>Ga0065720_1019919_pt1 | contig 18767 bp, 25 predicted proteins | sample Thericmetagenome_FD_59107 | JGI IMG/M metagenome (GOLD analysis project Ga0065720, IMG submission 59107) | Thermophilic microbial communities from the Joint Bioenergy Institute, California, USA of rice/straw/compost enrichment - eDNA_2 v2... | ecosystem: Engineered > Solid waste > Grass >...
GGCTACTCAAAAAACTGCAATCATTTTGGGCAAGCCTAATGCGTTTGGCATGGAGACCCTCAAAGCGCAGCATGATCTTGATCTAAGTAAAACAGTAATGATTGGCGATAATATCGACACTGATATTCTTTTTGGTATTAATTGCGGAATCGATACTGTTTTGGTCTTGACAGGAGTTTCAAATGAAGATACTTTGAAAAAGCAAATGGAGAAGGAAAAGCCGATCTTTCCTACCTATGTCTGTAGAAATTTAGAATAATGAAGTTCATCAGTTTATTAAAGAAATAAGTTTAACTGTAAAAGTCTTGAAGAGATAATCAATACCTCATTCAACTTGATTTATCTTAAGAGACAAGAAACATCGCTCCTTACAAAAAAATAGTTCAAAGGATTTTTAGAAATTTTTGCAATAAAATTATTCTAAAGTATTAGGATACATGTTAACCAATTCAGACCAAATTAAGCAATATTGGAATGACTTTTCAAGCTTTTATGGTAGTAATCTTGAATATATATATGTTCAGTGTGGATTATCTTTGAGCAGAATGCTCAAACTTGATCAGGCTGAGTCAATCCTTGAAGTAGGGTGCGGATCAGGTGAACTGACTCTTCATTGGCTGATGAACCTTCCTCCAAAGACTAGATATTTATCAATTGATTTATCTGATGATATGATACAACTAGCAGAGCAGAAGAAGGCTCAGAAAAAATATAAATTGAATGATATTACACATCATTTTAAAGTTGCTAATGCAGAAATGTTGGATTTTATTGAGGATGAGTCCATTGATGTTTATTTGGGATCATTAGTAATTCATTTAGCAAATGACCCAAAACAGATGCTTAGAGAAGCAAAGAGAGTTTTAAAGCCAAAAGGGAGAATAGGTTTTAATGTTCTGGGAAAAAATGACGTCTCTCCATTTTTTAACATTGCCCATTCAGCACTTAAAAAGTTGGAATTGATATTCCTTCAAAAAGCAGTGGAATGCCTTTAAATGACAGAGAATCAATGATAAAACTGCTGAAAGAGAATGGGTTTGAAATTGAATTTTGCTGGACCGAAACACTTGCATATGATATTTATGAAAAGGAGGGACTCGATAAGATCCTTAAACAGCCTAGAATCGCCAAAATAATTGAAGAATCAGGGGAAAAGAAAATTCAAATCCTTTCGGAAGTAGAAAACATTTTCAATCAAATGAAGTCTAATAAAACTCCATTGACTGCTGAGATAGTCTACATTACTGCAAGAAAGCCTTAGGCTAAATGATTGTATTGCCACCATCTTCCAAAGGATCACAAGATATGAATCACATGGAATTAATAATAATTTTGAGAATTATGAATAATTCATTTTGCCTGAACATGATCAAGAATTGAGCATCTTTATCTGGATATGAATAAAATTAGTACAATTGTATATCACATACTGAAAACTCATTTTGAATAGGATTATTTAGTTTATACAACAAAGGCCTGTTCCTAGACCTTCATCAGCTCTTTTCACAGCTTGATATGACCATATCTTGGTATCCCAATTAATCTATTCAAATGAAATTAGACTACAATCTAATTACCCATCCCATCGCTTTAGCAACTTGGTATCCAGCACTGTGAAGTTCAATGGTTGTGCATAGGTGGTATCCTTCAATGCATGATACGTTAGCTTGTTTAGATGGACAATCAATACACCCGAGTAGTACGAAGCTCGGCTGAACATTACCCAAAGCAGGACTTGCCTCAGCTTCAATCTCATAATCCTCTAAGACTCGTGTGTAATATCTGAACTCATCCACATATCCTGGAATATCACAAGTGTCAATATAATCTGGGCTGTTTCCAATAAAAAGAGGAGAATCATTTGGAACATTAGATCCATCTGTCACAATAACAGAATCTAAAATTCCATTGATATATAGACGGATTTTTTTATCATTTCTAACAATAGCAATGTGAGTCCATCTTTGGAAAGGAATTCTGGCATTCGAATCGAGGAATTCACCCTAAAAGGTGAAAATCAGAGTAGAAGTATTACATCAGTTGAAGTGCCATTGGCAGTTGTAGTGAAATAGATCTTAAGATTTCTGGTCTTTTTATCCAAGAAAACTGCAGGAGCCCTAGCCTTAATTTTTTCTTGGGGCTTTTCTCCTCCTTTGTAAATCAAAGGGCACCACTTGGTATCTATAGGACTATCAACTGATGATATATTATTCTCACCTTCTGAAGAATCTTCGCTAAGGAAGAGCCAGAATGTAATACTAAGAACCTTAGAATCAAACAAAGTAGATGCAGGCATAGCAACAAAGTTTCCATTTCCAATGACAGCACTATATCCAGATCCACCATAACCAGGACCAGATTTTACCCCTCCAATTGCATGAAGATGATTTCCAGAAGAGTCCATTCCCTTATTATTTAGTATGCATTCATCATTTTTACTTTATAATCATCAAAACTCCAATACCCAACTAATCCATCAGGCTTTGCATCAGCAAGTAACAGCTTTTGACCTTTGATGTTAGGTAAGAAGTATGAAGAAAGTACCGTCATATAAACATAGACCATTTTCGACAACAATATCGCACTTTTCGTTTTGATAGTTATTTGTATTATCTTCTACAGCCACAAAACCATCCTCACTTTTAGAGTTGAATAAGGAATGCATTGTCTTACCTTCTTACTGAGACTTGGAGAGAGAATAGGGCCAAAAACAATAGAGAAAAGCTCAATAAACGCTTTTTCATTTGATTTCAGGATTAATAAAACTTATATTTGTTAGTTTGGCATATCCGTTTTTCAAGTTGTCAACCGGAGCTCATATATCATAAACATGATTTTCTCATATGAAAATATCCAAGAAATGTACTATTTTCAAAAACGAAACGAGAATTGTATGTAAAATAACTGTTTAAAAAATGCTCGCTAACTTTAGGGTTACTTGTTAGGAGCAGGAATAAGTCCTGCGGCTATATCCCATTCTTCAAGAGTTTCCCAATCAGTTCCTGCGAGTCCTGATAATTCTTAGAAAAAATTAAAATGGAAAATACCAGGTTTTTTTGATAGAATTTTAACTATGCAGTCATTTTGCAAGTCTTGATCATGAACAGTTGACTTTTCTTCAATGAGCTAAAATTTATTTCACAATTGAAGCAATTTTGTACTCGATCTCCAATATATAATCTCATATTTTCAGCTTCAATTCCTGTAAATCGGACTAGCATATTTTTAAGATCCTCTACCTTATCAGAGTCCTTGCATCTAATAAAATAAGTCTTTTTCTCTCTCTTAAATCTGATGTATTGTATATCTGTCATCGAAATGATGTTTTGTAGTTACAAACTTGAAAATAAATATAAATAATCTTATTTTCTTTATCCTTCAAAAGAGCCTGAGATAACTTCAATCAAATGATAATTTATGACATCAGGAGATGAAGACTCGCCAGACTTTCCACAAACTATCAAAATGAGAATTTCTTTATGTAGTAACTTTGTGATTCAACATATTAATTCAATAGAAATTAACAGATTGGATATTGGATAATATTGAAATAGTGATGCTCATCCCTATTTTAACACTATCATACAAACTGAAAAAACACATTTAAGAGATTTTAAAATTCTATACCTTATACACTTTGTTGTGATTGCTCCTTTTCGATCGATGTTTCATTTGTCAAATTCTTTGGGAAAATTTCTATCTCTCTAGATAGCCATTCGAACTGTTGTTGCAAATATTCCTGAATGTTCTCTCTTGTTTTTCTAAATTCTTCTTCGACTTCAGAGAAATAACTATTTAAGGTGTTCATATCACATTTTGTTTCATCTATTTCTTCACCTCTTAGGCTTTCGAGGCGGGCTTTTATCTCACCTAGCAGAAGATCACCCTTTCTTTTATTATTTTGCAAAGAATCTAAAGAAGGATATCTCTTTTCTAGGTCTTTAATTACCATTGGAAGAGCCTCTTTGAATTTATTAGCTAATTTGGCATATTTCTCAGTTTTTAGAATTTGACTTTGCTCATTCCACATCTCTATGAATTCGTCGAACTTCTCGCGATAGTTTGTATATCTCTCAATGGCTAATTTGAAATCTTCAGTCATTTTATCAAAATGTATCAAGCAAGAACTATCAATTATTACATTTTCTCTATTAATTTCATCACTAAAGCCATAGTCAGGGTCTGATGACATTTCTTTTTTGTCAAGCTCGACTACACTCTCTAGCCATGACCAAAATAACTCTCTTTGTTTGATATTACTTATTTCCACTTCGAATAGCTTGTTGAGTCTCATGTATCTGTCTTCTAAGGCTTGGAAATTTTCTTCCCTACCTATAAAGAAAAACTCTTCCAAGGTAATTTTAGCATCCTCGGAGTTCAAATCCTCTTTTATTTTGGCCAGTTTACGATTCTGATACTCGTATAACTTTTGAATGGTGGCATATTTCTGCTTAATGATCTTGTAGAGAGAGAGGATTTCATTTTCATCATATACAGTGATTTTAGTAGAAGCTTGGTTTGGCAATAATTTGTCTTCACCTTCTACTGTCATTATGCTAGGAGAAATAACAAATAGATCTTTTGCTTCTTTAACCAGAGATGCTGTGTATCTTTCAAATAAGTCTATTCTCTCCATAAGCCAGCCAAGAACGAGAAGTAAATATCTGCTCGAAGAAGTAATCATTGATATTTTTTCACCTTCAGATATGACAAATGGACATTCTAGCTGCTTTAGATAAAAGAGCACAAACTTTTTGATATGAGGTAATTTTTCTATCATTTCTAATTCATTTTTTTGAAGCTCCGTGTATCGAAATTTGAAATCTCCAAGATGAAGCAAAATTAGTTCATTTATCATCAAGAAATATTTTTCAATAACAGTTTCTTCTGCTTTGTCAAATTTTGATTGACGAAACTCTTCGGGTGTCAAGCGAGTTACTCCATAATAGTCAAAAACTCGACACACATAATCCAAAATCTCTTTGACATTAGGTTGCATTGGATTTTAAATTTATTTTGATTTGAATCGTACTACTCGAAAAATAAGAACTCAAGTAGATACTAACACTCGAGAGAGATCAAAACTAATGCGAAATTTTTTGAGGAGTAGCCTATAATTTTTGGAGATCAATCAATGCTAGTCTGGTTGAAAAGTAATTGAACTAATTACTCCTAAGTTTTTAAAATATAAATTTTCTTCTCTCTGGCAACGTATATTTACAAGATGATCGAGTATGTTCAGTAAAGTGCTGATTAACATGTTTGACAGGGAAAAAAAGATGTGTTTTCCATTGTCAAAATATAATTAAAAATTAGTTAACATCTAGAAATGAGTATGAAATCGAATATCGAAGTTTTTTGCAGACTGAAGCCTTGTACAAGGTAATCATTTTATCTATTATGAATCAATCTGAAAGTCGTATTGGAGAAATGACATACCAAATCGACAACGACAATCGCACTCTTCTCCTGCAAATTCCAAAAAATCTAAAATCTGGACATGTCAATAACACAAAAGTATTGAAGATATTTGATATGAAAGTAGTTATATTAGGAAGTCATGGAATTCCATTTCACCAGAATATTTGATCAAGATGCAACACAAGAAGATATTTTTGAAAAGGTTGCTCGACCTGTTGTATTAAAGTATTATGTCAACCTCTAAAAGCTAACACTTCCTTAGTTGTCTCGAAGGATATAATGGCACAATTTTTGCATATGGACAAACTGGGAGTGGTAAGACTCACACTATGAGCGGGGCAGGTAATTCAAACGAATTTAGTCCTGATCATTTTTTTAGAAACTTGGCAAATGAGAGGAATAATCCCAAGAGTCTTATCAGTAATACCTTCGTGGAATTCTGTATAAAATGAATAGCTTATTTTTGACGAATTTGAAAGCAGGCCTGATATGGAGTACAATATGTACGTTTCATTTATGGAAATATACAACGAAGTTGCTTATGACCTTTTGGATAGACGCCATGTTGAAGCTTCGATTGAAAACTGGAATAAAGTATTAGCGATGAAAGAAGGGGTTAACTAATATAGGTTCTTCTAATGGAAGACGACTATGGAAATATTCATCTCAAAAATTTATCGGTTCATCAATGTTATAGTGAACAAGATGGAATAGATCTATTGATGATGGGAAACTTTATTAGACAAGTATCTTAGATATCGTTATAGTGTGACTCTTAGGTGAGCTCCACTCCATTAAACCAGTCTTCTTCTCGATCTCATGCTATCTTTACTATTACAATCGAAGGAAAACATATTGATTCTGAGACCTACTTTGTTTCAAAGTTGCATTTGGTCGATCTAGCTGGCTCCGAAAGAGTGAGCAAGAGTAATGTAGAGGGAAGCACTTTAGTCGAAGCTAAGCATATCAACTTGTCTCTTACATATCTGGAACAAGTCATTATTGCTCTCCATGAGAAGGCTCTAGGAAGCAGAAAGCATATCCCTTATAGAAACTCTCTAATGACAACGATTTTGAGAGATTCCTTGGGTGGAAATTGTAAAACGGTCATGGTTGCCACATTATCATCAGATGTGGAGAACCTTGAGGAAACTATTTCTACATCTAGGTTTGCTCAGCGATGCTCTCAATTGGTCAATGAAGTAATAGCATGGATATATTATTTAATATTTTAGATCAAAAAGAATGAAAAAATAGACTTGCATGTTCTTGTAAAGAAGCTTGAATTTGAGAATATGCAACTCCAAGAGTATATGATTTCCTCTTAGATTTAACATATTAGAGAATTAGCATACTATAAAATGCACTTTGGGAATAAGTCCATATCAAAGAAGTCTCCCAAAAAGAAGAAAAAACAAAATGAGCTCCCAGAAGAGGAAAGGAAGCTATCCAATTTTGAATACGATGAGATTGGAGTTACAACTGAGGCTTACTTGAACGATAAAATAGACAGCATCGAGCCTAGGGATATGGCTGAGGCCAAAGCCTATTTAAGGTCAATGAAGGATTATTATAGTAGTCGAATGAAAGAGTACATTGAAGAACTGAATGTGATATCTAGTAAGCTAAAGCGATATGAAGATATACTAGCAAAGAGGTATCTCTCTAAATATTATAGGCTTATTCATAGGCGAAAAACAAGTTCAAAAAATCGTGTCAAGTCTCCTGACAGTACTAATAGTGATTATGATCAAAAAGAAGGTGTTCAAGATCCTTCAAATGAAATCTCCACTCATCCTTCGACTGTCCAAACAGAAGAAGACGACGAAAATGGTTATACCCATCAAGGCAATTTTGCTTCTGTTTATGATAGATATGGGAAGGGTAATGGATATGCTGAGCAGTATCAGAAAAAACTTCAAGAGCAGCAACAATATCAATATCCAGAAAAGAAAATTGGATTTTATAATTTTGCGAGGGCCTATCAGACAGAGGCTATTATTGAAGCTCCTGACGAAGGTGATTACTAATTTCTTTTAAATAAATGTTCTAATATATAATAACATCTAGTCTCACTTAACACCTGTATTCTATCATATGTATTAGAAAAATACTAACCTGATTACGACTTAAGACCCCTTTCTAATGAACAATTTGAACTCTATTAATTGAATGTTGTTTGGGTTTGAGGTTCATAAAACAACTTTGGCGACAATGTAAGATAACAAAATGGTTACAATATCGTATTTTATCAATCAATGTTTGTTTAGGATCCGAATTGGGACAACTTTTCTCTCAAGGCCTTGAATTCAGGAGCATTTCTGGCTTCTCTTCTCTTCTTAAGGATATTAAGCTTCTTTTGGTAGAAGTTCTTGGATCTTTCCTTTCTCTTGGCTTCCAAAGTTTCAATAAGTCCTTGTTTCTTCCAGCCAACAGAGGTGCAGAGATCACCAATGGTGCAGTACTTTCTATAGTTCTTCAATCTCAAAACCTTAAGGGCAGCAGGGATAACCTTTCTCTTAACGGTATCGTAAGGAGCTGGGATACCTTCGAAGACCTTCAATCTTCCTATACTCTTAAACAAAGATTAATTAGTAACATACCCAAAGCAGCGGCTCCTCTGGGAGTCTTGTGTGGAAGCATACCTCTGATGGCTCTCCAAACGAGTCTTGATGGTGATCTGTAATGGACAGCTCCTCTCCATGGGTTATGGACCATCTTCTTTCTCAAAAATTCGTGGAACTTGAGCTTATTTCTGTAAAGAGAACCAGAAACATTGACTCTTTCACATCTGACAACAACAATTCTTTGTCCAGATAAGAGTTCCTTGGCGATGACTGAGGCAAGTCTACCAAGCAAGTGGCCCTTACCATCAACAACGATTTCCTTTTCAAACATGTTGATTGATGTCGCTTAAAATTTATACGAATGTATTTGGATTGAAAACACAATGGAGGACTTAAAAGCCCTGAAACATCTTCCTAAACCCATCATTCATCTTCTAATGAGCAGGAGTGCCATTGGATATCACTCTCCGGTGTCTTACTAAGTTATCAGGACCTTTCTTGAAATCGAAATTAGTCACTTGGGTAAAATATATATATCCTTGAGAAATTAGTAAATTTGCAAGTATTTTCTAGTATATATGGGTAATCATCATACTTGATGGGGAGATACCAATTCAAGAAGTTTTATGTAAGGTTTCTAACAAAATCTATACTTCAAATCCATATATTCACAAATTCATTTGTTATTCATCCTTCTTAGATGAATGAATTTCCGCGACGATTTTATATTTCTTCTTCATATAATCAAACCACCCGTTCAACGTATCCACTTCTAATAATGTCAATTTAGTTTTATCGAAGACATTAAAGTATTTATCTTCGAAAGACATTTTTGCTAGAGCAACTGAACACTCCTTGCCTGCAAAGACCGCATATGATCCACCAGGTTTATAACTCTCTAAAAAATTATGATATGAAATTTAGTTGTACCAGAGTTGCTGACATCAAATACGACATTGCGAACTCCAATATATACAGTGGGATTTTTAATACCATCATGTTGTGCAAGCTCCTCAAGAGTCATTTCTAGAATTGTTAAATTTTGAGATTATTTCTGATACTTCTTTCTATGGGTCCATCATTATTAAGAGGAGGTGTTTCTTTTACTGGTTTGAATTCAGTTTCTTTTTTCCAAACAAAGAAGTAAAACAAAATAGCTCCAATAACTGCTATTGCTGGTAAGGCTAATGTCTCTAGGTCGAAGTTCATCAATAATTAGAAATTTTAGATTTATTTAAGTGTAAGACTAAATGAAGAGGAAACTCAGATCAAGTATGGGGAATAGGTGAAGTGGAGTGCTGGGCCCCTAATATTATAATCACAAAGTCTGGAAAAGAAATAATTTATTCCTTTTCATGGGATACTCAAAAAACAATCAAGAAGTCAATCTAAGAAGGAATTATCAAGTATATATGTGAGTATTTTGATAAGATAATTCAAATCTCTTTGCTTGAACAGTTCATGAAGGTGCAAATTTAGGGGAACTTCATATACAAATTTGTCAAAGATTGTTCACTCAGTAAATGATAACTAAACTTGAAATAGTCTGAAACCTGTAATGATGAGGGTTGAACTCGATACAGAATTGATATCGTCTGCAGAACCGCATTATATTGAAATAAAATTTATACTTCAATCATGATGCTAAAAAAACTATCTCTTGAGAACTCCTTGTTTGCTCAGACCCTTAAGATATTAGTTGTGAACGCAGCATCAGAAAAAAGAGTCTTGGATGATGCAATCAAAATTTTAAAGGCCAAGCCAAGTTCCCAAGCAAATGAAACTGAATTCATAGTTATTAATTCCTTCTTGTTCGTGATCAATTAGACTCTTCGTTTGCTTTTAAAGGAAATTCAAGAATTCAAAATACTGCAGCCAGAAGTTAGAAAGGATGTACAATTTGTAGAAATTCATTTTGAAACGTTATAGGTGATACGAAGTTTTGAATATCTGGAAGCAAGAGCTGGGACATATTTAATCGAGAAAGAAAAGGACGAACAAGTTGACACTTTTATTTTGCTTCGAGGTGAATTCAAATTAACCCGGACTGGAAACTTGGTACAAGGTTGAAATTTAATGATATCATTCTTTAGAAAGAAGTTATCAATAATTCATCGTTCTCCTGTTTTGGGGATCTATCTATGATAGACGGAAATCCTTGGAGGTAACTATTAAGGCAACATTTATTTCCTAGACATAGATATGAAAGTTTGTATGTAAATAAAAATTCAGCTGTTATTAAGATCAGCTATGAAAACATGGTGAAGATAGGAAAAGTATTGTACATTAACAATCTTTAACAAGCTAGAAATATGAGAGCTTGAAAAACAAGTCTGAGAAGAACGAATTTCTGACCATGTGCATACCTAACCTGTCTAAATATAGTCAAGGTGCTCAGAATAGAACAGCAGAATATTTTGTTGAAAAAGTAGGTGGATATTTTTCCCTAATTCATCTTTAAGGAATACAAAATTGGCTCTGAGATCATCAAGGAAAACAGTCCTTGTACTTCTGCATTCATTATAAAATCAGGTGAGTGTGAAATCAAATTACGACGCCACCCACTTGACAAGTAAAATATCAGAGACTGCTTGTTTAATACTTTAGTTATAAGAAAGTGCCTGAATTATCTGAACATTCAGATAAGTTTTTACCTCTATTTAGGAAAGGAGGGTTTCACTCAGAGACGATCAGTACACTGAATATCGGACGCTTGACATCTAAACAATGGTTTGGAGAAGAAAGCATTCTGCTTGGACGAGAGAACTATATCTTTACTGTAGTAGCAGCTACTCAAGTTATTGTTTATGAAATTCAAAAAAATGATATCCCGAAACTTTTTCCTGAAATCAAGCAGACTTTACTCCAAAATTCAAAAAGCAAGTTGGCATGGATGGAGGAGAGGAAGAAAGAACTTACAAATACATTTACTACAATTTTGTTCTTAGATCAAGAGAAAAAGCCACAGGAAGTTGTGGAAGCTATTACAGCTCAAACTGAGGAAATCCACAATATTGTTGATACTTATCCTCAAGCTACTACTTACACACTTGAGAAAATTCAGGCTAGAAAAGCCCTTAGAGAGCATTTGAAAAGTGCTGATATGACAAAAAGAAGGCAGCCGATGATAGAACCAGATGCACCCCTTAGTCCTAATATTAGTTCTTTAAAATCCGGGACTAGTTCAGCACTGCCATCAAGACCAAGGACTGCAGTTACTTCGCATTCGCATAGAGCAAGCCTAACGATTCTTAGAACTCCAACTGGAAAAAAAGAAACATTATTCACTCAAAGTGACAAGCCTCTTACACTCTCTTCTCCCACAACTTCTGATATAAATCAGATTAAAATTCCCTTGTCTTCTATTAAACAAAAATCAACTTTAGACTTAGTTGGTGAAGAATCGTCGGTTGAAGAAACACCTGCAGCAAAAATAAGTCCACCCAAAAGAAAGGAGAATCGATACCTCTCGCTTTTCAAAAGGAATACTTCTGCAAAAGGCCTTAGGAAGCAAAAGTCTACTGAATACACTCCACTTTCTTACGCTGGTACACCAAAGTTTGACCTTCCACAAGGGTTTAGTCCAATAAACAAAGCCAGAAGTCCCAAAGGAGACAAGAAGACAATGACTTTTTCTTCTGTAGATGCGATAATTGAGAAAATTAATACTCCCAAAAATACAAAAGGAATACTTTATATCAAAACTGAAGAATCTGCAGGATTGTTAACAACTGAACCTAACATGCCCAAGACAGTAAGAGATACTCCAGTATCAAAGAAGAAGAAGGGAGGATTCCAAAGTATGGATTTCAGAGCGATAATTCAGCGCTCCTCTGCCTTGAGTTTGAGAACCTCAGAGTCATTAAAATATAGTATGCCTTTTCAACTTTCAAGTCCGACAGTCTCCAATCCCAGACCTATGACAGCCACCCAGAAACCTAACCGAACTCTCAGCAATCAGAAAATCGAACCTGGTAAAATGGAGCACAGAAAGGTTGCACCAATTAATGTGTTTAAGCTGTTGGGAATTAAAGATCATAGAAAATTAGACATTACTAATGTGGTTAAAATAAATTCCTTCAGAGGATATTTGCCAAGTAAGTGAATTGAAGTGTATTACTAACTTTGTAGATCTCTTAAATATCAAAGGAAATGAATATCAATGAGTAATTTTGATGTACTTTTTAGATCTTCTCAATTTTGACTTATTTTTTATATTTATTTTTGATTGTGTATGTGATTGTGACGACTTCATAGTAATAATAGTGATACTTGTTCTTTTATAGCGTTACCCAAAATGACTATATGATGTTTTCAAATAAAAATTATTGAAGATCAAGATAATAAGTGTGCTAAAAAATAAATGAGCAAGCCTCTTCTTGACCCTAACAAAAAGAAAAACAGCTTTATTTCTAATTCAAGTACAGATGATCAACTTTGTGCCAGATCTCTCCCAGTTAACTCTTCAAGAAAGAGTTCAAGAAGTCCATCTTTAAGAGCTTCTCCTAAAACTTCGTTTGGAACAAAGGGAAACCCTAACACTAAGAAATCCATGGCAGTAAGCTCTTTTGGCTCAATCGGGAGCTATGGTAGACTTTAGGCTTCTATGTTAATCTCTAAGATAACTACAACGTTGATGATGATCAGGAGGAGTTAGATCCTAAGGGTGCCAATTTTACTCTTAAAGGACCAAATGGAGAAACTTTCGTTGGATCATTTGAAGGAGAAGATAGAAATAGAAAAGGTAAATCTTCAAAGAACTGTTAAAATTATGTGATTTAGACCTTGATGAATTCCAGCTTCTTTCAAGAGATCCCATATTCAGACAACTATGCAATAAAGATGAGTATAAACAAGACAATAACTGTAAAGTATGCTTTGCAAAATTTAGTTTGATGAAAAGCAGAAAGAATTGGTATAGTAACCTTTTGATTCTCTGATCGTCTTAGTCACTTCTGTGGTGAAGCTGTTTGTGATGATCACAGTAAAAAGAAAAGAGGGGATCCTGATAATCCTACTGAATATCACAGAATATGTGACACTTGCGAGAAAAAATATATCAATTACATCATTTTGAAAGATTTCAATAAGAAGCTGAGAGAAAGAGATGACTTACTGAAACAATATGAAGAAAAAATGAAAATTATGCAAAAGAGAATATCCGACGCACAAAGAGAACTTGACAATTCAATCGTGCGGGTATGATAACTAATTCGGCCTCTCTAAATTTTTAGAAAGCAAAAAATGAAAAGAACACAGCAGATCAAATAAATTACCTACAGAACGAAATCTTTAAATTAAAAGAAGAGACAAAGAAATGTGACAGAGAAAATGTTATTCTAAGTCAAGAGTTTAATGAAGCTCACCAAAGGAGAGAACAGGTCGAGAATGAATATAATGAAGCGAAGACAGAAGTTGAAAGATTGTAATAAAACTATATCATTTTATGATGTTTAGAGAAAGAGAAGTCGCAACATTGAACAATCAGCTCGAAGCAATTGGACAAGATATTGTGCAACTCAATAAAAAATTAAAACAATATGACGAAGCCATGACAAAAGCAAGAATGAACCGTGCTAATGATAATTCAAATGCTGGGCCAAGCAGTAATCATAATCACACATATTTTGGAGCCAGCTACCTTGGCGAATCAAACTCTGTTTTAGAGAGAAACGATAGCTTATTATCAGGTGTAGATTTTGCAAATAGATATTCAACTGAGAACCCTCAAACTCCCAAAGGCTACAAAGTGAATCCTAAACTAAAGGCAGTGGCTGATGCTAGAAGAAAAGAAAATAATAAAAGGCCTGAACATTCTGGTTCTCATTGCTGTTCGAAAGGATGCAACTTATTTTAAATTTTCATTGTTTAGTAAGCTTTTGTAAATTATATTTTCTGACTCTATACTCCCTATATTTCAAGAAGTCAGGATGATTCCTTCTTTAATAAAATGTAACAAATGAAATTAACTATCATTAAAATTTTCAAAATGTGAAGCCAAAAGAGATAGTTTATTTTTATCCTATTATCTCAATGTTCTGATTGTACTCCCAAAGGTCCCTATGAAAACAAGTTCCTAAAGTCCCTTCTGGATTTAAATTAATATTTCCGTCTTAATAAATTATTTGACTCAACAATGAATCAAGAAATCATCTCAAAGCCACCTGCTCTCTACAAAAACTTGAACATGCAAAACAAACCTAATCAGCCAACCCAAGCAGGTCCAAAAAATGGTATAGTTATTTCGAAAAGTTGTGAATTTTTAGATGATGGATCTAGAATTCAACTTCCGCCAGAATTAGCTGACCTTTTTCGTGATGATAAAGCTGAACCTCAAGACAACCAGCCCAAGGAAGAAGTAAAAACCCAAGCCAGTGAACAACCTCAGTTCCAGGAGTATAATCCTACAGAGGTTGGTGCAGGACAAGATAATAATGATGATGAAGAGGATGGTGAAGTAGATGATGCAAAGGTTCAAGGTGTTGAAGGTCATTCAAAGAAGATAACTAAAATGCCGAAGAACATCAACAAAAAACAGCAAGGCCAGGCCAAAATGAAGAGACAAAATTTGAAAGGGTATAGTTTTTCCTAATTGTAATCTTAATTCTGTAGTAATATTCCTCAAGGAACCAATTCAGGAAATAATAGCGAAGGTGACCAAACGCCACAAACAATGAATAAGCGTATGTTGTGTTCTGACTTCATTAAGAAAAAAGCAATTTTGAGTGCTCAGTGCTTCTACAAAACAAAAATGTGCCCAAACATTCTCAATGTAAACTGATATATTTATTTTATTTATCTCTTAGCAAGGAACATGCCCGAAGGGAGACAAATGTGGATATGCTCATAATCCTATGGAACTTAGAGAGCAGCCAGACCTTAGAAAGACTAAACTTTGTCAGATGTATAAGCAAGGTATAACTTTGATTCTATTTGCTCAATAGTAAAGGTAGGTGCCCTATGGGTCAAAACTGCCACTTTGCTCACGGAGAAAGCGAGCTAAGATCAACTCCTGATTTTTATAAGACAGCTCCTTGCCAAAATTGGGCTAAGGGTAATTGCGTTCATGGAAGCAAATGCCGATTTGCCCATGGAGAGAAGGAGCTCAGAGCTCCGTAAGATTTGAAATATCTTGAAAATAATTTATTAGGAGATTTTACAATAATACAAATACTGCCAACCCCCAGAAGATGAGCATCCAAGAGTTCAATTTTGGAGGATACCAAAATCCTGGTTACATCGTTTCTCAACCTTATACTTATGTTAATCCAACTCCTACTGTCCTACCTTATCAAGTTACTCCTTACCCCACAGCCAACCCAACAATGGCATATCCTCAAGATATGTATTCGACCGGGCAAGTTTATATGCCTACTGCTTATCCAGTAAGCTGAAAGGATTCCTTCTTTAATAACTTTTTAGACTGGGCCAGTTACTACTACCACCCCACAATTGCAATATCCTACTCAAATGCAATACCCTACCGTTTATGGTTATGGTTACCAGCCTGGAACTTATGCTCCAGGAAACTACAACCCTAATACCTAAGGTAAGTGCCGGGCAAGAATTTTTAATAAGCACTTTCAATAGAGACTTGAATTTTGAGCGTGTATTTTAAACAAGAAATTTTTCCAAGATTTTATTTTGATCCCAGAAAATTTTATTAATGAAAGATTTGTATTTTGGCATATAGTAATTTTTATCATTGATTAGTTGTTTGCAGTTTGTTGAAATTTTATCATTTGAATTTTAGATGTTCAAGCCCTTTGGACTTCCAAGATTGTCAAGATGGATTCTTAACTAAATCTTGGAAGATCAAAGCTCATATATATTTTAGATTCTTCATTTATTGATTTATAATATTGTTAAACAGCACAGTTGATAGGTTGAGTGAAGAATTCTGGAGTATTAGAAACCCAATGGAGAGTCATTCTTCTTTCGAAGAAGTTCTACATCTTTCCTTATTTCTTTCAGAAATATGGGCCAATTTTTGGTAAAATATTTACTTGTATTGTTCTATTCTTTCTTTACTGAAACAGTAAATAAAATTTCTTTATTTTATTTAACCTTTTTACAAAAAACATGTATGAAGCTGACTTTGTTTGGCTTCTTAAGCTGATCTCCAATGTAAGAACCATATCTTTATCAAAACTTGTTTTTAGAGTAGAGTAGATCTCAATACTCTCTATGGACTTAAGATGAAAATACCAGAAATTATTATTTTGAAGGCTGGTGAAATCAAAGTTTGGTACTATCCAGTCAAGGTAGAAGGTCTATATATTGTGGATTAAATCCAAAGGACAGGATCGAAATGAGAGACGATAGCTTTCTAAAACTCAAGATAATTAAAGACTATTTTGAAGATCCTTCAATAGCAGCCGAGTTAATGGAAAATCCCGACTTAGATTATAATGTTAACAAGATTAAAATTCCACAACAAGATGACAAAATTTTGTTTGTTGCTAAAATCCAATCTCAAAGAGAAGCGGGAGTATATCTCATAAACAAGGAGTTATTTTTTAGATTTACAAAAAAGTTAAGAGCAAAGTTGCTGATATCCTTTTCCACACACCAACAGACTATTTGGAGTATTTTGCACATTGGCATAAAATAATGTCATATATTCCGAGCAAAGTATAGAAATTAGAGATTTTACTGATTTTCAGGACTCAGGATTATTCAACGTCAGCATTACTAGGAACATTGATGGCACTAATTTCAAGATGAAGGTTATGAAAAAGGATTATAGCCTTCCAGATATAGAGTATAATAGATTGGACTTGATTAAGGTTTAGATATGTTGACTTTTCCAAAGAAAGAAGACATCAATTACTCAACGAAAATAAAAAGGGAAAGTCCCTATCGACAGCTGGTTATCCCTGTGTTTCGGCAACACATAACCCAATATTAGAAAAAACAGCTAAAGCGATAATTAGATTTATCGAAGGGAGAACCAAAATGGTATTTTTAATACTATATCAAATAAAAGTTCAGGTTGTTGGTGAGATATACCTAGAATTTATTATTGATGCTTTCATGCATGTCTGGTTAATTGGATGTCAAGGAATCCATTTTTATGACACTGATGGAGAGATCAACTATTCAATTGATAAGGAGGGATTGACTATCCCACATTCAACATTCAAAAAGCACTTTTATTGCCCTGGAGCCTATTGCAAATTTGAAGGGAATATAAATTATTTTGAGGATGGAGATGAAGCAGCAGAAGCATATGTAAATTCTCTGTTAGAGATTAATTTATTACATAGAAAAAAGAAAAGATTGATAAGACAGCCCTCTTTGAGATTCAATTCAAGGTATGAAAGAGAATAGTGGATTCTGATTATTAGTCCTTGATTTTGGATACTATTGAAAGACACAAACAAATGGAAAGATTAAAAGAACATTTTTCTAATGAGTTCAGCGAAAAGCAGCTTGCTCATTATCTCGAAGTCCATCCGTTCGCTTTCAGAAAATGTACTTTTTTTAGATTGAATTTCTTAAGGTAGATTATAGTATCAGTGACATTATACATAATCCTTCCTTCTCAAATCATTCAACTGCAAGTCTCCTGAGAAAAGTCAAGGTTTGCTATAATTGTAATTATATCTATCAGAAAATTGACGGCCATAGAATGGCGGTAAGCTATTTGCTTCTTCTCTGATCTTATTAGAACCTCTTGAAGAGCCAAAATCGAAAATTTGATGTCCAAAAAGCTCACGAAACTTTATCTAAGTATTTTACTGAACATCCCACAGTTACTTTAAATCGTAAGAAGAGTCAGAAGAAAATGGTTTATCAAGTAGGCACAAGTGATCCTAAAAGGGTGTTTTCTCCTCAATTTGATGAGAGGCTCGAATTCTTCGACAAAAGTATCTTGGAGATAATGAACCTGGAAAAGGAAGTGCGTGTGGTGGATAATTTCTTCAGAACAGGAAAGTCAACAAAAGCTTCGAATACCAACAACTTCAATAGCTCACTTACCTCTGATTTTGATGCTTCGTTAGAAGGTTATCCCGAACAACACTCGACTGTCAAGGTAATAAATATTCTTGTCTTAAGTATAAGAAATTAGCTTCCTAAAGTACAGATAGAAACAATAAGGGATAAACGCAATATGTACAGAAAAAAAATTATCAAAGTGGTAGATGATAAAAAGAAGAAAGAGTTAATAGGATATAAACATCTCTTCGGTCATGCTTCTCTACCTAACACATTAGTTGGATTTGCTCTCTCTAAAAGTTCCGTGAAACTGAGCCAATTACAAGATGTAAAATTCTCCTTCTTCCGAATAATTCAATAGAAATTGGATATATTTACAAGTATGGCTGAGAAAATACAAAAGAAAGTTAATAATGAGATGGACTTAGTCATGTGTCCATATTATGGTGATGGGGTAAAAGACACCCGGAGACTTGATGCCTATCTTGAGAAATCAAAGAGTCCAACAAATACTGAGGGTGCTAACTATAAGATTTTAACACCTACAAATTTCCAAGCTCCTAATCTAGTATCTATTTTATATAGATTCCTTTAAGTTAAGATGCTTGAAAAGAGTCAAGAATCCTCAGAACACAGAAGAAAAAGCAGATTACAGATAGTAGCGGACAGGATGTATTATTTGGCAGGTTAGATTATTATTTATCCATCTATACATTCATTAGAGGAAGAGAGAAACAAAATTCTCGAAGAAGAGAATAAGAAAAAAGAACAAGAGGCGCAACAGAAAAACTTTTTAGACTCACATAGCTTACTGTCCCAGTCTATCATGTCTAGAAG
>Ga0065720_1003638_pt1 | contig 18757 bp, 20 predicted proteins | sample Thericmetagenome_FD_59107 | JGI IMG/M metagenome (GOLD analysis project Ga0065720, IMG submission 59107) | Thermophilic microbial communities from the Joint Bioenergy Institute, California, USA of rice/straw/compost enrichment - eDNA_2 v2... | ecosystem: Engineered > Solid waste > Grass >...
CTACTGCCCTCGGCGGAAGCGGGGTGTGGGAATCCGCTCGAGATCCGACAAAAATGCGTCAATGTCGCTGGACCGCTGAGCTTCGGCTGCGATCCGGGAACTCCACACCCGAAAGTGGTCGTTTCGGCTGTCCGGACGCCGCGAGGCGATGTCAGAAAGAACCGCCGAGACGTCCCTGCCAGCTGCCTTGGCCTGTCTGGCCGCCTGAACGATGCTGTCCGCTGCCTTCTTTCTCGCGGACAGCGAGGCAACAGTCTCAGATTGATCCGGACCGATCACCGTGCCGTCTTCAAAGATGATCGTATCCAACGTTACAGAACTCGATGTGGAACGTTCAAGCTCTTCTACGTCGCGCTGTGCCCTATCAGCACTTGGTCCAACGAAGCCGGACTGCGCCAGTGTTTCTTGAAGGAAGAGCCCCGGTGCAATCAGCATTCGGGCCCCGCTCGGAAGCAGGGAAGGTCTGTAAAGGAACAGCGCATCGGTGGTTTGATTGTGAGTCCGTTGTTGTCCTGTCTGATCGATCCAATTCCACCGCACTGTCAGGCCGACGATACTTTGCCGCGACAGGTTGGTAAGCACCAAGGAGAACGGTCTCAACCTGTCGCTGTAAGCGTTCTGAAACACTTTTGTGAAGCTTGGGTGATTGGCCGCGTCATACGCTACGAGGGAGACTTCCGCCGTGTCCGGCGGTGTAATTATGAGCCGAGGTTGTGAATGTGCCGGAAGGCTGCTCACCAGCAAGGCGATTGGAAGCAGGTTCCGCCACTTCAGTGCAGTTTCCATTCGAACCTCCATCCATGTGAACATCACACTGAGACTGCTGACCTTCGTTACGCCCTGGCCAAGTCGAACAGGACTGCGGACTAACCGCCCGGCTCAACGCATAATCAGGCCCACTGTCTATGTGTCTAACTGAGCTTACGGATGAGCCAGGACGATGTCGATGCCCTCCATAGGGCATTGACTGTGACATCCGCGCCTTCCTGGCGCCTCCTCTCAAGATAATTCGACCACTTCAACACCCACGTCCGACCGGTTGAGGCTGACTGACTGGTTCCACTCGCCACTGAACCGGACGGTGTAGCGGCCCGCGATGGCCTGCCCGGTTGGATCGTGCGAGAACTTCGGGCTGGTCTCATACGGGTCGTAGAAGTAGAACGGCTCGGCCGGGACCTTACGGGCGTCAAAGAAATCTCGGAGAGCCGAAAGCTGGGCGGGCGTAAGCCGCTTGGTCAGCCGCCAGCGCTTGCGGCTGTTGTTGGCTGGGACAGAGCGCTGCGACTCGCCGTTGCGGTACTCGTTGTCGAGCACCGGGTACTCGCGCTCGTGGACGAAGGCGCGCGAGAGGCTTGCCGGCAGAACTGTGAGCGGCACCGCGTTCTGAACCGAGCCGGGCATCAGGCGGTCACCAGGTCGAGGAGCCGCTGGTCGGGGCGCACCCCGATCTTACTGGCAACGAAGCGCGCGTAGTTCGCCGGATGGTTTCCGTCCGCCGAGGGCGCGTACACCCGGAACATCTCCTCAATCGTTGGCGACATGCCCTGCGTGTACTTCCCATCGAGGTACTGCCCGACTAGCACGCGGAGGATGCGCCAGCCTTCCTCAAGCGCCCGCCGGCTCATCTCCTCGCGCGAGGCACCAGGAAACCGTTCGGAGGCCCACGCCACGAAGTCCACATAACCGCGATGGGTTGGAAAAGGTCGGCCGCGCGCGTCTCGCCACTGCCGGATGTTGCCCGGATTTGCGTTTCTCTGGGCAAGGGTCGGCTTCGCGGCCGTGGCGTAAAAGCCCTCCATCTCGGCGATGGCCCTCGAGATCTTGTCGATCAATTCCGCTCGCGTCATGACAGGATCAACCCTGGACTGAGTTGCAGCCCAGTCATCTCGCGGCGGCCAGCGCTGGCCTTGGTCGCCGTCATCGCCGCCGATTGCACCGCGCGTGGGTTCTCAACCACCACGCGGACCGTTTCCTTCTCGAAGAACTCCTTGGCTCCAGGCACGGTGATGTTGATCACCGTGGGCCCAGCGGCGGACGAAGGCGCGCCGTTCCCGATTCGGTCGAGCGTCAGACCGCCGGAACTCGACCTGAACAGCCCGCCGCCTTGCTGAAGGAGCGACACCGGACGCACGGTGGCTGGGAGCCCGGAAGTACTCTGGCCCGTCGACAGCGCGTACAGTTCGATAAGGTCGCGGATCTGCTGGCTGCGGATGGCCGCCTCCAGGTTGCCGCCGAAGCCTTGCTTGGCGATGTCGACGATCTGCTTGAGCACGCCCTTGTCCCGGATGTCGACACCGTAGGTGGCCTTGATCTTCTCACGCGCTTTCTCCTGTGCGCCTTTGACGAACAGCCGCACGAACCCGGCGACCGCGCCAATCCCGGCGCCGATCGCCGCGCCGAGAGGACCGCCATACTTGAAGCCAATCATCGCGCCGCCGGCGGTGGTCATCGCGAGGCCAGACAGGCCGCCGCGCTGGAGGCCCATAAGGGCGAGCGTCGCGCCGCCCAGCAGGGCGGCGTTGGACCGTCCAAGTGCGGAGAGCTTCTGGCCCATAGTCGCCGCTTCCCACGTCACGGCCTTGCCCGGCGCGTACTGAACACCACCGCCGAAGCCAAAGAAATCCTTCCATCCGCCGAGCAGGCCACTCCAGCCACCGCCGCTCTTCGAAGGAATGAACGGAGGCGTGCCCCAACCGCCAGCCGCGCCGCCCGGAATGGGACCACCGCCGCTGCCTCCTGCGAAGACGGGCGCTGCACCGATGCCGAGCAATCCGCCGAGCCTGCCGAGCGTGCCACCTCCAGAGGCGCCTCCACCAGCCAACGACACTCGCGTGCCGGTGAATAACTGCATCAGCATCGCGGCGACGCGCGAGGTGACCACGTCCTTGATGGCGGTAAGTAGGGCAGTCTTAAGTGAGTTTCCGATCGCCGACCAGATGGACTGCGATTTGGTGAGCAGCGCGTCGAAGACGCCCTCGGCCTGGCGCTCGAAGGAATCGAAGACCCGCTGGTTGTGGTCGCGCACCAACTGCGCCTGGCGGATCGCAGCATTCTCACGTGCGCCCTGGATCGCGGCGTCGGTGGCCTCCTGCTGGAACCGCCGGATATCATCTCGCTGCGCGGTGAGTTCTGCAATGCGCGCCTGGATCTCGTCGGCCCGGTAACCGAGCCGCTTCAGCGCCGCCTCTTCCTCGATCGCCATCCGCGAGGTTTCAAGGTCAAACAGCCGCATGCGGATCTCGTGGACCCGCGTGAGGTACTCAACCTCGATCGCCGCCTTGCGCTGCTCGATCGCTACCTTCTGCTCAAGCGTCTGCGCATTCGTGGCATCGAACGCCCGCAATTGGGCCTCACGCGTGATCCTGGCCCTCGTCTCCTCAATGCCGAGCATCTGCTCCAGGTGATCGAGGTTGCGCTTCGCAATCTCCTCGTTGTACGCCAGCCGCTGGCTGAACAGTTGCGACTCGATCTCCAGCCGCCGCCGGGCGGCCTCTTCTTCCCCAACCAGATACTCGGCGAGATTCTTGCGGTTGGTTTCCTGGACTTCCTTCTGCCAGTTCGCCAGGCGCTCGCGCAGTTCGCCGATGACGTTCTCCCAGGCCTTGCGTGTGAGTGCGATCTGCTGCTCATTGCCACGCTCGTCGACAAAGGTGGTCCACTTGCGGATCTGCTCCTGGACCTCGGCCACGTCCCGCGCGAATCCCACGAGGCCACGCCGTCGCGCTTCTTCGAGAGCCCGTGCACTCTCCCGCTCCACCTCCAACTGGCGCTTCCGGATCTCTGCCGCACGTTTCAGCGCTTCGAGGTCCGGCTCCGGCGACGTCTTGATGGTCAGCCTGGGCCCTTCATATTCGAATGGCTGCTCGCCAGGCAGCCACCGTTTCCCGCTGATGAGTTCGCGGATCTGGTCGTCGGTCATGCCCTGCTTGCGCAGGGTATCGACGCTGGTCCGCCCGCTCAGCAGATCGTCGCGCAGCGCCTGCCGCTGCATCTCGTCGAAGCGGGCCTGAAGTTGATCCTGGGTGTCTTTCCACTGCGAGTAGATGGCAAAGCCCGCGCCCACCACGCCCACCGCAAGCAGGGCGTAGGGATTGATGGTGGAGAGCTGGAGCGCCGCGATCGATTTCGCCAGCGCCATGATTTTGTCGGCCAATGCGTAGGTGGCAAGAATGCCCGAGACCCACAGCGCCACCTCGCCGAACTTCTTGAGCAGGTCGGTGTTCTCGCGGAGCCAGCCGACCAGGCTGCGCAGGTTGCCGATCAGCGCCTTGAAGTCATCCTGGAACCTGGCTCCGATGTCTTCGCGGAGGTTGTTGAACTCGCGCCGCAACGCACCCAGTTGTCCTTCGACCGTTTGGGAGGCTGCCGCGTGCGCGCCTTGGATCTTGGCGCCTTCGCGGATCACCGCGTTGTAGCGGAGCTGCTTCTCCTCGGTCTCGGTGAGCGCGCGGCCCAGTTGAAGCTGGGCGATCTGAGCTTCCTTCTGGAAGTCGACGAACAGCCCCAGCGTGCGAAGGCCGCGCGAGGCGCCCGACTCGATGGCCATCACAATGGATTCGAGGGCCTCGCCAGCGGTGATGTTCTGGACCGCCGCCGCGTCCTTGGCCAGCTTGGCCAGACCCTGCGCCTTCGACAGTTCCAGATCGGCCACGATCAGCCGCTGCACGGCGTGCGCGGCTTCGGTGTACTCGAAGCCGATCTCTTCGATGGCAGTGACCTGCCTGGCGGCCGCAGCCGCTCCTACGCCGTGGGCGTTGGCCAGCGCCTTGAGTGAAGCCTCGGTTTTGGCGTTCTGGGCGGCCATCATCACCGAACCGATGGTGAAATCCTTGGCCCAGGTAAGCGCGCTCTTGATGGCGTCCGCGAGCAGGTTGCCGGCTGTTGCGCCCTTCACCATGGCGGCGGTCATTCCGTCGATTCCCTGCGCCGCGACCCGGGCGGTCTTCACCGCCGAAGCCTCCATGCTGGACAGGCTCGCGTTGACGCTCTTGATGGACGCATTGGCCCTGTTGGTGTCGACTTCAACGACGAGTTCGAGCCTGCTATCGGCCATAGATATGGAGCGTTTGCCGAAGGCTTCAGCGTTTGCACGAAAGGTGTGAACGGTGGGCGATCAGGCCCGTCGAAGCGGTGTGATTCGTCGGGATCCGCGATCTCCTGGATGGCGAGCGAAGCCGAAGTGTGGGACAGAAGAGCCGTAAGCAGGCCCGTGGGCACGTTCTGTTCCCACACCTAGCCCGACACTTGGCACGTTACTTCGCTGAGGCCTTTGTCTTGCGTTTGTACCTGAGTCGCGTGTGTAGATTGCCGGACCTGCTCCAAAGTAAGGCTTCCGGGCGCCCGGCGGGAGGCCCGAGCGTGTGGACCGAAGCCAGCCTGCTTAGCGAATGCGGCTCAAGTGGAAGACCAGTCCAGTTGACAGCCGCGCGAAGTGGCGGGTGGGCGAGAACGTGACCACCAGTTCTGGATGCAGAACGCGCCAGGACAGCCGATCCGTCAGCCGCACATCAAGGCTACCGCCGACCGCAAGTGCCGGCGACGTATCATCACCCAACTTGACAGAGGTGATTGGAGGAACAGGAGGTCCGAACAAGGGCGGCGGCTGGACGATTGGCTCCCGCAATTGCAGCGTGCCGCCGGTGGTCCGCACGACTCCGCCGGCGGCGTGTATGGCGAATTCTATCTTGTCGCTCCGTTTCGCCACGTACGAAGGACCAAGCACAAAGGCATACCAACGGCTACCGCTGGCGGCACCGGCTACGCGCCCGACATTTCCCGTCGGACTTCCGTACTGGCCGCTGAAGCTGGCCCACAGACCGAGGCGTGGGGTTAGGCCCGCTCTGGCAGAGATTTCCCATCCCTGGAGGTTCGCGGCATCCACTCCGACCGTTGTGGCCGACCCCGTGCTATCGGTCCGCAGGTAAGAGTAACCCCCAAAGACATCCACGCCGGTTCCTCTCTGCGCAGTGGCAGGATACGGCAGACAAGTGATCAGTACTACCGCGGCAAGACCGCAGTACAAGCGTTGAAGTCGTCTGCCCTGGAATAACTTGCGTTGCATTAGGTGAAGTCCTCTCCCGAAGATTAAGGACACGAACCTGCTGGCACCGCCAGGAGCCCGTCTCAACCGCCCGTTACGGAGACACCTTGGTAAGCCACATGCCACGGTTGTAACCGTATCGGTCGCCGGTCACGTAGATTGTGCCATCCGGAGCGATCGCCAGCCTGCTGGCCTGGTAACCCACTGGGTCACCTTCCGGGAAATAGCTTCCAAAGCCGTAGCTGTACCATCCGTAGTAATCGATACGCGACAAAAAGCCGGCATAGCTTCCGGGGCGGGTGGATTGAAAGGCGTCGGCAGTCACAGGCCAGTTGTAAGAGAATGTCTGGCCGCTGATCCAGACACGCCCCCACGGGTCGATCCCTAAGCCATAAACCACCTCGTTGTCACTTCCGCCGAGGTACGTTCCGAAATCGTAGCCGTACCCTGAACCGTTGAACACGTACCGCGAGACGAAGGCGTCTGTCGGCCCGCCACGATACGGCAGCAGGGAATACTGAAGCGGGAAATTCGTTGACCCTGTGCGGCCCCCGATCCAGATGTGTTGACTCGAATCCACAGCTATGCCGAAAGCGTTCTCGATGCCGCTGCCGCCGAGGAAGGTCGAAAAAACGATGCCTCCGCTGCTGTTGAGCTTGGTTACGAAGGCGTCGGAATTACCGCCATGCGACCACTGCGTAGCATTGGCCAGCGGAAAGTTGCTAGAGAAGGTCATCCCGACAAAATACGCGTTCCCATACGGATCGACAGCGACGTTGTACCCTGTGTCGTCACCGCCCCCGCCGAGAAACCGCGAAAAGTTCAACTGGCCGGCACTGTTGTAGCGCGACACGAACGCGTCGTAAAGGCCTCCGCCAAAGCCGCCGTACCAACCGACAAGCGGAAATTGCTGCGAGCCCGTCCGTCCCGTAACCCAGATCTCGCCGCTGGCGTTGTTGATTCCAACGCCATAGGCGATCTCCTCAGAGCTGCCACCGAGGAACGTGGAAGAGATCAGATAGTCGGCGTTGATGGGAAAATGCAGGACGAATGCATCCCGATTACCCGCTCTCGTGGGTTGATGCGCATTGGCGATGGGGAAATCGTCGCAACTCGTCCATCCCACCACCCATACACCGCCGGAAGAATCTGCGACCATTCCGTAAGCCTCATCGCCGTACGGATCCCCTACCACCTGGCAACTGTAGCCGCCGAATGAGCCGCGCCGCAGGATCTGGCCGTCAGGAGTAAGTTTCGCCAGATAGCCGTTATGTTTGTTACTGCTGCCGCTCGTCCCGGACCATTGCCAGCCTGTGACCCACACGTTGCCGTCGGTACCGACGGCAACAGCTTTGCCGGCGCTGTCGTTGCCGACATAGCCCGGCGGCTTGGGATAGATAGTCCAGACAAGGACGGGGTCTATGACGAGCGGAGCCGTGGGGTCGTAATTTCCCAGTTCGATGGAAACGACGGTTGTACTCTGCGGGCCAAGGGACGTGCTGAGTACCTGGTACGTGGCGTTGATGTTTCTGCGCTGGCCGGCCACCGACTGGTAGGCTATGGGCCGTGTCATGGAGATCGACGCCGTTGCGGAGGAGAAAAGCAGGTCGCCTGCGGCGGTCTTCTGCACGCCCGCGGCACCTCGGAGTGCCATTCTGATGTTTCTGGGATCGCTACCCGGCTTGACGACGAAGTCGAACTCGTACTGGCCCTGGTTGCCGTGATAGATCAGATCGATTCCGGGGTAAACGTCTCTGTAACGAAGCCGGGCGTACAGCGGGATCACCGCGCGCCACTTGCTGCGGTCGTTGCCGATGTATTCGAACGCTGTACCTGAAAGCGGTTCCTCAGGGGCGATTGCCGGGTTAGCTCTGCCGCCAAGCATGGCGATGTGCAACGCCGGCGCGCCGAAGCCAGGCAGATAGAGAGCGAGGTCTCCGGCAGCGGACAAGAGGATAGTATGATCGACACCGGCCGCCTTATACGCGGCGTCGGGGGTGGGGCGGAACGAATCGCTTACCGGCTGGAACGCGATTGGCTGCTTGGCGCTGAGAAGTTCCGCCGTTGGTTGTGCTGACAGCGACTCGACCAGCAGGGCGATCGCGACAATGAGCATACTGCTTTGCGCTCTTGACATGATTTACCCTCCTTCTCCGGTCGAGGTTTGACGAAGCCCCAAGCCTAGCGAGTATCCAATACGTCCTTGAATGAATGTGACGCCGTTCAGCTTTGCTGAGCTGCGCTCCCGAGCGAGTATGTTACCCGGAGTTTCCATTTCGGCTCCGGCTCAACCCAATTTTAGCAATTGTATCCCCCGCCCGCGTCGGCCCCGGCGCGACTCCATATGACTTCGTTCGAGCCCGGCAGACTCTGCCGCCTGACACTCAAGAACCGCGCCACCGGAGACAACTTCTCGAGGGCGCCCCAGCCGTTCTGCCACGCTTCCAATCAGTTCTGCTTCCCTGGCGTCCCCGGTGTTCTCGCCTCCATTGCTGGACAGGCTCGCGTTGACGCTCTTGATGGACGCATTGGCCCTGTTGGTGTCAACTTCAACGACGAGTTCGAGCCTATTATCGGCCATGCGCGTTCATCTGTTCGCGGTCGAGCGCCTCGCGTTCCTCTTCCAAAATCCCGAGCGCTCGGAACTCATCCGCCCGGATCTCGTCAAGTGAGACTCGGATGCCCAACTTCAGCGCAGCCCGGAGATCGAGCGCACGCCGCAGCAACAGACCTGCTTCCGAAGACTGCGCCACATCGAGTGTGTCCAGCGGGCAGTGGCCGCAGCGGCCGCCATCGTCGGCGGCGTCCGGGCAAAGGCCGGGGTCGCAGAGTTCATCGCGCCGGAGTGCCCAGTGAATCAAGAACCGCAGGGAGGGTCGCTCGGGCCACTCCCCATTGGTCAGTTTGGGTCGCCAGACTCCTGAAAAGCGCCGTCGAGAGCGTCGATCGCGGCTTTGACGGCCACGGCCTGGTGAATGATCGGTACATGGTCGGCGTACCCTTCTGAAGATTCGAGCAGCTTCTTGAAGAGTGCGGCCGCCGGGGCCAGGTTGATGATCAGTTCCTGGCGGTTGTAGGGCAGATCGAGCACCCGCGCGAAGCCGCGCCGGTATTCGAAAACGTCTTTCGCCGAAGGCATCTTCAAGACATGCGCCACCGTGCAGCCAAGGACGCGCAGCGTCACTCGAAAGCCGTCGCCCACTTGGGCCACGTCATCGACGTCAGCCTGGCTCAACTGCTCGACAATGCGGCTCGCTTCGAAGGCATCGACCTCGGGCGCATTCTCCTCAGGAACTCGGATCTTGGCGAGTAGCGCAGCATCGGCTTCCGCCGAGTCGGGGATCGTCGTTTCGGACACGCCGCGGCCCAATTGCTTCACGATCACCTTACGTTTCTTCTGGCGGTCGATCCACTCCTCATCGGTCGGGAAGCGCACGCGAACAGGCTTCACGCCATCGGGCGTGCGCAGGTGGATGGTGATGGGTTGCTTTGCGTCAAACATGAGAGTTCTCTCTACTGAGCGATTCCGTCCACATTGCATTTGGCCACTGCCGAGACGATGCCGTTGGTCTCATCCCACATCGGCAGGCACTCGACGGAGACGGTGACGATGCCGTCCGTCTCTCCAACTTCGGCAGAGGCGAAGGAGACCTTGTGCCAGGTGATCTCAAGCGAGTTGTTGGCGTCGTAGGTGAGCGCCAGCACGGCCGTGCCGGTGGATTGGTTCTTGAGCTTCGTCAGTTCCGTTGAACCGTTTTCGAAGCGGGCGACGAAGCGCAGCGTGCCTTGACGGTTGCCAAACTCGAGCCGGCCGCGGATGGCGCCGCTTGCCCCGTCGCCGGGCGTCTGAAAGCCCGAGCCGGGATAGAAGCCGCCGTCCAGCCGGACATTGTTCTTCCACGACGCTTCCAGCGAGACGATATTCTTGTTCGAAACGTAGTTGACGCCGTTAATCGAGAGCGCCAGCGACGCCGACGGCAGGAGCTTTTCGACGGTCGCCGCCGGCATCGTGATGCCCGAGGGCTCGGTGGTCTTGCCCGAGCCGACAAACTCGACCGAGATCTTCGAATTCGCGCGGCCCGGCCCCGAGCCGATCGAGATGGTCCAGCCTTCAACCACGCAGCCCACGGCCATCCGGTCGACGACCACACCCGCGCCCGGACGGATCTGCTCGACGAAAGAGAAGTAGGGCAGTTCGGCCGCATCACCGCTTGCCGGGAACAGCGGCGTGCAGGTGTAGGTGAAGTTCGGTGTCGTGCCCGACTTCACCACCTTTCCCAGGCCGAACGCCATCGCCCAGGCGCCGATCTCCGCGCCGAGATATTTCTCCAGAGTCCCGTTGACGTCCCAAGAGGTCTGGAAGGACTGCGTCGGGAACTCGTGGCCCTTGCCGAACTCCTCGGCGTCGTTTTCGGTGTTGAGCTTCGGGTTAGCGAGCGCGGCATTGAGCTTCCGCAACTGCCACATCTGGACGCCGGTGTTGGCGGTCGAGATGTCGGCCTGCTTCTGCTTACCGAAGCAGATCTGGATTTCCTGCATCCGCGCGACGGACATCAAGCGTTACCTCCTCTTCTGTGACTTGCCGCCAGCCGGCCACCATGAGCGGCACGATCTTGGCCGGCGTGGCTTCCACTTCCTGTACTTCGCCCTCAGGCGAGCGCATCAGCACGGTTTCAGTCATCTCCCATCTCCATGAAGCTGAGCGGCGCCTCGAAATAGTCGAGTCCCTCGGCGTCGGTCTGCCGCTGGATCAACGGCAGGTCCATCGGGTGGCAGGATGCGTGCACTGTGGCGTTGAGCATCGGCACACCCTTGGAAGACGGAACACCCTTGGTGATCAGCCGGAACAGCCGGTAGTACGCGGTGGGCGGGTCGCCGTCGAAGGTCTCGCGCGCCCGCAGATACAGCATGACCTGGTGCCGCCAGACGTCCACGCCGCCGAAACTCGCGGGCTGCGTCCCCTGCCAGGCGGCCATTATTCCGGGAGCGGGCATCTCGTGGATCGCCGCCGCCAGGCTCGCCCGCTTTGGATACTGATCGTGGTAGGCGAAGATCTTTTGCTCGTCGCCGCCCATCTCCGCGACCAGTTCCGGGATGTCGCGTAACAACGCCACGAGGTTGTCGACCAGTGCGGCGGTATCGATCATCGTAGGCTTCCTCCGACGGCTTGCTCCAATGCGAACCGTTGCTTCATCTCGGTGACACCCGACTTGCGAGTTCAGTCACGGCGGTCTTCCTCGGTGAGAACACAAGCTACGGGTCGATCTCCTGGGCGGCCCAAGTCTGAATGCGATCCAAACGAGGGGGCAAGCCAGCTTCCGTCCGTTACCCGGGAACGATCCGCAGCATGAGGTCGGTGAAGCGTGTTAAGTAGACGGGTTTGTCGTACTGACCCTGTGTCAGGCCGAAGCACTAAAATGAGGGGGATTATGAATTGGATCACAGTCGCGCTGCCCTACTTCCTGGCGTTTGTGCTTGGTGCCGCCAGTTCGCTTTGCATCGTGGTGCTTGTCGAATGGCTGAGGAAACCGCGGCTCTGCCTCGCAATCGCACCGCCCCGAGATCAGGCTTATCCTGCTGGCTATCCTGCCAGCAAGGTGCGCTTCCTTGAGGTCTCGCTCCGTAATAAGCCGCTGCCCTCCTGGCTCCGCTGGATGAGTAGAAGCTCTGCATCAAGCTGCAGGGCGACGATTGACTTCCTGAAAGAGGACGGCACAAATATCTTCACTAGATCCATGGCCGCGAGATGGAGTGCATCTCCGCAGCCCGTTCCACTGCAATTCCGTCTTGGCGATAATGTTGCTCAGATTCTCGACGTAAACCGATTGAACATGGCGTCAGTAATCGATGTCCCGCCAGGGGAATCGGAGTCGATGGGTGTCGTGGGCAGGTTCGACGAAAATACGGACTGTTTCGGGTGGAGCAACGAAAGCTACTTTTCGAACCCACCGTGGCGGAATCCAGACTGGAAGCTGTCGATCGGTCGGTATCTTATTCGTATTACCGTGCGAGCTTCTGGTGAGAAGTGCTCAGAGTTATTCTGGCTGATCAACGCTCCTCAAATCGCAGACGTCCGTTTGGAACCCCACGCATGATCTGATCATCGTGTTGCCTTATTTCAGCTTCGTTGCCCTGACTTTCTCTCCGTTGTCCACGTTTATCAATGTCTGCCCGCAAATGAGAATCTCTTCCGTTGGAAGCCACAGCATTGAGTTGATCGAGTCAACCCCATCGACCTCCCAGATGGAGCCGTCTTCAAGCTTAACGAGTTTTCCGCTTCCGGTGACGGAGTCAATCCAGTGCCCGTCAGTGCAACCTTTCGTCGGTTGACTCGCCGATTCGCCTTTTGCCATGCGGGACAATTTCCCGGCGATCGACAGAGCATCTGGTGGTGACGGCCGCTTATTCAAGACTTCGATGGCCAGTGACAACATCGCGAGCCGAAGGCCTGCATCCGTGTTAGGGTGGCCCTTGGATCCCAGGTAACGAACAAACGCTTCTTTGGTTCGGTCATCTGACGTGCCATTAGTGGGCACGTCATAACCCGCTATTTGCAGCGCCCTTCGGAGAACGGCAATAGCGTCACCGGGCCCGTCGGAGTTCACTTGAGGAAAGTTGGAACGCGGAGGGGGCCCAGGCGCTGCTGTCCCCAATCTCTCGGAGTCCCAGATTCGGCATTCCTGGCCAGCATCCGGGATGAGCAGGCGCGAGCCCACCCCCAGGAAGAGGCCAGGAGAGCTTATGTAAACGGTCTTTCCTTCGAACCTCCACAGCGACAGGCAACCGGTGCCCTTCTCTATCAAGTAGGTGTCGCCGTTGGACCGAACGATTATGGCTTTGTCATCCATCACCTTCTTGACGAAGACGGCTTCAACGCCTGCGGCAGCTAGCCAAGTTGTGAAGACCAGAACCAGCGCTACGCCCGCCACTTTCATGATGCCGTTATCCAGGTCAAGAATACACCCAAGACCGGCAGGTCAGCAAACTGTAAAGCTCCAAGCGAGGTTAGGGTGATCGCTGCATTTGAAGTGCGCGCGCTCAGCATTTCGGAACATTCTCGTGCCGGATTCCCAGCTAGAGCTCCGGGAGTGTCCGGCAGCAGCGCGACGAGCTTATCGACAAGTGCGGCGGGGTCGATCATCGCTGCTTTCCTCCCAGGCGCGTTCCATCAGCAAGCGCGTCTTCATCGCTTCCAGCATCTGCCGCGCCGCTTCAACTACGGCCGCTTTGTTCTTCGGCGAAAATACCATCCAGGCCTCGCGCTTCTGGTTGGCCCAGGCCTTGATCCGGTCCTTGCGGGTCGAGACGTTCGCCTTGGCCCGGTTCTCGCTGACCGTGCGGACCTGGAAGTTGCGCAGCAGGTCGCCCGAGAAGGTCAGATTCCGGCGGTTGCCCTTGCCCTTTCGAGTCTTGAAGATCGCGTAGCGCTTGGTGAGCGGCTTGGCCGCGGCATCCTCCGGGCCCTGCGCGGCGGCCAGGCGCGCTTTTACCGCTGCGACGCCCGCCGCGCCCAGTTCATACATCTGCCGCTGGCGGAAGTTGAGCAGGTCGAGCCGCAGTTGCTTCTTCTGGTAGACACGGACGCTGGGCATCGATCGCCTCCGAGAACTTGTGCGCAATTGCCCACAAGTCGCCAACCTCCGCCGGATCTGGCGGAAGTCCGACTTCCGGAAGATTTTCGGGAAGTCAGCCAGCCTTGCGGAGCCGGAGTACTGCGGCGCCCTCGGCGTCGGCCTCGATGTCGAAAACCTTGTAGCGGACGCCTTCGATTTCGGCCTCGTCGCCGCGCACGGGCGCCGCGGGCAATCCGGCGAGCTGCACGAATAGCACCGCATAGACGCCCGGCGAGGCGTCTTCGGCTTCCCGCGCCGGCTGAAACACCGCGCGGACGGCGGCCTGCCCGCCAGCCTCGGGAAGGTAGAGAATCTCCCGCCCGAAGACCCGCAGGCAGGCATCGTCCATCCGACTCACTTGGACCGCAAACGTCATCAGGAGATGAATGCCCCGTTCAGCCGGACCCGGCCGGTGGCGTCGCCGTCGGCCGCCGCCCTCACAGCGACGCCGATCAGTTTGTTGCTGGTCGCGGTCTTGGTGATTACCTTCGTCGTGTTGTTCCAGTAGATCAAGGCACCCTGCGACCAGCCGGTGCTCGCGCCGGCCTCTCGGGTCAGATCGAAGACGCCCGCCACCTGGAACTCGCCTTCCTCGCCGCTCGCCACATCGGTTGCGGCCACGCCGAAGATGGAGCCCACCAGTGCGCCGCCGCCCGAACTCACCGCATACGGCGCGGTGAGCGTCAGCGTTTCACCGTTCTGCACGTAGTTCCTCATGTTCAATCCTCCTAAGCACCCACATTCTTTTGGAGCCCGCGCCAGTCAATCGCCTTGGCCCCGAAGTCGAGCCGCGCTTTGATCTCCACCCCATCGACGTCGAAGCCTTGGCGCGTCTCGATGTACACGCCGTCCTGGCCCTCGAGGTAGGCGTATTCGATCGTGTCGATCTGATCCGGCGAGGCGAACAGATACCAGGCCGTCGTGCTCGCCGCATCCAACCGTGGCTCGGCAATCGGCGTCAGAGCCCGGATGTAATCCGGCACGAGATCGGCCGATTTCGCCGGGGCCAGGTTCGGCGCGATCATCTGGAAGGCCGCCAATTGCAGCGCCACCGGCACCACCAGATAGCGCGGCTGCACGTTCAACACGGTGATGCCGTCGAGGCCCTTCTGCTTCGCCATCGCCGCCATACCCGCGCCCAGACCCGTTAAGGCCAGCGCGCTGCCCGTGCCCGTATTCAGATTCGAATGGTTCGCATGGAACAGCGCGACGCCGTCGCCCATCGCCGGGTTCGAGGTGATGATGCCCCACACCGTATCGCTTTCGAGCGTCGCCGCCGCCACGCCGAACCCGGCAGGGATGCGCGTGAAGGCGCTCAGATCATCGTTGATGATCGTCTGCCGGGTGATCGAGACGATGCGGCCATAGGTAGCGAGCTTGTAGGTTTCCTTCGATTCAGCGATCGAGCCGTGGGTAAACTCGCCCTTCTCGTTGACCTTCATCAAGCTCGGTGCTTCGCCCAACTGCACGGCGTTGATGTTCTTGAAGTCGACCGCCGAGCGCCGCCGCGAGAAGGGAAGGAACGTGCGCGGGTAGGCTTCATAGGCCTGTCGCAAGGTCTTGTTTGCGACATCGGCGAGGATCGAGGGGAAGTCGGAGGTCGACAAAGCGAGCTTGGCGATCTCGTGGCGCGGCAGCCGCTTCGTGCGAGTGCCGGAGGTTTCGAGGCACTCCTTCGCCAGATCGAGCAGCGTCTGCCCGGCCCAGTCGCGGCCGAGGTCGTCCTTCAGGGGGAAGACCGCCGGATCGTAGCGGTGCAGCAGCGCCGCCATGATCCCGGCGCGGCGGGTGTCGGTCTGATCGCGCGTGACCACGGCGGCCGCGCTGCGGATGGGATTTCGCTCATCCTCTTCAGCCCGCTTGTCGAGCGCAAGCTTGCGGAACTCTTCAATCGAAGTGCCCGCCTCAACATGCTGAGCGACGAGCCGCGCATCGACGTTCAGCGTGCGCCCGACCTTCTCGATCTCCCGGATGCGCGTGCGTTCGGCTAGCGCCGCGGCCTGGCGCTCGGCATCGAGGTTGATCTTCAGTTCGTCACGGGCTTCTTCCCCCGTGGCGGTAACGATGGCTTCATCCATCTTCTGCTCCTGTGGGCCAGTTGCCCGTTCAAACTTGAATCCCGCGCCCGGATCGGCGCCGACGGGCACGAGCGAGACTTCCTCGGGTTCCCAATCAGTCACCAGCACCTGCCGCATTGCCGCTCCCTGCGGCGTCACATCTTCGACTGCGTGAATCGCCACGCCCATCGAGGCGTTGCGCAGGATGCCATCCTGAACGTCCTGCCAGACCGGATCGACGTCGGCGCGCTTTGAGAACCGCACCGTCGCTTTGCCTTGGCCGTTCTCGACCCACGCCCGCGCAATCACGCCGATGACATCGTCGACAGTGAAGTCGCGATGGGAGTTCAATAGTGGCGCAGCGCCGCTCGCCAGACGTCCCATGCGCACCGCGCCCGGCTCCATCGAGAAGCGCATTTCGAATGGGCCGCGCGCGTCGTAGCGGCGGACGGATGCGCCCGTGTACCAGGTCAGCGTTGCGGTGCGTTCGTCGCGGTCGGCTGAGGCGAGCGCCTCAAACTGGGCTTCCAGCCGTTCTCTCGTTGGGGTCATGTAGAGGTTCCTCGCCATCAAGAAGTCGTGTAATCTCGCGCAACTCACGCTTCAGTTCAGCGACCGGTAGTTTTTGTTGCGTGCCGCTCTGCGTGACGCGGCGCGGATCGCAGTCGAGCACGATGCCGCGCTCATCGAGCATCCGGTTGATCTCGGCGATCTGTTCAAGTTGCGCGTCGGGGTCGTAGCCCTGCTCGGCGATGGCCTGGCGCAGCGTGAGTGTTCCTGTGCGGAGGCGGTTCAGCGTGGCGACCGAGTCCTTGTACGGATCGACGCTGCCGAAACCGGGTGGCGTCCATTCGGCCCGGAATGGCCCGGGTTCGAGGATCGCACCGGCCGCGTACGCCACAGCGAGAAACCGCTCCCAGACTGGCGTGCACAGCATTGGAATGAAGGTCAGCCAGCGAAAACCCTCGATGCCGTTGCGGAAGCTCAGCAGACCTGCGCGGTAGCTCGAGTAGTTCACGCGCGAAAGATCCCCGGTCAGCTGCTCGTAGGTCAGCTGCAAACCCGTAGCAATCTGAGCCTGCTTGGCGGCAACGTAGTCGCGGTAACCCGCCGAGGCAGACGGAGAAGCGAAGGTGATCTCCTCGCCCGGCTTCAGGTACTCAATCATGCCCGGCTCGAAGCTTTCGACGCGCTTACCGGTGACCGCATCGGGGACACTGGGCGCAATCGGCGGCCCATCCGGGCCCTGCGGCTGCGTCACAAACGCCGCGAAGCAGGCCTCGATCTTCTTGCGGACCAGTTCGGCTTCCTCGTACTCATCGAGATCGCGCAGCGTGACCACGACGGGCGCAAGCCACGGCACGCCGCGCACCTGGCCCGGACGGTCCTTCCGGTAGATGTGCAAGACCTCGCTTGCTGGGACGCGCAAGGATTGCAGCGACGCCCCACCACGGACGCCCGTCTGAACCACATCTCCGGGATGTTGGCCGTAGAGCCAGTAGAAGACGCGGCGGCCCACCAGGTCGAACTCGACGCCTTGGATGACGTAGCCCGTCTCGGTCTTTTGCGTCTTCGTGTGATCGAGGTAGTCGGGTTCAAGCACCTGGAGCTGCAACGGAACGGTAAGGCCATCGCTTTCGCGCCGCTGTCGGAAGCGCACCAGGCACTCGCCGCTCTCAAAGACCGTCCGCGCAACCAGCGCCTGGAGACCGTACAAATCAAGCTGGCCGTCGGCGTCACACTCTTCGATCCAGTCCGCCCAGGCCGCGTTGATCATCCGGTCCAGGTCCGGCTCGCCGCTCCGCGCCTGCGCCGTGATGCCCGTGCCGATGGCGTTGCCCACGACCTCGGCCACGGCGCGCGCCGCGTAGGCGTTGTTGCGGATCAGGTCGCGCGATCGTTCGCGCAGTTTCGACAGCGCCACCGAGATCTCGGCGTTGGCCGAGTTGCCGGTGGTGACCCAGCCGCCCGTGCGGCGATCGGTCCGCGCGCCTTCATAGGCCAGCCGGATCAGTTCCCCGGCGCGGCGTGCGCGCATCCGGCGCAGACCCGTCTCGGGCGACACCCAGGCGATTGCTTTGTCGAGCCAGTTCATCCTTTTGAGGTCTGAGCAAAAGAGAAACGGTCCGTCGTGGTTCCGGACTCGGCGGCGAGCGCTTCCTGGATCACGGCCCGCGCCTGGAGGAGTTCGTCCATCGAGCGGTAGGTCACCGTGCGGTCGCCAAAGCGGACGATCAGTTCGCCGCTCGCGATCGCCGCTTCGATCGCATCCATTTGCTGCTGTGTCCAGGGCATTCAGAACTTCCGCCGTTTGAAGTAGAACGTCGCTCGCGTGCCGAACTCGCGCACGACCGTCACCAGCTCCCACCCTTGCGCGCCGTACTCGGCCAACAGGTCCGGCGATTCCGCATCACCGGTGACCACCAGGTATTCCCACCCGCCCGACGTCCCCTGCGCGCTCGGCTGACTTCTGACTTTCATCGCGTGAGCCACTTCCTTCCTCGCTCGCCCAGCCAGCGTTCGCGATCCCGGTCATCCTCCGGCACGGGACGCGGGCGGTTCGCGGCCAGGATCCGGTCGGCTTCGTTGTCGAGCGACAGGCCCATCGACACGAGGGCGCGCAACGCCGCGTAGGCGTAAACCCGGGCATCAAGCGCCTCTTGCCGCACACCCGGTTTCGGCCGCCACTCGCGCTTCGGCTGGCCCTTCGCATACGTGGTCACCAGGACCTCGCCCAGGAGTTGCTCGAAATAGCCTTCCTCGCGGTCGGCCGGAAAGTGTGAGTAGCCCGGCGTGCCCGGCGTCGGATTCTTGAGCCGCCCGTAGATCGTCTCCTTCGCCGTGTCCGTGCCGACGATCCACGGCTTCTCGCCGCGGATGTTCTTCGCTGTAGGTTTGCGCTGCCAGACGGGCAGCGGCCCGCCCTTGCCCTTCACGGCGAAGATGCGCCGGTGATAGCGGGTCCGGCAGAACTCATACACGGCCTGCGATTCGTAGCCGGCGTCGATCGAACATGCCGAGACCGGAAGCGAGACCCCTGTCTCGTG
>Ga0065720_1019920_pt1 | contig 18756 bp, 15 predicted proteins | sample Thericmetagenome_FD_59107 | JGI IMG/M metagenome (GOLD analysis project Ga0065720, IMG submission 59107) | Thermophilic microbial communities from the Joint Bioenergy Institute, California, USA of rice/straw/compost enrichment - eDNA_2 v2... | ecosystem: Engineered > Solid waste > Grass >...
CGAGGCGGCCCGCACCCGCGCGGTGCACCGCTTCCTGGAGCAGGCGGGCCTGGAGCGGCCCGCCGAGGTCGCCGCCCGGTTCCCGCACGAGCTGAGCGGCGGCATGCGCCAGCGCGTGCTGATCGCGATCGCGATCGCGAAGCTCCCGGACCTGATCATCGCGGACGAGCCGACCACCGCGCTCGACGCCACCGTGCAGCAGCGCGTGCTGAAGACCCTCGACACCACCGTGTCCGAGCTCGGCACCTCGCTCATGCTGATCTCGCACGACCTCGCCGTCGTCGCCGGCATGACCGACCGCATCTACGTCATGTACGGCGGGCGCGTGGTCGAGGAGGGCGCCACCGAGCAGGTGCTGCACGAGCCGAAACACCCCTACACCCAGGCGCTGCTGCGCAGCGTGCGCAGCCTCACCGACGACGGCGTGGAGCTCTACTCCATCCCGCCCGAGCTGCGGCGCCGGCTCGCCGAGGAGGTCGCCGATGCTTCTTGAGGCCAAGAACGTCTCCAAGACGTTCCGGACGGGCCGCCGGGCCGGAGTCGTGCACGCGGTACGGAACGCCAGCCTGCGCGCACGGCCGGGCGAGTTCGTGGCGATCGTGGGGGAGAGCGGCAGCGGCAAGAGCACGCTCGCCCGCATCCTGCTCGACCTCATCCCGCCGACCTCCGGCACGGTCGAGCTCGACGGGGTGGCGCTCGGCGCGATGTCGAAGCGGGAGCGCACCGCGTACCGGCGCCAGGTGCAGGCGGTGCTGCAGGACCCGGCCGGCTCGCTCAACCCGCGCAAGCGGGTGGAGCGGACGATCGGCGAGGTGATCCGGCTGCACCGCATCGCCACCACCCGCGCACAGGTGCGCGACAAGGTCCGCGAGGCGCTGCACCTCGTCGGCATGAACCCCGCCGACGAGTTCCTCGACCGCTTCCCCCACGAGCTCAGCGGCGGCCAGCGCCAGCGCGTGCTGATCGCCCGCGCGATCGCCCTCAACCCCCGGATCATCGTCGCCGACGAGGCGGTCTCCGCCCTCGACGCGTCGGTGAAGGCCGGGGTGCTGCGGGTCATGGCCGACCTGAAGGACCGCCTCGGCGTCGGCTACGTGTTCATCACCCACGACCTACCGGTCGTGCGCAAGGTCGCCGATCACGTCTACGTCATGCGCTCGGGAGAGATCGTCGAAGAGGGCCCCAAGAAGGTCATCTTCACCGAGCCGTCACACCCCTACACCCGGACGCTGCTGGCCGCCGCCCCGGTCCTGCGGTAGGCGCGCCGGACGAGCACCGGGCTCACGGTACGCGGGCGGCCGTCCCCGCTCGCGTAGAGAGGCAGGAAACCGTGAAGACGAGAAGAACCAGACGCGGCAGGCTGCTCGCCGCCCTGATGGCGGGCATGGTCGCGATGAGCGCGTGCGCCGGCGGGGGCGGCGGCACGGAGGAGAACGTGTACGTGTACGCGGTCAACGGCGATCCGATGACCGTCGGGCTGAACGCCCAGTTCGTCGGGGGCACGTACCCGATCCTGTTCAGCGCCCAGCTCATGGACACGCTGATCTTCCTCTCCGACGACTACAAGCTGACGCCGGGCCTGGCGAAGGAGTGGGAGCTCAGCCCGGACGGGCTGGAGCTCACGCTGCGCCTGCGCGAGGGCGTGAAGTGGCACGACGGCAGGCCGTTCACCGCCGAGGACGTCAAGTTCAACTTCGAGGAGATCGTGCCGTTGCAGACGTACGGCGCGATGCTCGCGGGGCGCATCAAGTCCGTCGACATCACCGACCCGAACACCGTCGTGCTGCGGCTGAAGGAGCCGTTCGGCCCGCTGCTGGAGACCGTGGCGCAGCAGTTCATGCTGCCCAAGCACATCTACGAGGGCACCGACTACGTCACCAACGAGGCGAACAAGCGTCCCATCGGCACCGGCCCGATGAAGTTCGGCTCCTACACCTCCGGCCAGGAGGTCGTGCTGGTGAAGAACCCCGACTACTGGGGTGACAAGTCCCAGGTGGACCGGGCCGTCTTCACGGTCATGGCCGACCCGAACAGCCGGGCCGAGGCGCTGTTCGCCGGGGAGATCGACGGCGCGGTGATCGACCCGTCGCAGCAGCAGCGGGTCCAGGCCACCGAGCACACCAAGCTGCTCGAACACGGCCAGTTCCCGCAGATGGTGACGACGATGTTCAACTCCGAGAACAAGTACCTGAAGAACCCCGACGTACGGCGTGCGATCTTCGCCGCGCTCGACCGCGCCGCGTTCGCCCAGACCGCGATGTCCGGCATCGGCAAGCCCGCGAACGGCATCATGCCGCCCGAGTTCGGCTGGGCGGTCAACCCCGACGTCGACTTCGACAAGGACTTCCCGCGTGACCTCGACAAGATCAACAAGGTGCTCGACGACGCCGGCTTCAAGCGCGGCCCGGACGGCACCCGGTTCACCCTGAAGATCCAGTACATCTTCACGCTCACCGAGGTCGCCGCGACCGTGCAGATGGCCCAGTCGATGCTGAAGGAGATCGGCATCGACACGAAGGTGGAGGGCTCCGGCGGCGCCGTCTACAGCGACAAGGTGTACAAGCAGGGCGACTACGACATGGCGTTCGTCCGCTCCACGATCGGACCGGACCCGAGCCTCGGCATCGCCACCTGGTACGTGTGCAACAAGGAGAACAAGCCCGGCTCGAACCCCACCCGGGTCTGCGACGCGGAGATCGACAAGGCCGCCGCCGCGGCGCTCGACACCGCCGACCGGGACAAGCGCGCCGAGGCCCTGAAGAAGATGCAGGCCCGCGCGGCGGAGCTGATGTACTACGCCCCGATCGCCTGGTTCAACGGCGGCTTCCCGACGATCAGCACCACGCGCTGGCAGGGACAGGACGCGCCGCGCGTGATGGCGGAACGACTGCCCTGGCACCAGATGACGCCGGTGCGCTGAGAGGAGCGTGGACCCCGTGCGGACGCAGCAGAGCGCGAGGACGAGGAGAACGGCACGCCGCGGGCTGCTCGCCGCGCTGACCGCGGGCGTGCTCGCGGTCAGCGCGTGCGCCGGCGGGGGCGGCGCGGATGAGGGGAACGTGTACGTCCAGGCGGTCGGCGGCGACCCGATGACCCTGGGGCTGAACGCGCAGTTCGTCAGCGCCCCGATCTCGCAGCTGTTCAGCTCGCAGATCCTGGAGCCGCTGATCCGGCTCGGCGACGACTACAAGCTGTCGCCGGGCCTCGCCACCGAATGGCAGGTCGGCCCGGACGGGCGGGAGCTGACGCTGCGGCTGCGCCAGGGCGTGAAGTGGCACGACGGCACGCCGTTCACCGCCGAGGACGTCAAGTTCAACTTCGAGGAGATCATCCCGCTGCAGACGCACGGGGCCCTGCTCGCCGAACGCATCGACGCGGTGGAGATCACCGATCCGGCCACCGTGGTGGTGCGGCTGAAGAAGCCGTTCGGCCCGCTGCTGGAGACCGTGGCGCAGCAGTTCATGCTGCCCAAGCACGTCTACGAGGGCACCGACTACGTCACCAACGAGGCGAACAAACGGCCGATCGGCACCGGCCCGATGAAGTTCGGCTCCTACACCTCCGGCCAGGAGGTCGTGCTGGTGAAGAACCCCGGCTACTGGGAGGGGGAGGTCCGGGTGGACCGCGCCGTCTTCACCGTGATCGCCGACGCCAACGCCCGGGCCGAGGCGCTGTTCGCCGGCGAGATCGACGAGGCCGTGATCGACCCCTCCCAGCAGCAGCGGGTGAGCGCCACCGAGAACACCAAGCTGCTCCAGCACGGCATGTGGCCGCAGGCCGTCATCATGATGCAGAACACCAAGAGCCCCAAGCTCGCCGACCCGGCCGTGCGGGCCGCGGTGTTCGCCGCGCTCGACCGCGACGCGATCGCGAAGACCGCGCTCTCCGGGCTCGCCACCCCGGCGAACCGGTTCTTCCCGGACTCGCCGTCCTGGGCGGTGAACACCGACGTCGACTTCACCAGGGACTTCCCCCGCGACCTCGACGCGATCAACAAGGCGCTCGACGACGCCGGCTTCGAGCGCGGCCCGGACGGCACGCGGTTCTCGTTGAAGGTGCGGTTCATCACCCCGCTCACCGAGGTGGTGAAGACCGCCCAGATGGCGCAGTCCCAGCTCGCCGAGGTCGGCATCGCCACCGAGCTGGAGGGCAGCTCCGGCGCGGTGTTCAACGAGACCGTGTACACCAAGGGCGACTTCGACCTCGCCTTCCTGCGCACCGGCCTCGGCGCCGACCCCAGCATCGGCATCACCCGCTGGTACCAGTGCAACAAGCGCAAGACGCCCGCGGCGAACCCGTCCGGCGTCTGCGACCGGGAGATCGACGCCGCCGCGGCGGCCGCCCTCGACACCGCCGACCAGGCCAGGCGCGGTGCGGCGCTGAAGCGGCTGCAGGCCCGGGCGAAGGAGCTCATGTTCCACGCCCCGCTCGCCTGGTTCAACGGCGCCTACTCCACGATCAGCACCGCGCGCTGGCAGGGGAGCGACGCGCCGCAGGCGCCGCCGGAGCGCAAGCCCTGGCTGACCATGACCCCCAGGCGGTGACGCCCGGACAGCGATCTCCAGACGGCGACGCCACCGCGAGCCCACCCCGTCCACCCGCGACATCCCGCATCCGAGCACAGCGGAGCACCATGGATCTGCCACTCTTCGACACCCACGCCCACCTGATCTCCGACGACTGGGAGACCTATCCGCCCCGGCCGCTGCGCCCCGACCTGCCCACCCCGCGCCGCCCCGGCTACACGGTCACCGCCGAGGCGCTGATCGAGATGATGGACGCGCACGGCGTCGCCGAGGCGTGCCTGGTGCAGCGCGGCCACCTGTACGGCTACGACAACGGCTACATCCTCGACTCGGCCCACAAGTACCCGGACCGGCTGCACCCGGTGGTGATCCTCGACCCGCAGGATCCGGCCACCCCGGGCCGCTACCGCGAGATGGTGGAGAAGGACCACGTCCGCGGCTTCCGCATGGCGCACACCCGGCCGTGGATCCTCGACACCGCCTGGCTCTGCTCGCCGCAGGCGATGGAGGTGTGGAAGACCTGCGCCGAGCTCGGCACGCCGATGACCCTCATCCTGTTCACCAAGCAGCTGCCGTACCTGCTGCCGCTCGTCAAGATCATCGCGGGCATGTTCCCCGACCTGCCGATCCTGCTCGACCACGGGGCCATGCCGTACGGGATGACCCAGTACGAGGTACGGCTCGCGGAGGAGGCCGGCGAGGAGGTGCGGCTGCCCGGCCCGCCGCACTTCGGCATCGACGAGACGATCGAGATCTTCACCGACGTCCCGAACGTCTACTTCAAGATCACCGAGATCAACATGGAGCGGCTGGCCGCCGAGAACGTGCGCCCGGCGCACATCGTGCGGCGCATGGTCGACAGCTTCGGCCCCGACCGCGTCATGTGGGGCTCCGACGTGGGCCAGAGCATGCGCTGGACCTACGCGGAGAAGACCGCGATGGCCCGCGCCGCGGCCGGCTTCCTCACCGAGGACGAGGCACGCCGGTTCCTGCACGACAACGCCGCCCGCCTCTACTCCCGATGAGGAGCGCCACACGATGAGGAGATTCGCCCCGCCCCGCCCGGCCAAGGACCTCGACCACGCGGTCGTCTACCGCCGCGACGACGAGTTCTGCGGCTGGCCGTACACGATGGGCTTCTGGGAGACCGCCTCCGGCGAGCTCGTCGCCAACTTCCTCGCCATGGACGCCGACTACGGCGACGCCGGCGCGATCAGCCACGACAACCTCGGCGAGCGCAAGGGCCGCGGCAGCCGCCTGGTCACGGTCCGGTCCGCCGACCGCGGCCGCACCTGGGGCGAGCCGGTGTACGACGTGTACTCGCGTGTCACCCCTGGGGAGGACGTGCCCCGGGACCTCGCCCGGTGGGGGCCGTTCGACTTCCTCGACCGGAACGTCCTGGTGGCCAACAGCAGCACCGACTTCGGCAAGCCGGAGAGCCGCTCCTTCGTCCGCGTCTCCACGGACGCGGGCCGTACCTGGACGCCGCCGGCCGAGCTGCCGCTCGACGGCCTGCACTCGCTGTCCGCGATCAACTCGGCGCTCGTCCGCCCCGACGGCCGCTGCCTGCTCTTCCTCACCATGATCAGCAAGGACGGGTGGAACCGCAGGCCGCTGGTGTACGCGAGCACCGACGACGGCGCCGAGTTCCACTTCCTGTCGTTCATCACCCCGGAGCGGGACCCGTTCGCCGCGGCCGAGGGCGACTGGCGGACCACCTACCGGTTCGGCGGCCACCGCTGGTTCTACCCCCGCGGCGTGCTGCTGCCGAGCGGGCGCATCCTGTGCACGCTGCGCTGCCAGCGCGACCCGCGGGGCGTGATGTGGACCGAGCTGTTCTACAGCGACGACGGCGGCCTCACCTGGGGATTCCTGTCCCGGGTGAACGACTTCGGCGCGCCGGGCAGCCTCGTCGCCATGGCGGACGGGCGGCTCGTCGTGGTGTACGGCCATCGCCTCCGGCCGTACGGCATCCGCGCCGTGGTGAGCGAGGACGAGGGCCGGACCTGGGGGCCGGAGCTGATCATCCGCGACGACGGCGGCAGCTGGGACCTCGGCTACCCGAACGCCTTCGAGGTCGAGCCCGGCGTGATCGGCGCGATCTACTACTTCAACCGCCGCGACGACCCCATCCAGGCGAACGGCGGCGTCCGCCACATCGCGCGCAGCATCTTCGTGCCCGACTGAGCGGGGGCTCCGCCGTACGGCGACGCGACGAGCGCGGCGGGGAGGGCCACGGCCGCGCCCGCCGGTACCGGGCGCCCGCGCCACCCCTGTCCAGGGGTCGGACGGGAGCGGTGCGGGCACCCGCGACAGGATGGGCCGAGCACGAACAGGGAAGGGAGGCAGGCGCTTCCCCCGGCGGAGGCCGGGGACCGCGCGCCGGCCTGTGATGAAGGATCAACAGCGGCGGGCGATCGACGCGCTGGCGCGGGACGTCACGCGGGTCGAGTCGCTGCGCGCCGTCAAGAACGTCCAGCGCGCCTACGCGCACTACGGCCAGTTCGGCGAGTGGGCCGCGATGGCCGCGCTCTTCACCCGCGACGGCGAGCTGCGCTGGGGCGACGAGACCGTGACCGGCCGCGCGGCGATCGAGGCGTGGCTGCGGGACCGCGCGGGCGCGATGACCGGCCGGGTCCGCGGCACCCTGCACACCGAGATCATCGACGAGCCGGTGGCGAACCTCTCCGCCGACGGGCGCACCGCTCGGGTGCGCTGGATGAGCATGCGCTTCCTCGGGGACGGCGCGGGCACGGCCCGCGTCGAGGGCGGCCTCTACGAGAACGAGTACGTCCTCGACGAGGGGCGGTGGCGCATCGCCCGCATGCGCTACCACCCCCAGTACGAGGGCGCCTACCACGACGGGTGGACCAACGTCGGCGGCGCCGACCTGCCCCGCGTGCCGACGCACTTCACCCCCGACGAGGCGGGGATCCCGGTCCCCGCGCCCGCCGGGGACCCGCCGCCGAGCGGCGCGACCGCGGCGGAGCTGGCGGAGCGGATCCGCAGGCTCAACGACGAGGACGCGGTCCGCAACCTGCAGCACGCCTACGGCTACTACGTCGACCGCATGATGTGGACCGACGTGGTCGACCTGTTCGCCGAGGACGCGGCCGTGGAGATCGCGGGCGTCGGCGAGTACCCCGGCCGCGCCGGGGTGCGGCGGGCGATGGAGCTCATGGGGCCGGAGGGCCTGCCGTACGGGCGGCTCAACGAGCACATGATCTTCGACCTCATCGTCGAGGTGCTCCCCGGCGGGCGGGAGGCGCTGGCCCGCGGCATCGAGGTCACCCTCCTCGGCGACGCGACCAGGCGCGAGGGGGCCTGGGAGTTCTCGGTGTTCCGCAACCACTTCGTCAAGGAGGGCGGGCTGTGGAGGCTGCGGCGGCTCGCCCTCACCCCGCTGATCCGCGCCGGCTACGACGAGGGATGGGGGAACGGCGGCGTCCTCGCGGGCGGCCCCCGCGACGCGGAGCGGCCGTCACCCGCCGTCCACGACGTCCCGCCGTTCCTCGACCCGGGATCCGCGGTGCCGGTGACGGCCGCCGGGGCTACGGGCCGCGACGAGGCCGCGCCTGACCTGACCGACCTCGCCCGCAGGCTCGCCCGCTCGCTCGCGTACGACGCGGTGGAGAACATCTCGTCCGCGTACGGCTACTACCTCGACGACTTCCTGTGGGAGGAGATGGCCGCGCTCTTCGCGGTCAACGGGCACAAGCAGTCCCCGTTCGCGGGTTTCTACCTCGGCCGGGACCGCATCCTCGGCGCGGCCAGGGCGAGCTGGGGCCCGCCGCCGGAGCGCCGCGCCGCGATCTCCTACCACTGGCGCACCCAGCCCGTGATCCACGTGTCGCACGACGCCCGCTCGGCGAACCTGCGCACCCGGCTGTTCCAGCCGCGTACGTCGAAGGACCCCGGCAGCGGCTCGAAGAGCTTCTACATGGGCGGCCTGCACGGCGGCATGTACGCCAACGACCAGGCCGTGCTGGAGGACGGCGTCTGGCGGCTGTGGAGCCTCACCATCGACGAGCACTACTTCGCCTCGCCCGACTGGAAGGGCGGCTGGGCCGCCGCGACGCCCCGCCCCGCGGACGCGCCGCCCCCGCCGCCGAGCCCGCTGCTGGCCAAGTACCCGCCGGACATCCCGCTCACCGAGCTCGGCCGCCGCCAGGAGGGCTTCCGCGGCGGCCCGGGGAGGCTGATCGAGTGGCCGGACATCCTCCCGATGTGGTTCCACTACCGCAACCCGGTGAGCGGCCGCACCCCGGAGAACTTCTGGCCGGACTGCGTGCCCTGCGAGCGGGCCCCCGAGACCCGCATGACCGCGCACGGCTACCAGCGGCCGCCCGGCGGCCCGGAGATCGACGGGGTGGAGGTTCCCGGCGCGGGCGGGGGAGACCGGCGGGAGTCCGGCGCGCCGAAGAGCGGCGCTTCATGATCACAGGCTCCGCGCGCCGCCCGGCGGTGTCGTCGCGCGGCGCGCCCGCGGAGTCCGCGTGACCGCCGTCGAGGTCACGGCGGTCACGGGTTGATCAGCCTCCCGTAGGCCGCACGGATGTCCCACCTGGAGGAGGTGACATACCACTTGCTCGGTGGGGCGTCCCCGACGTAGGTCGTGTAGCGGATGCGGCCGGGGCAGGCTCGTCCGCCGATCTGCAGGCTGGTCTTCCTCACGAGCTTTCCGGTGCGCAGCTCGTAGACGCGGACGGGGATCCTTCGCCGGTAGAACGACACGTTGTACACGTTGTTCGCGCTCGTGATGTAGGGGCAGGTCGCGACCCTGGTCCCGTACGTGGACCTGCCGGCACAGATCACCAGGACGGCGTTCTTCGCGCCCGAGGCGAGCCATGAGGACGGCAGCCTCTTCCTGTGCCCGTTCTGCCCGAAGATCAGCGCGCGGTGCGGCCCTCTTCCCCGATAGCGGGGGGCGCCTTCATATCGGGCCGGGTTCGTGCAGTATTCGGGTTTGCCGCTGGATCCTGGTTCGAGACGTTTGGTGACCGTCTCCAGTTGAATCGCGAGGTCGGCCTTCCTTATCCCGCGTCTGGCGGTGGCGGCGAGTTCGTGGCCGGGGTAATCGTCGACCAGCATCTTGTACCAGATACGCGCCTCTGGCCAGCGTTCGTCGTCTGCGAGATCGTCGGCGCACTTGATGAGTGCCGCGGGCACCAGCGCCGACGCGGTACTCCTCGCCCGGTCCAGCACGTCGCCGCGGCGTGGGCGGTCGCCGAGCCAGTCGACGATGTTCCTGTTGTCACAGGCGTCCTTCACCGGTAGCCGGTCGAGCAGCTCGTCGACCACCTTCCCGGCCTCCTCTTCCCGATCGGGGAACTCCTTGAGGACGTCGCTCAGCAGCGTGTAGCCCGTACTCAGGGCGGTGATGTCGCCGGTGAGCGCGGTGTCGAACTCGTCGGCGGCCTCGGCGAGGAGAAGCTCGGCCCTGCGGCCGTCGGCGCCCTGCCACAGCGCCCCCGGGTGGGCGGCGTAGCGTCGCAGTGTCATGACGGCGAGCGGCCGATCGGCCTGCGCCTGCCGCAGGGCCTGCAGCAGCAGGCGGCATGCCGCGGTCTGGGCCTCGGCGCGCACTATCAGTGGAGCGTTGACCACGCGATGACCGGTCCACAGCCCGTCCAGGATGGACAGCACCCGGGAGCAGTCGCCGTCGCGGTGGGCCTCGGAGGCGTTCCGCTCGATGCGGCCGGCGTCCAGGCGCAGGGCGGTCACGCAGAGCAGCGCCGGGACCGCGACGGCGGCGGCGATGAGCCGCTGTCGTCGCGCCGGGGGCGGCGGGGCGTCCCGCGGGCCCGTGCCCGGGGGCGGGTGCTCCGGCTTCGGCCCGGTACGGCGCGGCCACCCGCCCGCCAGGTACCAGCCGTGCGCGGTGACGGCCACCCACCACAGCGGTGCGACGCCCTGGAACCAGGGGTTCCGGCCGGCCGAGGCGAGCATGAAGCCGAGCGCGACCGTGCCCGCCACGGCGAGCACGGCGAGCCCGCGCCGCCGCAGCAGCAGGTACCCGACCCCGAGCAGAGAGGCGTTTCCCAGCGCGGCGGCGAACGGATCGCAGGATCGCGTCCTGGGGGCCCGCATCGGTTGCGGTGGGGGGACAGGCTCGGGCATCGAATCGATCGGCCTTTCTGCCATACGCGACGTGCTCGAACGAGGTGCTTGAGGCGGCTTCTCCTCGCCGTGTTTCCGATCGCCGACGTCGAGTCGCCCGTCCCCCGCCCAAGCGGCGCGCCGACACCAACGGCGATATTACGTGATTTTCCGTGACCGGCAAGATTCGCAGGGTTACCCGATAGAGGTTCTGTCCTGACCCCGAGCCACCTGGCGTGTCATCCTCGGGGGCCGGGCCCTGATCTCTGGCGGGGCTGCCGCCAGGGACTTACCGGACACCCGCGACCGCGAGCCCGACCAGGACGATCAGCGCGACGGCCAGGCCGCCGAGCAGCAGCCAGGCGACGGGATGGCCGAGGTTGAGGGTCCAGGAGGAGGAGCCCATGCGGTCGGGTACGAGCAGGGCGGGGTCGCGGCGGTTGACGTAGACCGTGCCCGCCAGGCGCCAGTGGCGGTCGTCGTCGCGCTGGGCGAGCCCGGTGTCCTCCCGCTCCTCCCCGGGGAGGGCGGGCAGCCGATGGCCGCCCTGACCGACCTTGATCTCCCAGACCAGCCAGCCGCCCGCGAGCAGGGCGAGCGGGGCGTACATGCTCAGCCGCCACAGCGGCGTCGGGTCGGCGATCCGCCACAGCGGCAGGGCGGCGACCAGCAGCATGACGTCGAGGCAGGCCGCCGAGAGCAGCGACATGGCCGCGATGCCGCGCAGGTAGACGCGGTAGCGGCGGGCCGACCCCTTCGGCCGGGCGGCGTCGAGGTCGGGGCGGGCGCGCAGCACGACGAGCATCCCGGCGACGACGGCCACGGTCACCGCGATCTGGAGGATCACCGGCTGGAGGACGGCCGGCACCGTGGCCGGCTCGTACCGCGCCGGGTCGGCGTCGTAGCCGAGGAACGGCGGCAGCGTGTCCGGCAACGTGTCCGGCAACGCGCCGTACCGCGCCCAGGCGACGGCCGCGGTGATCAGGATGACGGCGACGGCGGGCAGGCCCCACCGCCACGGCACGCGGACCGGGTCGGTGCGGAACGTGGTGTCGGCGGTGACGCCCTGGCGTCGCTCGCCCGGCGCGGATGGCTCGGCGGTCTGCCCAGGACGGCCGGGCGGACCGGGCTTGCCGTCGCCGCCGTCGCCGCCGCCGGGCTGCTCCTCGTCCTGTTCTCCGCCGAGGAGGCGTCCTTCGGCCACGGCACCCTGCCGTCCCTGCTCATGGCCGCCTGCGAGTCGGCCTTCGCCGTGGCGATCACGCTGGGCCTGCTGGTGCTGTTCCGGGAGCGGGTCGCCCGCCAGGGGCGCCGCGCCCGGTGGCTGTCGGGGAACGCCTTCGCCGTCTATGTCGTGCACGCGGTCGTGCTGGTCGCCCTGGGGCCCGCCGTCGGCGCCGTCGAGGCGCCCGCGGCCGCCAAGGCCGCGCTGCTCGTCGTCATCGGCCTGCCGCTGTGCTGGGCCGTGGCCTCCCTGGTCCGCGCCCTGCCGGGCGTCCGCAAGGTGCTCTGAACCACCGGACGACGGCGCGCGCGGCGCTCGCGAGGGCCCGCCAGACCGCGACGCGGCCTCGGCGTCGCGATGGCTCGCGACGGCAAGGTGGATGCCGCCGGGCGAACGGGGACGTTCCGCGTCCGCCCGGCGGCGGCCCTCCGGGTGCCCGACGACGGGAGGCGGTTCACCCGCGGGTGGTGTGGTGGACACGGGGAACCTCGACCCCTGGGAGCCGGCCGAGACCCAGGAGGGCGGGGCGGGTCCTGTCCCGCGCCGTGTGCCGGCGCGGCCGTACGGCGCTCGGGAGATCGAGCGCGAGCCGTGTTCGCCCGGTGCCATCCGCCACGGTGTCGGCTAACGAAGCGGAGCCGCCGCGGTACGGGCGGATAGCGAAGCTGAGGGGTGCGGATGCGGTACCGGGGGCGGCATCGGCGGTCGTCTCCGGGTGGTCGATCGGCGGCCGCCGCCGAGGCGGCCGGTGCCGGAGACGGTTCGGTCCGTCTGCCGCGACGTCATCGGCTCAAGCGGGACATCGATCATCACCGAGGTGCCGGGAGGGTCCCGCGCCGCCACGGCTCCCGCGACGCCACCCGAGCGGTCCTCGTGCTCGGCCGCTCCGCGTCAGCGGGCACACCGTGCTGGTGCGGTCGCCGGTGCGGTCCGGGTCAGGAGGGCCAGGGGCTGCGGGCGTCGACCGCCTGCTGGGCGCGGGAGACCAGGCCCCGGTACGACTTGCCCGGATACCAGGGCATCTCGGCGATCTTGTCGAAGCCCTCGATGCCCTCCATGTAGCGGACCATGCGCTCGCGGGTGTCCGGGTCCGGCAGCGGGCCGCGCATGGCGCGCACGTTCTCCGCCAGGTGATCCGGGTTCGAGGTGGCCGGGATGACGCAGGTGACGTCCGGGTTGGAGATCACCCACTTGAGGAAGAACTGCGACCACGTCTCGATGCCGAACTCGGCCGCCCAGTCGGGCACCGGCCGGTCGCCGACGATGTGGTGCAGGCGCGCCTTCTCCAGCGCCATGTTCACCAGCACCGCGGTCCCGGCCTCCTTGGCGGCGGGGATCACCCGCTCCTCGGCGACCCGGGTGTGGATCGAGTAGTGCACCTGGACGAAGTCGAGGTTCCCGCGCCGTACCCAGTCGGCGAGGATGTTGTAGTAGACCGGCTCGTGGTGGGTGACCCCGATGAGCCGCACCCGGCCTTCCTTCTTCCACGCGTGCAGCAGCGGGACGATCACGTCCACGTTGGTGAGGCTGTGGCACTGCATGAGGTCGATCGGCCGCCTCCTCGACAGCCGCTCCATCGACCGGCGCCGGTTCCGCTCGGCGTGGCTGTCGTCCCACAGGTACTCGCCCGTGGACCACACCTTGTTCGCGATGAACGCGCGGTCGCTGATCCCCATCTCGCGGAGGAAGTCGCCGAGGTTGATCTCCGACCGCCCGTACAGCGGGGACACGTCGAACACGCGCCCGCCCGCGCGCCAGTGGTCCCGCGCCACCTGGCGGATCCGCTCACGCCCCCGGTCGGACACCGTGTCGAAGGTCTGGAACGTGCCGAGCCCGATCACGGGCACCCGCTCGCCGGTGGCCGGGATGACCCGTGTGATCAGCTCGTTCCGCGCGGACGAGGCGGACGGGGAGGGGGAGGGCGTGGCCGCGGAGGCGGCGGCCTCGCCGGCGATCATGGAAGTGACGGCCGCGGCGGCGCCGATGCCCCCCGCCTTCATCAGCTGCCGCCTGGTCGGATTGGATTCCTGCATCATGCGTCCTTTCGCTGAAGGTGCGCGACCATCATGGCGGCCGGGATTCTCAAAGATCCAAGTCCGGTTAGGACGGTTGAGATACCTTTCGGGTATGTCGGTGGATCTGCGGATGATGCGTTATGTGATCGCCATCGCCGAGACGGGCAGCTTCGAGGCCGCCGCCGAGCGACTGCACATGACCCAGCCGCCGCTGAGCCGCCAGATCCGTGATCTGGAGCGCGAGCTGGGCGTCCAGCTGTTCCACCGTCGCCCCACCCGGCTCACCGAGGCGGGGAAGGTGTTCGTCGAGTCGGCCCGCCAGGTGCTCGCCGAGGCGGAGCGCACGATCGAACGGACCCGCGAGGCCGCGGGCCTCTCCCGCGGCCTGGTCCGGGTCGGCTACACGGTGACCGCGGCGTTCGAGGAGATGCCGAAGCTGTTCGGCGCGATGCACGAGCGCCACCCCGGCATCCGCGTCGACGCGCGGGAGGCGTGGGACTTCGAGCTCGCCGCCGCCGCGGCCGACGGCGAGCTGGACGTACTGCTCGGCAGGCACCTGCCGATCCCGGCGGGCTTCGCCACGGAGGTCCTGCGCGTCGAGGACTTCGTGGTGGTCGTCGGCCCCGCCCACCCCCTGGCGACGCGGAAGGCCGTGGCCCTGCGCGACCTGCGCGGCCAGACCCTGCGTTTCTTCCCGCGCCGCTACGCGCCCTTCTATTACGACCGGGTGCTCGCCGCGCTGCACAGCACCGGCGAGCGGTTCGACGTCTGGGAGAACCCGCTGCCGGGCCTGCGCAACCTCAACCTCAACCTGTGCGAGGACGGCTTCATGTTCCTGCCCAGGTCGGTGAGCCTCCAGCTCCCCGCCAAGATCACCTGCCTCACCGTCACCGACGACCTGCCCCCGATCGAACTGGCCATCTCCTGGAACCGCCAGGCGACCCCGGCGATGATCGCGTTCGTCCACACCGCCCGCCACCTGGCCCGCAAGGAGGGCTGGCTGAGAACCCGATGACCCACCCCCGGCGCCGCCGCGCGGGCCGCCCGGCGTCCGCCGATCCCGGTCATGCCATGAGCCGGACGCGGAGGATGCCGTCCGGCCTACCTGTGATCGTCAAACCAGGCGGGCGGCGAGGGCTTCGGCGGCGTCGCGGGTGGTGGGGGAGTCGATCGTGGCCAGGGCGCGGTGGAGGTCGGTCAGGTGCCTGCGGGTGCGGGCGGAGGAGACGGCGGGGAGCTCGTCGAGGACGGCGAGGGCTTCGGCGGCGGCCTCGTCGGCCTCACCGGCGAGTGTGAGGTTGTGGGCGAGCCGGAGGCGGTAGTTCACCCGGTTGCGGACGAGGCCGACCGGGAGCTGGTTGACGCTGGCCCGGTAGTAGGAGGAGGCGGCCGAGTGCCGGCCTGCCGCGCTGTAGAGGTGGCCTTGGGTGAGGTTGATCTCGGCGGGGCCGTAGAAGCTCACCCAATCGGGCGCGGGCCGGCCTCGGCCGGATCGTTCGAGCAGGCGCATGCCGCGGGCGAGATCGCCTTGCGCCAGGGCGTGGTCGCCGAGCATGGCGAGGGCGCGGGCCTCGCGTACCGCGATCAAGGACTGGAGTCTGGCGGAGCCCATCGCCTCGGCGCGGCACCGGGCCGCCTGGAGGAAGTCGTAGGCGGCGCGCGGGCGCTGCTCGTACATCGCCTGGAGGCCGAGCTGGGCGAGGACCTGGACGGTCAGATCCTCGTCCTTCAGCATCGCGGCCGTGGCCAGGGCCTCACCGAAGAAGCTCCGGGCCTGTTCCTGCCGTCCCGCGTCGAACGCGAGGAAACCGCACTGGGCCGCCGCCTCTCCGGCGAGCAGATGGAGACGCTGGCCGATCGACGTCGGGTAGGTGCCCGCCTCGATCACGTGGCGGATGCGGGTCAGGTGCTGGATCGCCAGGGGGAGTACGGTGTCGCTGCCGTGTGCGCTGTCCAGGGTGTCCAGGGCGGTCAGGCCCGCCTGTAGATCCTGAAGGTGGGCGGTGCCGATCGCGCCGATGGTCGCGCCGGGAATTGTGACCGCGGCCGCGGTGCCCATCGTGGCGGTGACGAATGTCCGTCTTTTCACGTCTGTTTCCTCCGCCCCGCTATTTACGGCAAGGGGTGCATATGGGGTTGTTTCACCGTTCGGGGCGGGCGGGAAACCCAATTCGGTGGGCGGGACGCCGAACATGGCGTGCAAAACGCGGCACGAGCGTGGGTGAGGGCGGGGCGGGTTCGGCGCGCGCCAGCGGCGGAACTGGCGGTCGGTGACGGTGACCTGCTCGCCGATCAGCCGCGCGGTCCTGGCGAACTCGGCGAGGAAGACGGCGGGACGCGTCCAGCCGCGTTCCCGGCATGCCTGGTCAAACGGGGTTCGGCCGGCGGTCATCCCTCCTCCTTTTCGGTCGCCGAAACAACTGTAGTCGGACGATTACCCGATGACGGGAGCCGATCGCGATAAAGGTCCTCGCGAAATTCCCGGGGCATGTCCGCTACGGGCGGTTGTTTGCCGGTTTTCTGTGCGGCATGACCGAAACGGAAAAGATCGGCGCCGCTCCCGGGCCGGGGGAGGACGACGGGCTCGACGACACGCTGACGTTGCCGGAGTGGCAGCTCTCGGTGCTGCGGCACACCTATCCCGGATGGCGCATCCGGCCGGTACGGCAGGGCAAGGGCGGCTGGTGGGCGACGAGACTGGTGCCGCCGACCCCGCAGGAGCGGGAGGCGGGAGTGGTGCCGAGCCTCGCCCGGGCCGACGCGCCCTCGCTCGCCCAGGCGCTCGCCGTACAGGAGGACCTCAGCCATCGGGTGCGGTGGCCGGAGGAGGCGGTCGGCGCGCGGGCGCGGCGGCCGGTGACGCGGGCCTTCGCCGCCGAGGGCGTCGCGGCCGGGGAGGCGCGGCGCTGGCTGCGCCTCGTGCTCGACGGGCATCCCCGGCGGGACGACGCGGTGCTGCTGCTGTCGGAGGCGTTCACCAACGCGGTGGTGCACACCCGCTCCAGCCGGGTCGAGGTGACCGTGCTGCCGGGGGAGGACGGGATCGTCACGGTTCAGGTCGCGGACCAGGGCTCGGACACGTTCCCGTTCGCCTGCGGATGCGCACGCGACCCGCTGGCCGAGTCGGGGCGGGGCGTCGCCTTGATCCGCTCGCGGGCGACCCGGTGGGGCTTCGCCGAGGAGCCGGCGGGCGGCGTCCTCTGGTTCGAGCTGGGCCCCGAGGATCCTGACGATCCCGCCCGCACCGAGATCGTCTGAGGCACGGCCCGCGGAGGCCGGTGCGATCTGGGCGCATCCGTCAGCCGGAGGGCCCAGATCGGCCGGAGGGCGCCGGGCCGGTGGCCCGGACGCTCACCCGCGTCGCTGCCCGGTCGCGATCCCCGACGGTCCCGGCGGCGGGGCATGGCGGGGCCGGACGTGCGGCCTCAGGCTCGCCTCGGCCGTCCGCCGCGAGCCTCGGTTCGCCGGGCCTCCGCCGGGGCGGGTACGAATGGGCGGGCTCGGTGCCTGGCCGCGATCCGTGCCGCTCCCGGTTTCCGGCGCGTGGGCGGGGCCTGCCGCGCGGCTCCGGGTCGCCTCGGCCGCCGCCCCGGCCTCGCCGTACCGGTGGTGCGGCTTCCGCCGGGTTCGAACGTGCGCGGTCAGGTGCCGGAGGCCGGTTCCGGGACCCGGACCACGTCGCACTCCGGGGCGGGGCCGTCGACCACGGTCCAGCCGAGCATCGCCCTGTCCGAGCCGGGGTCCGCGCCGAACCGCAGGACGACGGTCCAGCCGGGCTTGAGGTCGCGTGGGTCGATCAGGACGACGTGCCCGTCGTCGTCGCCCGGGCGGACGATCCACTCCTCGGGGTCGGCGCTCAGGCGCTCCTTGTCCTCCGGCGCCGGCCCGCCGCCGTCGAGCGCGTTGGCGCAGCCGGTGCCGGGTTCGAGGTAGGTGACGTCGGCGCGGACGCCGTGCCGGGCCAGGTCGGCCTCCAGCCGGTCGGGGTCGCGGAACTCGATGATCTGGACCCGGATCGAGCCGTCGGGGTTCCGGCTCAGCGCGTAGGCGGGCCGCTCCGTGCCCGTCAGCAGCGGCACCGCGATCGCCGCCGCGGCGGCGAGCCCGGCAGCCGCCGCCCCCGCGAACAGACGGCGGGCGGTGCGGGCGCGGCGCCGCCGATCGGCGCGGGCCGCGACCTCCGCCTTCAACTCCTGCAGGATGCGCTCCTCCAAGCTCATCAGGCCGTGCTCCCTTCCGTTACCAGGGGTGAGGCTTGCAGCGAGCGGCGGGCGCGGTGCATCCGCATCTTCGCGGCTCCCGGCCGGATGCCGAGGGCCGCCGCGGCCTCGGTGACCGTCAGCCGGTCGACGACGACCAGTTCGAGCACGGCGCGCTCGCCGCCGGGCAGGCCGGCCATGGCCGGTACGGCCTGCCTGGCGTGCCGCTCCGCGTCGATGCGCTCCTCGAGCCTGGCCAGGTCGTCGGAGTCCAACTGACGTCGCCCGCCCACCCGGTCGGTGAGGCGCGACTGCTTGACCGCCCTTCGGCGCTCGGCCGAGAGCGTGTCGCGCGCCACGCCGTACAGCCACCCGATCTCGCTGCCGAGCCCCGGCCGGTAGGTGTGGGCGGAGTCGAGCACCGCGAGGAACACCTCGGCCACCAGATCGGCGACCGTGTGCGGGTCGTCGACCCGGCGGGCGAGGAAGCGGGTGACCGCGTCGACATGCCGCCGGTGGAAGGTCTCGAACGCCACGGGATCCGTGGCGAAGTCCGGCTGTCTGCGACGCACCGGCGATACTCCCTTCGTCGGTTCTCACCCGTGTTTGGTCGCAAGCCGGGCGATGGTCACAACCGGAGGTCACGGCCCCGCGCCCGCCCTCGCCGCCCCGGTACGGCGGGCGGCCTCCCG
>Ga0065720_1019921_pt1 | contig 18738 bp, 28 predicted proteins | sample Thericmetagenome_FD_59107 | JGI IMG/M metagenome (GOLD analysis project Ga0065720, IMG submission 59107) | Thermophilic microbial communities from the Joint Bioenergy Institute, California, USA of rice/straw/compost enrichment - eDNA_2 v2... | ecosystem: Engineered > Solid waste > Grass >...
CTATTGATGTTTGCATCTTGATTAAAGAATCCCATTTATCGATTGAACCCATGCATCTTGAGAGCAAAGTTTGCATAATAAGCTGCTTCGTTGTGATGCTATTTCCATTGATAGATAATTGAGGTTCAACAACAATCCACTCTGGTCTTCCAAACTCTATAATTTGTTTTCAAAAAATTAAGATTTTAACTTACCAAATATGTTTATGACATTAGACTTAGTAAAGTCTTCAATAGAAATAAAGATCATTTGAAGGAAAAATGATCCCGGCTCAGTAAAAACAACTTCAGCATTCCATATTCCTTCTTCGTCGAAACTTCCTAAGTTCATGTCGTATTTCTCTTCGAATTCTGCCTTAGAAATTTTGCAAGGCTGTCTAACTTCGACAAGATTTAGAAACCTCGATCTCGATTTCTTCTTCCGTTCAAGATTGGAAATTAACATTGGCATCTTTTCTTTAAACTTTCTAGAACTCAGACTTAATTGAATCTTCTCATTTGGTCGGATATAAAACACCTTATAGAATATAATTTTAAGTTGAAACAATATACCCGATCACTTTGATCCATGAAGGATCCATCTTTTGTCAGAATGATTCTATGGACTTTAGTTTCAGTCATATGGGTTGAGACGGTTTAATAGTTTTAGATATATCTAAAATTTATCTTATATAAAACTGAGAGAGAGTATTTAATGTCAAAATTTTCTAATTTCATTCGAGAGTTCAAAATCTAATTCTCAAAATATAGACCATATTCGTCTTCATATTTGAATGATAAAATACAAAAGAATTTGATACCAAGATTAGACAGACAAGTAATATAGACACGTAATAAAGTATTCAACATTAGAGTTTAATTTCTGGGAACTTGGAATTGAGAAGTATAATATAATTTGAGTTCAGAATCAATCATTGAGATTTCTTCTTTTAGATCGAAGATAAAATTCTGGAGATTTTCAATGTTGTAAGATTTCTTAATTGCGGGAAGGGATGGGTTTAATTTATCATTGAAAAAGCAGATTGTCAGCATTTTGGGTGAATCTTTCTAAAGAAAATTAAATCCATGTTTTCATTTATTACTTCGATGAACACCTTGAAAAGTCTTTCAATAGGGGTCTTTGATTTAATTTTCAGATTTTCTTTCACTTTTTCTCCAACGACCAAGTGACCGTCTCTAATTCCAAGATATCTCGTCACTTTTGGTCTTAGAAGCTACTTGGTTATTCAAAGAATCTCTAGCTTTACATTAGGAAAGTTAGTTCTTTTATTTGCTTTCTCTGCTTTATAAAGTTTCAGGGAAGCAAATGGAATTGTTTCATAGTTCTTATTTTGTCTTTCCTTTTTGGATCTTTCGTTATTATTTTCTTTGTCAAATCTAGTATTTGCAGCTAATAACTAAGACCTATAATAGAAATAATATACCCTCGACAACATTTCTGGGACTCCTAGCGGGAGTTTCATCCTCAATGTCGAACAGGCTTGGATCAACTAGATTTAGATGAGTATTGTTTTGGACGCGAAGATCCATTTCAGTCTTCTTTGTTTGAGTCTTGGTTGAATATACTTCTCCAAGTAAAATAAACTCAGGTTCAAAGTTTTCAGATTGTTTCGATTTTTCTTCGTTTTGAGGTTTAACAGTTTTAGAACTGGAACCTTTCTTGTCAATATGTACTAAGTTGAGAACCTAAAGCTTAAGCGTCATTATAAGTCATTATTACTTTATTAGTTGCATTCTTAATTGACCCAAGAGCATTGATATTAAAGTCAAAAATCTTTTTCTTGTTGACAGGCTTAGTTGGTGGAATGGGATCATCTTTTTCTGTTGGAGAAAGCATGGAGTCATTGTCGAAAACAGGACTTTCAGTGATGTATTCATCATGTCCTTTTTCAGTAGGAGATAATATGGCATCAGCGTCATCACGCCTAGGATTCTCGACTTGTTTCCTTATGTCTTTGAATACAAGTTGTTGGCCCCTATTTGTTCTATTTCCATATGCAGACTGAGGTAAAACACAAGCTTCAAGTTCGCTCATTTATAGAAAAAAGAAAACGTAATTATTTCTAAATTTTATTTCTTAACTTATATGTGCAAAATCTTTATGTAAAACTGTTAACCTTAGACTGAATCTTTTCATACTGTACAAACAATAGATAAACATCAGTCTACATCTTACATACAATGCTTTTTCAATATTTCTACTCCTGCACCTGAGCTTTTGGATAATAGGTGCTTGTGTTGGCTGAGCTCTTGTAAAATCTAAAAATAGAATTAGTTCAATCAGCGTTAGTCTTACTTGGTCTTTGTAATCTGTAAATTCAATAAAAGCTATGATGATAAAAATAGCCTTGGTCTGAATCAGCAATGATAGATCTTGTTGAACAATCTCGTAGATTTTTTCAACTAGTTCAAAATACAAAGGTTGAGTATCATTTTGATAATTTTGATATTCAATAATTAGACTCTTGATAAATCTATGACCAGTATTGTGGCAAATAATTAGGTTAGCCTCTAAGTCCTTGCTCTTGTCAGTATTGTTGTAATTCTCGACAACTACATTAATCGCATTCCTGACAAACTCATAGTAATCTTCTCTATTGTCTAAAAATTTAATCAACATTCTTTGTTCAAGCTACCATCCAGAATGTTCTTGATAACCAAGAAGAGAAGTCTGCTAAGATTAGGATTTATAATTATCTTTCCAGTTTCAAAAGCAAAGAAATCTGCGAGGGGACCTATAGTATATTCAATCAACTCCTTTTGTCTCGTGGCCTGGTCTTTCTTGCTATTAGTGGTGTCTGATATAGGAGTGGTGTATTTTGATAAAAAGGTTGGCTCTTTTTCGTAAATGGTTAAAAAGACTTCATGGATATGAGGGTGATTTACTAAAGTTTCAAGCTCCTTATTGAGTTCCTTGACAATTATGGAGTAAATTGAAAAGAGTTACATTGAGAATAGATTTTTTAACCAAAACAGTATCATCAATAGTTGTAAAGATCTTCATTAGAACAGCATGGAAGAGACTATTCTGAGCCATTAGCATGTCTTTAATCTTTCCTTTGAATTCTTTTAGCAATTGCTTTCTTTCCTTAACTTCCATTAGATCAATTGCATTACAGAAAAGATTTATTCCTTCTTTTGAATGAATGAAAGCGTTAGGTTCTGCTAATATTGTGTCCAAAATTTTTTGTCTCTCTGCTGGGATTAGGACTCTATTAAATGAGCAAATCTATAACTCATCTTACCGAAGACTTTCATTCAAAATTTTTTGTTGAAGAGGAAATTGGTGGACTTTTTTCTCTACAATCTTAAGTGCTGTATTTTCAAGTAATTCATGAGTTGTGGCGTCTTTTATATCAATTTTTATGATCTTGTCTATTCCTTTTTTGATTACATCCTTATTTGTTGCTTTTTGAGCATATTTTTCAATGGTCTGGGCACCTTCCTATATCCTATTAAAAAAGTCAAGTGAATCTTACATATGTTGTTCCAACAGACTCAAAGTGCTGCATTAAAATAGTGAGAACTTTATTAAACTGTGTCTTATTCAAGTATTCGATCATCTTGATTGCTAAAAAGTGTCCATATTTAGATTTTGCCAGTTCTATGATATTCTTGTTGGTGAAAAGTTCGATTATCTGGTTTCTTTGGTCTTCATTTCCATATTTCAAGCAAGCTTGAACAATTCTGCTACCATCATGTTTACCAACAATCTTTCATTAAGAAAATCTCTCTAAAGCTCTACTTGAGGTATAATGCCAGATGTAAGCTTTAATATTTCACTCACAATATCAGCCTTCTTAGAGTTAGAGTCTTCTTTTTCGGGAGTTTTTCTAATCAACTGATTATACAACATGTTCAGTCTTTTGAATTGCAAAACTTCCTTTTTGTCCTTTTGATCTTGCTTTGCTTGAAAAAATTATCTCGAAAACTAACAAGTATTACCATGATGTACAGTCTTCTCTTGCTTCTCACCTTTTATCTTCTTTCCAGCATTTCTATTTGGACCTTGAAGTTGGTCTTCAGTCTCTTCGTCACGCTCAGGCCTTTTATTTTTCTTTTGCATCGCTCTTTAATTTGCTTCTTAATTTAATTGCAAGATACGAATTAATTCTCCTTTCTGATTCAATTAAAGATTCAGAAATAAAGTGGACAAAGGTTTTTCTAGATTAGGATCTTTTGGATTCTGTATTCCAGAATGTAGAGAGCAGAGCCTTTTAATGAACTTCTTATTTAAATTGTCAAGGAAAACATTGTCTCAAAGATTGAACAAAAACTACAAAAGATATAGAATATTCTACAAAATAGAGGATCTTTAGTTCAAAAAATTTTATTACTCAACCATCCCTCAATGTGTAAATATATAGATACTCACTGATATCACATACTAATATCTTCTTATCAGCTGTTGTTTCAAGCCAATTTGGCTAACGAGTAAGAATTGAGAAAAAGAACCTTACCTTATTTTCAATCTCTACCCTCTTCAGAAAAGATGGAACTCCAAACTGATTTCTATTACTGATGTCCCAAAGAGCAAAGCTCAGATCATTGCTGACACTCGCAATAATATTTTCGTTAAAGCGACAAAATGTTGATCTCAGTATTTTTCCAAGGTGAGCATCAATAATATATTTAGGCTAATGGTTTATTATGCTGGGCTCATGCTTTACTTTTTTGGGTTCTTTGAAGTTTAACCCAATTATATGACCAGTCTCAACTGAAACTAATATCGTAGATTTCAAAGCTGCAACATTATAAACAAGTGGAGGTGAGACTAATTGGCCTTCGATATTTTTTGCACAAATCTCGTTAATATTTATAATTTTGGAGATATTATTCTGTTCAACATTCCAAAAGATTAGCTGACAGTCAAATCCAGATGAAATGCCTTTCATATTATTGATAATATATCTTTGTTACAATAGGGCACGCCTTTGTTAGAAGGATTTATAAAGTCGACGGTGAAAGCAATCTGGATGTTAATTAAGAAAGATTGCGCTTACGTTCTTGTGGACGTTACTAAAGATACTTCTGGTTTCAAGTTTATCTGTATGATATATTCCTATCTCTCCCCTACTGATTATTTTTCAAAAATAAAATGTACGCATCATCACATGTAGCTAAATATTTTCCATCATTACTGACGGTCACAAAATTAATTTCATCAGTTGTCTTTTCAATCTTGTTTATAGCTTCATTGATCAGTATTTTTTCAGTTTTAGGGTCAAATTCAACAAGAGATTTTCCACATCCAACGTATATTTTATCAAAGTTTGGTGAGAACTTTGCATTAGAGAGATTATTCTCTTTAAACAATGGATCTGTGTACCTCTTTATGGATGAGTTAATTCTGAGGTCCCATAATCTGATGGATTTATCATCTGAACAAGTCAAAAGGATATTTGAGTTAGAATCGAGGACATCAATTGAAATGACTGAATCGTTATGTCCTGAAAATGTTAGTTACAGCAAAAAGTTAATACCCTTTTTTTTATCTAAGGTAAAATATGATGGCTTTTTGCCTTCCATTCAATATCCTTCCTTCACAAAATTTGGATTTTATTTTTTTATCTTAGATATTGTTAATATTCTACACAAAGTGCGGACTCAAGAAATTACTGGAAGTAGAATAAAGTGGGAAATTGATATGTAAGTACTCATAACATATTTTAGCCATTTAAACACATAATTTTCTACTTAGATATATAAAATAAATTCTCCCTTGAAAAATGTATTCATTCTTCCTCTATAGATATGGGGATTATTCTCTCACATAATTTTGGGAATGTAGTATTAATTAAATTTGATTTTCCTTCTGAATATACAGTGCTGCTCTTTCTTGGATGCTATCATTTGTGTTTAAAGTTGGTTTACTGCCAAGTGAGTAACCCTCATCATCCGGAAGTACTATCTCAATCTAACACTTATTAAAGCAAGAATTCTATTACCCAAGACGTTCCTATACCCTTTTTTAACTCCATATGAAGTCCTTTCGGATGAAAGGTTTCTTTATTTGCAGCTTTTATTTGTTGTCTTACGGCATCTTCAGCATCCTTGATACATATACTATAACTGAGAAAAGCAAGATGAATCTATACTTAGGTATCAAGAGAGAAAGTCCTAAGGTAAAAGGACAACAGATATACCCAAGGCAGAGTGAGAATAAACATGGCCAATATGTCATTAATGTTTCATTGATGTCTGTGATTATTCTCTGATATTCATCAAAGCTAACATAAGGTTCTATTTCAGTAGGGAAATATTCTTTATATGAATATGACAGTCCAGAAACAAAAGCTCGTCCTTTGAAAATTAAATTGTATAGATTGAGGTTACCTTCAGGAGGAATGACAATTAGTTTTCTTGGAATGGACTTAGGAATCTGTTTTCGTAAAATCCAGCTTGCCATTCTTGATATAAAAATTATTGAAAATTTCTATCTAAATTCGAAAAAGATTGCTATTTGTCTTTTGATATGTAACTAGTAAACTTTTCAAGCAGAATATCAAGTAAGTTGAAATTTAAGAGCTTTGTATAGTTAATCATTGATATCCTTAATTCATTTCTGCTAATCTACAATGATTACCTAATAGAAATTTATATTTTCAAAAGAAGATAAATCTGATATGTCGTTTCAAGTTCAAAACCAAATCCGACAGAATGCCACAGACATTAGAAATTATCTAAATGATCTTTATGCATGGGAGGAACAAGTCAATACAAAAGAAGCTCCAAAGACTCAGCCAAAGCCAAAAAAGGAATATTCAATTAGAGGAAATGTTATAGAAAACAAAGAAAAATCAAAACAAGAAGATCAAGGCAATGAAAATTCTTCAGAGAAGAATAAATTACTTAAAAGAGATAAAAACAGTATTCCAGATTACTATAGGGCTTGGGATCAATTCAATGTCGTAAAATAACATATATTTTTTGGGATAAACTTGTTTAGGATGAAGAATTGGAAAAAGTTGAAGCAGAGACATCAGAAAAACCCAAGATTCAAACTCCGCAAAATCTAATGCAAAGGACATCAGGGGCTAAAGAAAACACCAAAATCATAATCAAAGGAGGAAGATCAGCAGATAGTCATATCGATTCCTTGAAAGAGAGAGTATAATAGTTTATATTTTAGTTAAGAAAAGGGAAACCTATACTTTAAGAGCTCAGAATATACAAAAGCCCTGGAAGCATATAGTGAATGTATTACTAAGGCTTATGAGCTTAATCTAAGCGCAGAAATTTTGGCTACACTTCATGCAAACAGAGCCATAACATATATAAAATTAGGAGAATATCTAAAAGCGGAAGAAGATGGTACAAAAGCACTTCAACATGATCCTCGCCATTTAAAGGCATTAATTAGAAGAGGAAGAGCCAAGCATAAACTAAATAAACTGAAGGAGGCATTAAAAGACTTTGAAGAGGCAGAAAAGATTGAAAAAGAAAATAAAGAGGTCCTGGAAGAAATAGCTGTGATAAAAAGGAAAATGAAGAATACGAAAACTGAACAAAAAGAGAAAATGGTAAAGGTTACTATATGGGAAATAAAGTGGTAGATTCTAAGGATGCCGCTCTCAACAAAAGAAAAATATAAGGTTAAAGTGGTTGACTCAACTTCTAAAGAATTACTTCAACAAGAAGAAAGAAAAGAAGAGTCCGTAGAAGAACATCGAACCTTAAAGAAAGGATCAACTTCTGAATTTTTAGGGCTTAAGGATGTTGATGGGCATATTGTTCACCATGAAAAAGCAGCAGAAACTGTCACTGAAGAGCCACAACAAAAAGTTCATTTTAAGATAGATTTAAATCAAGACGATGAGCACCTTGAAAGACATAAGCCTGATAAAACTGCTGAGCCTAGGAAATCTGCTCTCAAAAAGAAGTCAATGACTCCTAAAAACGTGACAAATCCAACTCCTGAGCCAGAAAATTTAAAAAATAGCAATGCTGTCACTTTGGGGAAAAAGACAATTCAAGAAAGCATTATAAATGCTGCAACTAATGGCGATAAATCTGAATGTGTTAAAGATTCTACTGAATTTGAAAGTTTATGGAAACACATAAAAGATAATATTGATGCCTGCGAAAAATTTTTACTTTCAAAAGCTAAACCAGTTGAATTCTCGAAGATATTTAAACAGGGTCTTGAATTTGACTTGTTTATGGAATTAGTTAAATTTAGCGAAAAGATTTCTGAGAAGTAATATGCTTATTTTTTTCCCCCTAATGATTAGAAATTGGGAACTTGCATACCAAACTATGAATGGATTAGCTGACACTAAAAGATTTGAGATTTTACTCAAGTGCCTGACAAAAGGTGAGAAGAAAGGTAAAAAATTTATATTTTACATTATTTTACTTTGTAGTCATATTAGATGTTATACAAAAATTGGGAAATTCTGAACAGGCAAAATCAGGAACTGACTACAACAGACTAAAGGAGAAGTATTTTGTTAATTAATTTCTTATGGACTTTTTGTTTATATATTCTTCATATCATTAAGAACTCATCGGCTTTGAATTATTCTTTTTTCCCCCAATTACAAAGCACTTCCAAGAAGAAATACATAAATCAAATTTTATATTTATTTCACTAACATAATTATGTTTGACCTTGGATTAGATGATCTATTGAAACAGATTAAAACAAAGCAACCCCCTCCAACCAACTCAAACCCATCCACGAATTCTCAACCTAAAAAAGAAAAAGGGAATATAATAACTCCAGCTTCAAAAATAAATATACCACCGAAAGTTGAGATAACTGAAGAGATCACAATAATAAAAAAGAGTTTGGATAATCTTGAAGTCTTGCCTCCCATTGTACTAAAATCAGAGGATGTTGCTCCAATTAAAACTGAAGATGAAAAAGTAAATACTAATTCTGGATTATTCTATGATTAGTTTGACTTCTTTTTCTTTAAAGACATGACATTCTTGTTCATTCCTTTTGGAATGACTTTGACAAAAAAGAGAGTTGAGATCTTGACCAATAATATCAAGAAAAGAGGTGGGAAAGTTATGAATATTGAAGATTTTGGTTGGGATACTACTTATCAAGATGAAATATTTATTGTTGTTGCACAAGATCTAACAAAAGAAGTAAGTAGTGATTACACTTTACTGAATTAAAGTCATTATTTAAGCTATTCCCAAAGATAAATGATAACATTATTCAAGATTTTGCCTTTATTGATTGTGAATGGATTACTAATTGTTTAAAGGAAAACAAGATCGTTGATCCTTTAGAATATTGTACTCTTGCTAAAGACAATATTTACATTTAGATATTAAATGGAACAAGGAAGATAATCCTTCAGATATAATGGAATATACTCAATCTGAAGAAAGTAAACCGCCTAAAGAGGATAAGAGTGCAGAGTCGAATGAGTCTGGATGGAGGAGGAACTATAAAAGGTGGAGAAATAGAGAGAGTCCTGAATTAACAGCCTATATCGAAAAAGAAGAACTAGAAAGTTCGTTTTTAGAGCTTGAAAAGTCGATGCTCTTGAAAGGAAGAGGCGGTCCAAAATTGATAAAAGACCACAAAACAATCATGGAAACATGCAAATATCTTTATGACTATCTTGATGGCTGTGAAGATCTTGATCTTAAGAAAGAGGAGGATTCAGATTTAAGTTATGATCTCGGAGAGTATAAATCTGAAGTTAAGGGAGAAGTTGACATTATGGCATTCATGAAAGAAAATGAGGAGGAGATAGAATTTTTGGGCAAAAAAGACCACAATAGACAAAGTAGCTTTGAATGGACCGGTATATTACTTACGATGAAATTAACCATCACCAGGAACACTACTCGATGGTGTTGAGGGGATTGATGATATGAGTGATTTCAAGAACTTTAGGGTCTATAATCCTATGAATAAATCTAGAGCAAAATACTGGGACTCTAAGAAGGAAACCTTTGTTTGTCAAACAGGGGCCAAGGTGAATCATAATCCGCACATCACTGATGTAACAATATTTGAATAAGTCTTATTTCAAGGAACTTGAAAAATTGCTCAAAGTTTATACTAATGAAAAAGATGCTGGGAGAGTGTAATAAAAATATTTGAATTTCTCATTTATCTAACCTAGATTTGCGTACAGAAAAGCAATCTCTATAGTCAAGGCTACTCCATATAGAATACAATCTGTTAATGATGTGAAGAATATTAAAGGAATAGGAATTAAGATTAGAGAAAAAATTACAGAGATCATCACAACAGGAAAATTAAGAAAAGCTGAAATGCTTACAGTACATCCTTAATAACTATATCTCACTCTCTTCAGAAAGACGAAAAACAAAGAACTATTGAATTATTTACCAAAGTTTGGGGAATTGGTGTCCAAACCGCAACCAAACTCTATCTAAAAGGATTCAGAACTATTGATGACTTGAGAAAGAATGAACACTTGTTAAATGATAATCAAAAAGTAGGAATTCTTTTCAAATGAATAATCTTGAGATTGGATTAAAATATTTTGAGGATCTTTCAAAAAGAATGAACAGGGAAGAAGTTACTGAAATTGTCAATATAGTCAAAGACAAAATCGAAGAGTTAGCAGATCAAAAAGGAGTCTTTGAAGCCATCTGCTGTGGATCATATAGGAGGTTCTATCCATTATATATTTTTAAATGAAATAGAGGCAAACCTACTTGTGGAGATATAGATATATTGATTACCAGAAAAGATGGAAAACCCTTCGCAGGATTTTTATCAAAACTCGTTCTCAGGTTTGCTTTAAAAGGATATTTGTAATGTCATAGTCTTGAAGGGAGGTTGCTGACCGATCATCTAGCTTGGCCTAAACCAAGTGAACATGGGAGCGAGACCTATATGGGGATCTGCCGTAATGGAGGAGGACTACATAGAAGAATCGATATCAAGGTAGAACCTATATGTTAATAACAATATTTTTTAGATATATCCTAGAGAACAGTTTGGTTATGCTGTGCTCTATTTTACTGGATCTGATTATTTCAATAGGAGTATGAGACTCTTTGCCAATAAAAAAGGATTAAGCTTAAGTGATCATGGATTAGTTCCAGCAATTCGAAAAAAAGGTGAAAAATTATGGAGCGGTCAAAATATTCCTTGCTACACCGAAGAAGAAGTGTTTAAGGTTCTTGGGTTGCAATATAGAGCTCCTAATGAGAGAGAAGTCTAAGAGTTAAATATTCCTTTCTTCTGGTTGATAGTTAATACTAATTGTACATGTACCTTTGTATTTTCTTTTATATCTTCTATACTGCCTGCAAGAAATGTTTTGTCAACAACTGTAGAGCAAATAATAATTTTTAAACATGAATCTTGATGAGAAAATATGTGAATTCAAAGGAAAATATATTATTCAAGACCTAACTCTAGCACAGACACTTAGAAAAAAGTATCGAATTATCACAAGTCCTTTGAGTAAGAAAATTATTTGAGAGGACTAAGTCAAATTAGCCTCTTCAAAATCTTCAAAAGGGTCTTTATTTTGCATCGAGAAATATCCGTTGATGCTTTTAGTGAAATATTTTGTGAGTATTGAAGATGTAAGCAGATATCACATAATTGTTAGAGGAATTGGGATTAGAAACCTTGAAAAATTTCATGTCTGATTTTGAAGAAGAAGATGAGAAGTTTTTGATATTTGAAGATTTATACAATAAGGGATTTTATGTTACTGATGGCTCCAAGTTTGGTGCTGACTTTGCCGTTTATAATGGTAAAAAATCTAGTTAATTATGCTTAAGCGTAGATGATCCCATATGTGTACATGCTTTTGCACTAATATTCATTCAAAAAAATGAAAAGTTGATGAACTTAATAGAAATTAATCGTATTTCAACAATCACAAAGAAAGACTGCTTAGTATCGTACTTCGATCAGCAATCTAAGTGTATAAAATATCAACAGATAAATAGAGATTCACATCGGTTAAACTAGTAATTTTGTCTATAGAGAGTTGTTCAAAAATAAAAGAATCTTGAATTTACATTTGATAGATATGATTATTCTGACCTAGGCTCAAAAAGGAGCATTGATTTATGTTTTATATTCTTGCATTTGATGATATCCCATTTATGATACACAACCTGATGACCAGGCTTATAATCTTATCTCTAGATGATTTAGAATCTTTATTAAGACATCAGTGATAAAATTAATACTCTAGACTTTATTTAAGTGAGCTAACTAATATGATAAACCAGTTGACGAAGTCAGTGGCTGACTTCTTGAAGATATATAAATCACAAGGTTCGTCAGCATTAATTAACTGCCATCTTGTTCCAGAATTTCAAAAACTAATTGAATTGGTTCAAGGAATAAATGATGAGCATGTTGGAATAAATAAATCGAATTTGAATGAGTACTTCAAGAAAAATTCCATCAGTTATTTTAATATTTTGGAATCAACAGAGTTCTCCATTGGAGTTTTTTGCATGGCTGAAGGAACGTAAAGACATTTATTTATTTTAGCTGATTGATAGTTCATTAAAATTGCATGATCATCCGAATATGCTCGTCCTCAGTAAAATTCTGCTAGGATCAGTCCACAAGAGATGTTTAGATCTTGTCGATCGTTCTTATCAACAGAAGCTTCCGATTCTTTTATATCAAGACGATGATGCATCCGTCGTGGGAACAAAGTAAAATAAAAACATTTTCGTGTATAACTGCATAGACTTGACGCTGTTGTCGCAGCTGATGAAGTGTTAAAAACGAATGATGTTACGTATTTAACACCAACATCAAAAAATATCCATAGTTTTACTGCCTTAGAAGACACAGCGATTCTGGATATATTATTACCCAACTATGATGAAACAACTCGCTTTTGCAATTTTTACATGGAAGTTGATTATTATAATGACATACAAGAAGAAAAGAAGATAGATATAAATGAATCTCAAACAAATAATACAAAATCAAGCTCTAAGATTGAGGATAGTAAAAATAAAATCAAAAAGCCTGGTGAAAAAACTCAGCTTTATTATATCCTTCCACCTTTTGATATGCAGGTACAACTATTACAATATAAAGGAGAGCCATTTGATCCACCGAAAATGTGAAATTTAAACTTCTAATGTCAATACATTAATTCTTCTTATCTTGTGCTTGTATAGAAATAATCAAATACTTATATATTGCCTTGCATGAAATATGGTATACTTTTGCAACACCAATCTGTTCTTAGGTTTTTGCCAACAGAATATTTCTGTATTTCTTTGCCTTCACCCATCATAATTTAACCTTTTTCGTCATCTATTCTTTGTTAGGTTCAGTAAGATTGATGACAAAATTATTGATTGCAAACAGAATATTTATTTTGTAACTTTTATACTGTTTTCTTCTGCTCAAACTCTCAGTAAGAAGAAATTTTCGTAATTTCTAGGAGTTCTTAACGATACTGAGAGTTCTTGCACCGTAAAATCGCAAAAATTTAAAAATTAATCATTAAAAAACGCTTCGGAGGGCGAATCGAACGCCTGGGATGTTAATCCCCTCAGGATTTGAAGTCCTGATTGGACACCAGTCCAACTCACCAAAGCAATAAAATTCAAAATTTCGCGTATTTAAGAGTTGTTAATTACTTTTAAGAAGACTCATATCCAATAAACATAGATCCTTGTCATCAGAGCAAGATACTAAGTATTCTTGTGAATTGATATTGATAATACCAATATCATTAATATAATTTTCATGCAAACAGAGAGAGAACAGCTGCTTCAAGTCAGATGATTTAAGCAATATGATTCTACAAAATTAGACTTCGTACTCAAATTCAACCTTCTATCGCTGGTTGTGACTAGCAGATATTTTCCTGCTCTAAACGTACGGATATTAGTGAAGGAGCATTTTGGGCGATCATCCAGCTTAACTTTCTGTGAAATAATCACCTTATTGTTAAGATGATGGTTGTATTATGTTACTTTTCTGCTGGTAAGTTCAAACACAAGATGCAAGTATGAGAAGCTATTACTTCCCAATAGAGCACTCACAGTCAAACCAGATTTATCATCTTCTCTGATATAGGCGATTTTACAATCGTAAAAATAGGCCTTGTAATTTAGAAAAAATTTCACAATATTACTTGTTCTCGAGTGTTATATAACTCTGTTGCCTCTATCATCTTTGACTTCCAATTGGGATTCCCAATATAAATATCTAATGGAAATTGAAGGTTATGAGTTCAGAATTTGCTACATGAATTCTCTTCTGCAATAAGTAAGCACTCATAGTTTTTCTCTTTGCATTCAACTGCGAAATAATGTAAAGTACATATATTTTCAGTTTTAGCCCGAGAAGTCGAAATGAATAATTTTTCAGTATAAAACTTATCATTCTTTATTTGACTCAAACAAAGCAGATTTTCCTCTCCTGGAAAAAGAATTCTGATATCTTGGAAAGAGCTCCAGGTCTTGTCTGTAAGCTCAAACTTATTATTATTGATGACTTTCCATGATTTATTGTTAACAGCTATTTTAGTAAAACCAACTAACTCAGGAGTTTTTTCAAGAATCAGAGTTTTTATTTCAATTTGGCTCACCGAAAATTCGATTACAAATAAATGTCCATTTTTTTCTTGCCCTAAGATAAAATATTTGCCTGAAGATTCATTTGGCAAAGATGATGTTTGATTTGAGATGATCATTTTCTCAAGAGATAAGATTGCACCATCCAATATCTATAATTAATCCACAAACTCAACACTATACCTGATGAGAATGTAACATCTTAAAATTCTTTTTTTCAAAGATACCAATTTTTCCATCTTCGAGACTATTTCTTAGAAGATTTATGAGATAAATTACCCTAGCAAAAGAAAATCATCGTTTATCTCACAGAAAGATTTAGCTATACTATCCAGCCTGATAGAAAATTTAGAATTCAAAATATTTTCAAGAAGGGTTTGAGAATGAGATTGCATATATAAAGTTAATTGCACAATAAAATTTTACAATCAATACTTAGGAGGATGCGAGTCATAGACTAATCCACTATTCTCTAATTGTTTTAATTGGCGTTTGAGAGTGTCTGTTAATTTAATAGTTTCATATAACACACTCTTGAGCTCATTTTGCCTTTCTCTCTTACTTATAGTTTTCTTTTGGTCTACAATATAAATTAATTTCTCTAGAAAAATACCATTATCCTCACGTTTTGTATCCTTTTCGACATGTTCTTTCTGAGAACTAAAATAGAAATGTGCTTTTCCTTGCTTCTTTTGATTAAGTACATCCCAGATTTTAAGATTTTGTTTTTTATTATAACGCTGCTTCAAACTCTTGTATTCCCTCAAGAATTCTTTCATTGTAAGCTCTCCAGTAAATTTGTCTAAATCATAGATATGGCATCTAAGGTTATTATCCTAGATGCTTAATAAAGTGCTAATTTAATAGTTACAGCGCCACGATAGGTACGATAGGTTATAGTTTCACCTAAAGCTTGAGCCATTTCATTAGCTTCACCCATTTTTATCAGACAATCATACTCGAATTCATTCTTGCCTTTGCTGATTGTTAGCGCCAGAATTTGGTCTTTCTTTTCTTCTCTGGCTTTGGATTGTTTTAGATACATAGCAGACTTATTAACGGCAACGGTATGCTGTGTAAGGGAGGGAGCACTCATTCTATTTGATGAGATGTTGTAGTTTTATTATTACTTGTTATCTTGAGTTGAATACAATGTATTCTTAGATTTAGTAGATATGGCGGAGATTCCACTAAAAGGTCTAGTGCTGGGGGCATATAAATTTCCACTCAAAGGCCTTATCAACATATTTCTTTTCTTTGAATCTGCACTTGTCAATTTTCTCTTTGACTCCTGGACTATTCTCATTGCATTTTCTCTTAGATTCTCTAAAGCACGATCTAATTGTTATGTATGGAATCCCAATGATATACCTTGTAAATATGTCTTCCAAGAATCAATTTTGTTGCAAAAGTCTTGTAAAGTAACATGAAATTCGGTATCAGCAACATCAAACATGACATCTTCAAATTCATCTTTTGAGAATGTGAATCCGATCATGTCTAAGCATTCTTTGAATTCATCAGTGGTAAGTTTTTCTTTATTTATGTTCCAAAAATCTTCTGGAGAAATATGATTGTTTTTCACATACTCATTGAATCTTTCATAGAATAGTTCTTTTTTCTAATCTTAGTTTAAAGTTATTCTAATTTACCATTTGTGTAGGTTTCTTTTGTATATCAGGTTGAGCCGACCTTAAAGATTAGAAGTATAACAGTTATTATACTCTATTTTTCTATCTGAAGGCTCTCTCTTGATATTACCCTGTGGTTTGGCAGTTTCAACTCGATTACGAGAGGCTGTTTGTACTCTATTTGCACTTTCTGGTCGCCCAACATATGCATCTTTGTCCTTTTGATTTTTATATGCCTTTTCAATTGAATTATCTTAATATTAGTCTTACTGCAATCTTTTGATCAATTTCTATTTCAACATCATCTTCTAAAGACTCATTTTCATCATTCTAGACAATATTCTAAATATTCAAGTAAACTTACCCTTACGAAATCATCTTCTTGTTCATTTCTAGGATCTTCCATCTTTATAAATTTATTTGAAAGTTATATTTCAAACTGAATAAACTGAAAATTCTTTGAGTTTGAGTGTCGATTTTGCTATTCATGTTATTATTTCACTAAACTGTGTAAAATCAACAATATCCAAGAAAAATCTCTTCCCTAGACTTTGTTGCGTTTGATTGACTGGATTAAATAAGACTACATGTCAGTATTAGGAAAAGCTCAATTATTAAAGTTGGCTCTCTGAAATAATTATAAAAGATTTATCAATTATATTCGCAATATCTTTCAAGAAAATGCAAACAGACGACTTGTTGGTCCCATTTTCTTTGAGCTTACTCAACAAATTAAGAGTATTTGAGCATGAGTCTCATAGTTTCAAGGCAAAATATCTCGAGGAAATTAATGAATTGCTGACTTTAATCTTTCATGGAAAGGATCGTGTTGAGAAATATCAAAACCACTACTCCGAAACCTTAGTCCTAGCAGTTCATTACTATTTAGCCCTGATTTCAAACCTCGAAACTTTTATAGAGTCACTAGACTCTAGTTTAAAGCTAGAAAAACTAAATGTTGCTGGAATTAATGGAACAAATATATTTAATGTCCATTCGATAGGAAGGGCTTTAGAGGCTCTTAGAAACTCTAAACATCGTGAAGAAACAGATTCCTCTGATTTACAAGTCATTTCTAATTTTACGATTAAAATCTCTTTGAGTGACAAAATCAAAGCATCTAAGGAAGAGCTTATTATTCCTTATGAAATGGTAAATGACTTGTCTCTTGGTTAAATAATTAGATGGCCTTGACTTTACATTCAAGAGGAAAATTCGACTTGAACTTTATTTCAATCCTATGTCACGAATTGAGTAAGCCCTTCAGTTCTAAATTGCATCCTCACTTGTTTACAAATGAAATTAACAAGTCACTCGTCGTAGATTTTTATGACTCAGGCCATAAAATCTTGGAGAAGGCAAGAACAACTAAATACACTCAAAAAGACTTTGAGGCCCACATGAAATTATTCACCGTAGAAAAAGAGAAGAAGTTACTTATCCACAGCTTAGGTGATCTTGAAGACGTTTTATATTACGCTATCTTTTGTCAGGACAAATCTTCCATGAATTTATTGGAACAATTACTTATTGCTTTATTAGGCCATAGATTCCCTGAAGTAAGAGAAAAAGCTGTTGCTTATCTGAATACTATATATGATGGTACTGATTGGCAACTTAGAGGTCCTTATAAGAGTAGAATTGCTTGTGTTGGCAATCAGTTTAAGCTTGAGTACCTTATCGAATCTGATAAAGACGATTGTAATATTGCATTTATGCTTAATGCATCTCCATTTGATGGAAGCAATGAGGAAAGCCTTATCTCCTGGCATCAACCAAAAGTTATCCCCTTCACTGATGAGAAAAATAATCCCACTAACTTTGTTATAGTCTCAGTTGACTTTGGTTTCTTTCCAAGAGCTGGCTTTTATGATTGGAAAATCATCAAATTCCAGCGTGGAGGAAAAATTGCAAGTGTTTATACTGCTAATCTAAGAGATGCTGAAATTCCAACTCGTTCAACCCTTAACCTCAACGAGCTATCAGACAACTCATCTTCTGCCCAGGATACCAAAGAGCAAGATTTTATGAGAACGAAGGTCATTCATGGAAGATTTATTGTCTACCCAAAATACACAAGAGATCTAGAAATACATGAGATATATGCTCATTGCCCTAGTGGAGTTCCCGGAGAATTTAATAAAGGATCATTTGCTAAGATTAGAGATATGATACCTGAATATGCTAAAGCTGGAATTAACATGCTCTATATGATGGGAGTGCTGGAAACTGAAGGAGGGAAAGTAGATGAAGATCAAAAACTCAAGAAAAAAGCCCTCAAAAAGAAAACTTTCAATCCTCTTGCTATTACATGTCGCAAGACTGTTAATTCAGCACTGGGTGGACCTGAAGAGTTCAAGAAACTCATTAAGGTATGCAAGGAAAAAAAGGTTAGAACCATGGTTGATTGTCTGTCTCGTGTTAATTCATCGCATCCTAATAAAAAGTACAAGCGATACTTCCTTCAGCAAGTAGATGAGGAAGGCAAGCTCGTTTATTGTTACGGAGGTGAAGGCTTGACTGCTAACTATGAAGATACTGTTTATCTTAACTTCAGGTAATTCAAAAAAAAAAAAAAAAGT
>Ga0065720_1019922_pt1 | contig 18731 bp, 11 predicted proteins | sample Thericmetagenome_FD_59107 | JGI IMG/M metagenome (GOLD analysis project Ga0065720, IMG submission 59107) | Thermophilic microbial communities from the Joint Bioenergy Institute, California, USA of rice/straw/compost enrichment - eDNA_2 v2... | ecosystem: Engineered > Solid waste > Grass >...
TTTTTTTTTTTTTTTTTTTTTACTGTAGATGGACTCTTGTTTGGTTCTTTGGTTCTTTTCTGCGGGGTTGTGGGTGCAGAGGCTTTCCCGCGCCGTCTGCTGTCCGCTGTGGAGGACTATGTGGTTGATTACAGAATTCGATCCACCCAACCCCAACCTGCCCCTCCTGCTCTGCCGTCAAACTAGCCTGTCAGTGGGACGGGAGCACGGATCCTTAGCAACAAACATTAACATCCCGTTGTTCTCTCACATGAGCTGAAAGTTGCCTATGAACTACCTACATATAGCAGCGACCTATATCCAAGGGTTCATTCTGTGAGCTGACATCTGCATATCAGCTAACATGGTGTAAATGTTCATGAGAGCAGCGTTATCTACCCATCATAATCCGCACACCTTTCTCGGATGTTGTGGATTGTTTGTGTTTGGTTTTGGGAACGGATTCAGGGGCATTCAACCTTCGGCCCAAAACCAGCACACCCAACCTCCTCACCAACCACCCACTACTCCCAACCCCGCCATCGCCATCATTACCACCACAGGCCACGGTAGGTCATCAGAAAAATTTCCCTTGCTCATTTATGTAATGAGCCAATGTCGGTTTCAAGATTTACTATGTTTAGATAGTGAAATTTTATGTGTATGAGCACTCGATAGTTGCTTGTTCCCAGAGACAGACAACCAAGATACCCCCCGTCTGAGTTTGTGGCTATAGGTTTGATTGAATGCCTAGGTAGGCAGGTACCCTATGATATCATGCTTGGGACATGGTTCTCGGACATGAAAATCTCAAGATATTTGACAGCCAGTTTTGAGACAACATCATGAGTGAAGCTGAGCAAGCTCCGTCACTTAACTGCTCTCGTCTATAAATATTATTCTTCAACGTCTTGGATGCGGGACATTGTGGATTGGGGATGTGATGCTCTCTACCGGTCTGCTCATATCAAATGCCAAAAATACATCAGCCGTCCAACTACCAGCAACCGCCATCGCCATCGCGGCCTTCGCTCCCCTTCCCCCTACTTCTCTGTTTTGCCCTTATTTGTTTGTTCCTATCTCCCGCTCTACATAAGTCCCTGTACAATTTACCCCTGTGTGTCTTGACCTGACCTGACATGACATGACATTTGACATCATGAACCCAACCAAGGCCCAACCATTCGACGAACCGACCCATTTCAATGTCGTCGATGCATTGGTAAGGAAAAGGAAAGTTTTGTCCACTAACACAAGGGAGAAAGAAACAAAACATACCATACAAATATCAACCAGAGCTATGTAATTGTACAAGTTTCATTTCATTTCATCCCACAGGACTTCCATTTCAGCACGGGGTACTCGATCCCGAAGAGGAGGGAGGAGGGGTATGCTCCTAAGCACTCGCACCGCCTCTCCGCTTCGGGTTGCCGCGACCAGCGCGCTTCTTACCGCCGCTGCTGCCCGTGCTCGAGCCACCAGAGTTGCCGCTTTTCTTCTTCTTGTCACCGCCCTCGATGTAGCGGACAAGCTCATCAATAGTGCGCTTGTCGAGATCCGGAGGCGGCGGGGGCACCGAGGGGGTCGTGGTAGGGGCCGTTGCGGCAGTCGCAGGCGTAGACCGGCCAATACGCGAGGCAAGACGTAAGCCAGGACGGGCCTGACGACGAGCCTCGTTCTTGAGCACAGCAACGGCATTAGTCGTGAGCTGCTCAAGCCAGTGCTCAGCCTCCTTAGTGTTCTTGTCCTCAGGGCCGAGAGCGTTGCGGAAGATGTTATAACTTTCGCGCATGCGTTCGACGGCAGGTTTAGGATCCTGATCGAGAGCCAACGCTTGCGCGAGCTGGAAGAGCAGAGTAGCCGAGTTAATAGACTGCCTGCCAAACACCTTCTCGCAGACGCGCAGCGACTCCTCAAACCACCGCCGCGACTCGTGGTACGCCTTGAGGCTCTGAAGCATCACGGCGTAGTTATTGAGCGTGGTGATGGTGTCGGGATGGTCAGGACCGTAGATGACCTTCCAGATCTTGAGGGCGTGCTTGGCAAAACCGAGCGCCAGCTTGCTCTCACCACGATGATGAAGGAACAAGCTCAAGTTGAGGTAGTTGAGCACTGTCTCAGCGGAGTCAAGACCGAAAGTCCGCTCAGAAACGATGACTGCCTTCTTGGCGAGCTCAACCGCAGCCTCGCCCTGATCCAGTTGCAGATACATCTGCGACAGAGTCTGGTACATCTGGGCAACCTCAGGGTGAACAAGACCATAAATCTGTTCATGCAGAGACAGAGACTCGAGGAGAAGATCTTCACCCAGCTTCCTCTGCTGCTGATAGATAGAGAGGCGACCGGCCTCCAGGGCCTCCTCCGCAAGCGCGCTACGAGGAGCCGAATCCTTGATGATGGGCACTACATTGACGAAGTCATCAGGGCTGAAAGTTTGCGGCGGTAGGACCTTTGCCGGCACCGAAACTGGAGACCCATCGCGAGACTTCTTCTTTTTGTTCTTCTTGCTCGAAGAGGAAGAGGCAGAAGCAAGAGTAGTCTCGGCCGGAGTTTGGACAGGAGCCGCTGGCTCGGCCTCAGCATCGGCCACAGTGAAGGCGAACTTCTTCGCCTGCAACTGCACGCCGAGCTTCAGGGAGATCTCACGAAGAAGCTGGAGGTGCTTAATCTGAGTCCACCAGCTCTCCGGGAGAACGAAACGGAACCGCTTGGTCGTCTCAATCTGGATTTCCTCCCGAAGGCTCTCAGGAGTGACCTTCTCGAAGGCCAAGTCGGCATCGCTATAGAGAGCCCGATACGACTCATCAATCTCGGCGACCGGCTTCGCGTTCAGGCCAGTACCCAGCAAGCAGTTGTAGAGGTGAGAGAAGCAAGACGAGGTTAGAGGGAAAGGAAGAGTCTTGAGGTACTTGCACGCGATGTGCTTGAACGAGCGAGCAATCATCTCACGAACGCAAACCTCGCGGAAGCAGTCGAGACGAGCGTTGCCGTTACACTGTGACGCCAGCTTGCCGAGGTAGCGCACGTTGATGCCGCGACGGTGCAGCAGGGAGGTGAGCGACCGGCCGTCCATGGGGAAGCTGATGTCCGACTCGCTGAGATCCCGCAGAAGAGCAGGGATAACAACGTCGCGGAGATACTTGCAAGCATCACGCACCTCCTGTTCGTCCTTGGCCAGTTGCTCCTTCTCCTCCTCTGTTTGTGGTGTTTGGCCGCTGAAAACATCAGGGTTCAGGGCGAACTTGAAGCCAGACATATCGATCCGGTCGATGTTGTCGGCCTTCTTGTCCTCCTTCTGCTCCTCCTCAGCCTTCTTCTCGGCATCATCGGCCTTCGCCTCCTCAGCCTTCTCTTCAGCCTTGTGCTCCTCGGTCTTCTCCTGGTTCTCGGCAGTACCGTTGGCCTCCTTCTTCTGAGCAGCACGCTTCTGCAGCTCGGCAGCGACGAACTCGCGAGCCTTCTGCTTGCCCAGAGCCTCAACTAGCTCGGGACGCAGAACTGTCATCCGGTGGGGGTACTCGGCACCATTGGGACCACTCTCCTCCATCCATGCAATATCGAGAGGAGTAATCCGGTACAGATCGAGGACGTATTTGCGGCCATCGGTGCCAAGAAGACCCTTCATTTCGACGCTCGTCTCGAGGTCATAGCGCTTGTTCTCTTTATCCCAAACGGCGTGCTTCTTAATGCGCAGCTGCTGAGCCAGCTTCCCAAAAGCAGGGGCAAAACTCTCGTCAGCAGCAACCACATCCTTGCCGTCCACAGCACCGTAGTGAATTTGGTTCTCGCCCGGCTCAGGCTGCTTGAAGATACCAGGGACGATGCTTTGACCGACGATACGCTTGCCGAGGTAGTCGACAACGACAGTGCCAGGAGTGTAGAGACCGTCGATGTCGAGCTGATTGACGAGCTTGACACCAAGAACATCCTTGCCAGTAGCAACACGGGCAGCCTCGTCACCGCCCTCACTAGTGAAAGTGCCGACACCGTCAGCACCGAAGGAGAAGAAGACGTTGTTGTAGACGAAGATCTGAGCGTCACGGCCCTCAGTCGGGTTCAGAGGAGCAACCTCACCGCGAGCAACCAAGACAGCACCCCGAGCTGCAGCATCGTTGTAATCGGCATGGAGCTTAGCAAGCAGGCGTTCCCGGAAGACGCGGTCCTGGATCGTCTCCTTAGGCAGCTCTTTCGCAGACTGGAACTCCTCGTTCCAATCCCTCAGCGAATCCGTGTTTTCAGCGCCACCCAGCAGGTACGTCTCCTGAGAGCGGGTCTGGTCCGAGACATGGGCGACATGCGACGAGGAGGCAGGGGGAACAAGCCAGGGGGCAGCAGGGACAGTATTGCCTATCTGGAAGGTCGCGAGAGGCTCCCTTTTGTTGGCGTACTGCTGGAACTCAGAGAATGCGCTGTTGAACGAGGGAGAAATCTTGCCCAGAAGAGTAAAAAGGGAATGGGCCGACGCGGCCTTAGCATCGGTACGAGGAAGAGGGTTGAACTTGGAGTTGCTGGACATGTTAACGAAGAAACCGCCAACATGTCCGGTGATCTGGTACTGATCACCCTCATTAGTCGTGACAGAGAGGTACAGAAGGTGACCCTTTTGACGCCATTGAGCAGGAGGAGGGTTCCAGGGCGATAGCGTGATCTGCTTCACCGTCTTGGGTGCTGGCGGCAGCTCCTTGGGGAGCAGGACCGACAGATCAGCCGGCGCATCGAAGTCATATGGCTCGAGGTCCTTCTCGGCCTCCTCGGCAGCGGCAGCTGCGACATCGTCGAAAATGGAGACACCAGCGAGAATGCCCTGGGCGGTGTCGGTGCGATCGCCGGCAGCGCCAATAAGCTCGCGAATCCGGATGAAGTGGATTCTGGCCTCCTTCTCCGTGTACGGGTCCTCCACGACATGGAGCTCGGAGCCGGCGCCAAGGCCCTCGACATCCGAAACTTGAACGAAGTCGTTGACCCGCTGGCCGTTGTGCTCCAGGTGGAAGCACGAGTACTGAAGAGCCACAGGGTGCTCAATGATGGACTGCCGAATCTCGTGGATTTGTTCCAACGGGGAAACCTGCACCAGTCTTAGCCATCGCTTCCAAACTGATACCAGATCTCCGAATATCGAAATCAGTTTTTCTCGGAAAGTGGCACACCTACCGGCAGCTCGAGCGGCGTCTTGGGGTCGTGAGGAAGGACAACTTTTACAACAAAGGGCGCATCTTGAGCAGAAAAGCGACGGCCGAGGCCGGCAGCAGTTAGACAAGCATTCAGGAGACTAATGAAAAGGCTGGTCTTGCGTCCAAACACACACCTTCGGGCTGCTCAGCGCCATTTTCTGTCGGCTGCTCGTTTTGGGCCGTCTCCTGGACGGGAACCGTCTCGGCCGCCGGATTGTCTAAGCCAGATGGAAGAGCAGTGGTCAGTTGGGTTCGCCGGGAATGAGGGATAAAACAGTTGAGACGGTTAGGCAGGTAGGTGTGCGAGTATGTGCTCGGGTGTTGAAATTGAGGTCACGACTGCACATACTGGTTGCGGCTGGGGCTTGGGACGATGCGTCGGCCATTTTGTCGAAGGTCGACTCTAGACTCTTGGACTGGGCAAGAATCGAGAATCGAGATTAAAGAAATATTACAGATTGACTGCAGGTGTGCCGCCCTCGAAGCAGTAACGGCTGCAGAAAATATGCAACGGGCAAAGCGGGGGAGAGAGGAGGGGCTGGAGAAAGGAAAAAAAATGATGTTGTAAAATTGACACTCGACCCAATTGGGAGTTCTCACAAAGCCCAATGTGAGGTCGATAGTTGTGAGCGTTCAAAGTGGTGTTTGAAGAGAACGACAGTGGGGAGAGTGGCAGGAAGAACTGTTGTTCAGGTCAATCCAAGGCATTGGCTTTTGGGCACGGAATTTTTTTTCAACTTTTTTTTCTTTGCCGGATCGATGATGCGGATTGGAGACCGGTCCAACGGCGGGACGAACCCCAGCTGCGTGTCGCAGCCCCACCTCCAACCAGGGCTGGGTCGCCATGTCAGGCTAGCGCCAGAGTCACCCCACCACTTGGCACTGACGCCTAGGTCGGTCGCAACAACTCGGCACGACTCGGGATGCCATCCACCGACGCATCCGTGGGCCCAAATGGGTGGGCCAAGTGCATGCCTCACCGCCTTCCGGATAAGGAAGGAAAGTAAACAAGCGAAACCACGACAACGAATCAAAACACAGACTGAGGTTTGACAATGATTCGACGGCGCGACTCGGTCTTATATTCTCCATTTCGGTGTCTCACCTGAATAACTGGCGCGTCTCAATTGCCGGCGACGAGGCGCGTTTAGATGATCCCGCGATGGAGTTTCAGTATTCCATAACAGTATCACCAAAGCATCGCAGTCAGCATTCGAATAGTAGGCAGTACAGCGCAGCAGGTACAAGCACAGCAAGTTCAGGCTTCGCCTCTGAACAGAGCCAGCCGTGGACAGCGACCCGGTGCCATCGGCTGCTTCGGCCACTGCTGGCCCACATCGCCGCGCTCCGGAAGGATAAAGAAAGACGCGTCTTGACCCGTGCCGCATCTGGGCCGGCCGCGACCAAGTCATCGCTAGGCAAGCGAGGCTACCCCTATGACGATGATGACTATTGCGAGTCACGACCATGCCGGAAGTATTCGAGGAAGGGCCCTCGAAGGACATCTGCCGATAGCTATTCTACAATCACTCCCCAGCGCAACATGCAGAAGTTGCTTGGCCGGTCCGGTGCCCAGGAGAGTCCAGATTTGAGACTAACTACCCCCTTTCTCCTGCGTTTGCGAGGTTCCATAACCTCTAGTTTGTCGTTGAGCCAGGATTCGGAAAAGCCACGCCAGAATGAGCTACAACCATATCCGGAGAGCAAACGGTGTCAACACAGCAATGACCTTTGCACCAAAACGAGATGCTACTACGACGCAGAATTGGCCCACCTTCGCCGACAAGTTAATTCTACCAGATACAGCCTGTACGAGCCTGTAGTCAGGGCCTTGGACTCCCTACTGCGGGCCACATCTCCACAGAAGAACCAGGCAGCAGAACATACTTCGTTACTGTCCATTTGTCTCCGCAAAGTGCCCGAGTGCATAGAACTTATTAAACAACAAGAGGAAGAAGAGCAAGAGGAGGAAGGGGCCAGGTCCGCAATTCAAGGGGCTAGTGTATCATTCGAGATATACTCTGAGCTGGAGTCATTGGGAACAACCGCTGGATGGAGACATCTTTGTCTAGTTGCCCGAGCTCATGGCTTAAGGATTGTACAAAAGGCAGCCTTGGACGGCTTATTCGAGGATCCAGTTACCGAATTGTTGATCAGAGTATGTCTTGAACATATGCCAGCCAAAGAGTGCATGGGGCTCATCCGGACATACGTGATCCGGCAATACCCCAAGCCTTCCTCGACAGATGATAATCCGTTTGCCTCACCAGCTCTCCGTCCCCTCGAGCTACTCCGGAGACATGAAAATTTGCAGCACCTTGTTCCAGGGATAGTAACAGAGCTGTTAGACAAGGAGCTCCTGCCCCGTGAATGGGTGCTCTCCAAAGGTATGCATTCACTGTGGTCGTCGTTACTGTATACGATCACCGAGACACGGCCTTGCGCGGATACGGTCGATCTAATAGCCACTGTGCTCGAGTTGCTTTGTGATCTCGCAGTGCCAAGGAAGCCACGAGGAAAGCTACAGACTCGGCTCCAAGGGAAGCCTCAGAATAGGCTTCTCAATGCCCTTGCAGCTCTCGGATCGGTGGTGCTGTTGGGTCTTGAACGTTCTGAGGAGGAATCCGAGCAGCCAGAAAAGTCGAGGAGGTTCGAGGCTCTCAGAAGACGGCTCGAAGGGATTGTTGACTATTGTCTCAAGAGCCTGAGGAAAAGGAAACAAGGCGGCTGGAAACTCGGCAGTTACCTGATCTCTCTATGTGGTTTCCTCTGTCTCCCGCACAACGACACTTGCCAAGCATCTGCCTACTCCAAAGCGCGAAGCCAGATCGAGTCATCTTGGAGAAGGGTACACTCTTGCATAGGCAATGAAGGTCTAATGCTTCAATACAATGCCACAGCGGCACTTCTGAGCGCGATAGCACACTCTTGCAGCCGTGCAAATGTGGGCCTGGCCCCTCGGGAATATTTGTTTGGATTTTTCAACAAGATGGAAGCACATCTCCAGCTACCAGATGACGCACTCGCTAACATGCGGGTTGATGGAGCATTTCATCTGGCAGAACGGACGGGTGATCTGCGAGATCTTGAGTTTGCTGAGCAGTTGCAGGCCGAAGTTAGGGCCAAAAACAGCACTCCAGGACAGAAGACTTCCGGGAATAGCATGAAAAAGACCCGTCCTTTCTCTGGTATGAAGTGGGATGCTGAAATTGCGGAGTGGATGGCCGCGACACCAACGACAACAGAGCGTCCAACACGGAGTGGTCACCTGGCTCGGCTTTTTGTGGTTCTGGATGGAGAGACCAGTCAATCCGAAACTGACCGAGAGACTGATGCATCCTTGGGAACAGACTATGACGGCGATGACGACAACATTACATGGGAAGATCATAACCCCACCCAATCGACAACTGACAGGGCAACACCACCAGAATCGGAGTCAACAGCCAAACATCAACAAGCACTACAACATCAGATAGACCATGACTATGATGAGATCACAATTTTGGAGTCAGACTATGGTGGCTTCAGCAAAATCGCCAATGAGTCATCACCTGCTCTCCTCGAGCGCCAACCACACCGCGTCTCGCGCCGCTTGACCTTCATTGCGGCAGGGGATGAACTTGGTTTTGATGTTGACGCTAATGTTGACACAAGAGTATCTGACAACGAGAACGCCAGCAGGCCGCTACGCAAGCGTCCAGCTCGGTTTCGCTTGTCGATATCTGGTAAACAGCCAGGCAGTGCCTCTGTACTGGCTTTCGCTAGATCGCAGTCCGAGTCTGAGACTCGTATTCGTATCAGTGATTGCCTTCTAGCTCGTAAGAGGAGCGAAAAAAATATCAACGATGTCCTGAGTAGTGGTTACAAGAGCACGGAACAAAGCGCTTCTGATGAGCAGAAACCCGCGAACAACGCCATTGCCAACAAGCCAAGGAAAAAGCAACATTTGGTGTCAGAGAAACCTAGACCGAAAACGTTGTCACAGACATCGCAGGTATGTCACAACAACTCGAGGCTCGCTCAGTCGTTGTCTCGTTGTTCTTTGGCACAATGTCTTCGCGCCCGTGGCTGTGCAGAGGCCGAGGATAGTGGAGATGAGCTGAGCATTCTCTAACCCAGTATCTTTACCTGTGACGGGGTTCAACACTGCTTCGATGTATACATTTCGAGGGTAGGATATGGAGCTTGGTGTATGGAGTGAATTGATAAACAGGGTAATAGGGCTGTTTGGATGTTCTGGGATATTTGGCCATGGGGGGCATAGGTGACGTGGACTCTGTTTTGACAGGTCTGCTGGTAGTCTGGTGTTGGCAAGATGGCAGTGCCTTGCTGCCTTGGGCATGTGGGACATCGAATGATGTATTGTTTGGAGCGTTGTTCAGACGAAGTAGTCTTCAATGTTTTGTTGTTGTGTGAAACAGCAGGTCGTATCTTAAGGATGTTGCGACCTGGATGTTGGCAACAGCCGGGGTGGAAATTTTGGTACATTCAGACATATCCGGGCAACCGTTACACCAGTGCCTCACAAACGTGCTCGACCCCTTGCAATCTCATCCCACATCCCATTAATATTCGGCTCAGCACCAGTTACTTGCCCCATGACTCGGCAGATTTCTGTTGCCCTATTGAGGAAGCTAGCAAATCTCGTTTCTGTTTTGAGATCGATGCCGCCACTGGTAACAAGAGCCACGGTAATACTCTCCATTTTGCTAGATATCGATGAAGTGCCTAGCCCGACTTGAGAACATAGCGGCATACCTACCTGTAGTTCCTTGTGCCTTGGCCTTTTTACATGCCTGCTGATCGGTCGGATATTGAGCTCGTTGTGCTCTTTTTATACAAAGCCCTTCTTATGGTAGGTATCCCGCGAAAATCATAAAGCAGACTGTTTCGGAACGAAGCAGCTGGGATAAGTTTGTGTACTGGCGTCAGAGCCATCAGTTGGAAACTTGAAACGCCTAGAAGCCTTTTTACGGGAGATCGGCCGTAGAGGCTCAGCGTCGATCATATACAGATCGAGCCGCGAAGATATCTGTTCTTTGGCAAACGTCATAAAGGAAATCTTAGAAGTTGAACTCGTTGAAACATCATTTACCTACGCTACGATGCCTGGCAAGACGGCACATGCATAGACATATGATGTTACCATTAATGCTAACGTGGAGCAAGGGGCGGCACCGGGCCCGAGACGGCGAATACGCAGCCATCCTGCTGGTCGTTTCGCAGATAGGAGATCCAAGAAGGCACGGCAGCAGTTCTCGCGCTTACTGTTTGAGGCCGGAAGTGGTGGTGACGCTTTCGATGGAGTGCTGTGATTCTCTTTCCTAAACTCTACATGGATTATGTAAGCTCACGTCCTATTCTCCCTTGACGACCACATCATCTCAACGATCTGAACGATTACGACTCTTTTTAAAAATGATCAAAGAATGAGCTCCATGAGCCTCATCGCCAACCTCACATCGACGGACCAAATTTTCTTGGCTTGGCCGAAGGGCAACCCTCACAAGACCCAACAGATGTTGCAAGCCTCCACCCCCTCTGTCACGGTCGGTTACAAAAGAGGCTGATGTAAGTGGCTGATAAGCGGAACCTCCATGCACTTTTACTGGCGCAATCCCGGGCACGGATTCATGCGCTGTTTCACCTTCTCGCCCAATGGCACCTCGGCGCGCAGCGTGCTTGGCGGAGTCCCCAGAAGCATGGGGCAGCATAGAGCATCGAATGGGCAATCGGATCAGGAACTGCTGCGATGCGATTCGCGGGTTGCGTCGCGTCAAGGTGGGGATGGTTCCAAATGCAGGAACATGGATCGCTTTCTGCCGCCCTGATTGGACTTCAACCGTGGCCGCTGGAAGGACGGCATTTTTGCTGTGAGGCCATTGGGCCCGCCCACGCTGTGAACTTGCTGACGTTTCTGGGATACGCTGGGAGCGCCGGATGCTGCTGTCGGCTTGCTGGACCGCTGGCTGCGATGCGGCGCACAAAGCAAACAGCGGGGCATTGAAGCAAAACGCACTGGACGGCAGACGCAGGCCGACACAAAGCCGGCTGAGGAGAGACATAAACTACAGGAGACAGGCACCGAGCAAGTAGCCAGCCAGCCACTCTGCCAGATGTCAACGAAACCGCAAGTCTTGATTCGCTGGAAGTATGATGTCTGATATAGGGAACGCAGCGTGTGTCCAGTGCGGGGTCAAACGCTCTCTTGCAGTTGTCTGCTGATGTTTCTGCTGTCTCTTCTTGACGTTCTTCCTCTGCGGCTTCCCCTACCTTTTGTACGGTCGGTGTCCTTCCTTCAGCTCTGGTTTACGCGTCCCGGGGCTGGGATCGAGACGCTGATTGATCGGCAGAGATTTTTGTGGGTTTATTATGGGAAACACGAAGAACCAGAGAACCGAGAAGTGCATGGTTAGGGGCGTGAAGCCTGTGACAAGTCTTTCGAGATGACGCAGGATCTCTCGCGATACTTACACGTATGTGTCACGGCACGCAATTCCGGGGAGGATACGGCCCCGCAGGGTTGACAAAGGCAGGACGGTGGAGTTCAGGGGATGTAAATTACAATCTAATAGCATAGAGATCAGTATTGTTACCGAACCCTTTGGGGTCTGGAGTGAGAGTGGTCGGACGATTGTCCCGATTCCACGACACTGCCCTCCCTGCCCCTGGAGCACACCCGCTGGCTCCTATGCGCTGCGTGTGCGTATGCGACCCTGATCCCAGGCCCAGGACTCTGCGCTGCTTCCACTTCCACAGGTTCTACGTTACGATTTCCTTTTCTATTATGCACGCCCTTTGAAGCCATTTTCTATCCCGCACTATCTTTTTTCTTCGCATTTTGTTCTCCCAAGACAACTCCGTTGTTGAACCACGGAGCTTGTAGCCTTGTTGCCTGCTCTCGCCGACTCCCAACCCTTAGAATTTTGATTCACATTCTTCGACTCGACTTTCTCTCCCTTTTCATAACGCAGCGCGCTTACCTTTCCCTTCACCTGCTACTCTCCTTTCTGATTCGGCCTGGCCAAGGGAGCGGCAACATTCATTCCTTTCTGAGAACAAGGCCATTTTTTTCTTCGTACTGGACTTCTGAATTGTCATGGGCAGGTGACCAAGTGGCCAAAGACAACAAAATCGAGTACTTTGAGTATTTGTGGCCGACATAACGATCCTCGTTCACCATCGTTCTCCTTTCCTTCACTCAATCGATTGGTATTGGGCACCAGCATCACTGCCCATTACCCATACCTACCTTATCAACCTAGCAACGAATAACAATCAACTTGACGGTGCTCAACATCGACTGCAGGATTCGGTCATCATTGGGCCCGCCTTCGTCTTCATATCCAGTAACTCGACACTCCTTTAAAATCTGGTTGATCCTTTGAAAGTGATCAACATCTTGCAACTACAAGCCATACATACCTACATACGACATTTCGATCCTCGACCAGACAAGGCAGACTCAGAATACCGTCGAACTCGAGATAATCCTTCGCCATGTCCAGTCAAGCAATTACAGGAGCGGCTCCTATTGCCACAGGGGCAGCCGGTGGCCAAGGCCAGGGCAGTGCTGCAGGAGGGCAGTGGGGAGGTGCTGGGGGAGCAGCCGGGGGCGCTTCTGGAGGGGCTCAGGGACAGCAGGAAGGGGGATATGGAGGACCTGGGGGAGCGACCAACAGCCTTGACCCCGACGTTGTGAACGAGCTCTTGGCCCATTACCTGCTTATTGTTCTCGGTTCGATTTCGATCGCTCTCCTTACCTGGCGGCTCACCACTATGATCATTCGCTATGTCCGGCATGTGGCATGCCTTTACAACGAAACACAGCGCTACTTTGCTCGCCCTAACGAGGAGTGGGCGTGGTTCAAGAAGAACATTCTTTATGCGCCCATCCTCAGCAAGCGCCACAATCGCGAGTTCCAGCTCAGCTCAGCTCTCAACATGGGCACTCTGCCTACCCGAATGCAACTTGTTTTCCTCCTCGGCTACTTTGCGACTAATGTCGCTTTCTGCGTCATGACTATCGACTTTTCCGGCCCCCTGAGGCAAGTCGCAGCCCTCGTCAGGAATCGTACGGGTTATCTGGCGACTGTCAACATGATCCCGCTCTTCCTGATGGCTGGCCGGAACAACCCTCTCATCCAGCTTCTCGGTATGTCCTTCGATACTTTCAATCTCCTGCACCGCTGGTTCGGCCGCATCGTTGCTCTCGAAGCCCTCACCCACACTCTAGCCTGGATGGTCAGCAATGCCTCAACCAACGGCTGGCCGTCCGCCTTTTCTACGGTTACCAAGGTTCCCTTCTTGTTGTGGGGTTTCGTTTCGACTTGCGCCATGGTTTTCATCTGCATTCAGGCTGCCAGTATCTTCCGCCACGCGTACTACGAGACCTTCAAGATTCTTCACATCGCTCTGGCCATTCTCTCGGTCATTGGCCTCTGGTGGCACCTTGACATGAAGCAGCTCCCCCAGTTGCGTTACCTGTACCCAGTCGTTATCCTGTGGGCCTGTGACCGCGCGGCTCGCTTCTTGCGGGTTGCTTACCACAACTTTGGTGCTGGTGGTACCAAGGCGCTTGTCGAGGCCCTTCCCGGCGGTGCCTGTCGTGTTACTGTGACTATGGCACGCCCTTGGACCTTCAGGCCTGGTCAGCATGCCTACCTTTACATGCCTTCTATCGGTTTTTGGCAGTCACACCCTTTCACCGTCGCTTGGAGTGAGGAGAACGACCACGCTGATGCTGACCGTTTGCCTATTTCCCGCCGCGACATCCATGGTCAGAAGAAGACCACCATCTCCTTCATTATTCGTGGCCGGACCGGCTTCACCGGCGCCCTCTACTCCCGCGCTTGTGCCCGTCCGGACGGCAAGCTGGTCACTCGTTGCTTGGTTGAGGGTCCTTATCGCGGTTCGCACAGGTTTGGTTCGTACGGCACTGTTATGCTCTTCGCCGGTGGTGTGGGTGTGACTCAGGTCGTTCCCCACGTTCGTGAGCTTGTGGCCGGCTATGCCAACGGCACTGTAGCCACGCGTAAGGTCATCATGGTTTGGTCGATTCAGTCGCCGGAGCACTTGGAGTGGATCCGGCCGTGGATGACCCAGGTGCTCGCTATGGAGCGCCGCCGCGAGGTTCTGCGCATCTTGCTGTTTGTCAGCCGGCCGCGGTCTACCAAGGAGATCCAGAGCCCGAGCAACACTGTCCAGATGTTCCCTGGTCGGCCCAACATTGACACGCTCATTGGCATGGAGATGGAGAGCCAAGTGGGCACCATGGCCGTGTCGGTTTGCGGCCCGGGCTCGTTGAGTGACGAGGTCCGCAGGGCGGTTCGCAACCGCATGTACCAGGGAAGCGTTGAGTTTATCGAGGAGGCCTTCTCTTGGTAAAGGAATGATAGATCAAAATATCTAACCAACCAAACACCCCTGGGACAAAGAAGGAATGAAGGACAAAACTGTAACAGGATAAGCATGGGATTGGGGTTAGCTACACAGAAACTTGGGAAAATAGGGGATTCCTTTGGCGCTGGCGACTTTTATGCATTGATCGGTCTGCGTCTGCTTGCTATGTCTTCATTTGTATGTATATGTATTTCCAGTGCCATCTTTGGCTGCGGCAGACGGAGTCTCTCACGCAGCAATCGGGCAATACCGAATGTACATTCTTTTTTGATTTGAGTTTCCTGACACTAGTGATTCGGTGTATATCAATTGCTGGCTGTACAATGTCTCGCACTAATGATCGATTAGTGCGTCCCCCCAAGCCATCCTTTCCGCCAAGTGTTCCGTCTCCTACTGGGCAAAGAGAACCCTAACCCTCATTGCCTTGCTGCGGTGGCAGCCCTGCTGCTGCCAGCAGTGAGGTGCTCCTTACCCCACCTGGCCCCCACCTCTCCCTCAGCGCGTGACGTCGCCAGTGGACTTGTTCCACCGTGGCCGCGAACCACTTCATTCCAGCGCTCGTTCCTTCGTTGTCTCGAACCTTCGCAGCAAAGAGTCACCTGGCTCCAACTTCGATTCCATCCCGACATCCCACTTCCATTGTTGGCCTGCTGCCACACAGCTTACAGTCTACTTGCCTCTTTCTGTTAAGCCGTCCAGTGCCACAACCAAAGGGCTATTCTGTCATTGACCTCGACTACTTGTTGCTCGTTTTTGCTGTCCCGCTTCTTATCTTTTGTCGCCACTCCGTATCTAGCTGGCTTTCACACTTCTAACTGAACTGACCTTCCGTTCTCCCTGCATCCTGCAGTTGACTGCTCCTCTTACTTTCACTGTCTCGTGCATTTCTGCTCCCAGACGCAACAAACTAGGCTGATTTGTTCAACGGGATCAAGCTCAGGTCTCTGAGCGCCTGGCCACAGTTGTTCCCGCTCTGGAGACCGCCGCACCTCATGCCTTAGGCATTACCGCATTCAAGACAGCACAGTGAGAAGAGGACCATAAAAGAAAAAAACGCCGAGTGGCCGCAGCTTGCTCAAACGCCAAGCTGCCGTCACTCCCATCAAACTAGAACTTACTCAGCCTTTATCCACCAGGCTTCCGCCGATCTGTGCTCCTCAGCTGCCCGTAACTTCCTTGAACTGAGCATTCCATCACCCATCGCCCAGCACACGTACACCCGATCACGAATCTGTGAATCAATTGCCAGTTTCATTTGCATACTGGCCAGAACTACAGATAACCGCTCCGTTCGTTGCTTGCTCGAGCATCACACATCCCCGAATCCCCGCTGCCCTGCCACGTAAAACAAGCTCCCGGCGAGTCAAAGAGCATCAGTACCCGGCCGATTACCCACCACTTTCCCATTTTCTCATCTACAGGCACTTAAGACCGGCCAAATACAAGAGAGGCGTTCCTCCAGAGTCAGATATAATTCACAAGAAGGTCATCTCCTAGCTGAGTACACCGGCTCGAGCGCATTCTTTTTGCCTGTCACTTCTGCTTTTGCATACGTACAGCCCAAGTGGCAACCATGGGCCTCGCGTACAACACCTATCTTAACAGCTCCCGCATTTACGGGTGCAAGGGTTGCAAGACTCACCTTGCCAACCACGATGATATCATTAGCAGGGTAATTTTTATCCCCCATTTCTCCTTATTCCGGCTCCCTTTTCTCTCCTATCCCGCCAATCCCTTCCCTCCCTCCCTAGTCCAAACAACAAGATCAAAGAAAGAGCAAATGAACAGATTACTCACCGCTCCCTCCCCTCCCCAAAATTGGGGTCACGGGCACCTCGGGAGTCAAACAGAACTTCCGCGGTCAACATGGCAAAGCGTACCTCTTCAACACGGTAGTCAACGTCGAGGCGGGCGAACCGGCCGAGCGAACCATGACGACGGGCCGCCATGTTGTGCGCGACATCTCGTGCCGCATCTGTAGCGAGATTGTCGGCTGGAAGTACGACAAGGCGTACGAGTCGACCGAGAGGTATAAGGAGGGCAAGTTCATCCTTGAGGCTGAGCTCCTTTGCACGGTGAATTGAGCAAGGGCTTAAGGCACGAGCATGCTCCCTCCCGCTGCCTACTGTGCCAAGTCTATTGCTTGGGGTGGGTATGGAAGGCATGTTCTGCTGAGGAGACGGTTTGATCACCTCAGGGAAAGGGATCCTGTTTCATTGGGCAGGCTGTCTGTCTGTTAATCCATTGCAGTGTTTTCGTGTTTTTCCTTGGCTTCGTTTTCTCACAGGTTCGGACTTTTAAGGATCGGAGGAGCATTGGTGGCTGGGTAGGCAGGAAGGAGATGTTGGGAGTTTGGTGTTTGCTTCTTCCGTTGGCATTTCTCGATTTGGTTCTCACACACTATCATGCGATGGCAGTAAGCCTAGTGATTTGACTGTTTCTTGCGACATTGACAGCATTGTCCAGGGGGGAGGATTCGGCGTGATGGACCTATGCGATGCTCTCTCTCCTTGTCTTCTTAGGCAGAACGTGCCGACAGACAGCAGTAGCAGACAACATTGAGTTCACATCTTTGCGTCATATATGTTGCAGCTTTCTTGCTTAATTTACCCAATACCGGACCTCTGATTGCCTTGTGGGCGAAGAAAACAGGCTGAGCATATTCGGTTCTTCTACGGAAGTGAATGCTAACCAATCCTATGATTCCCGATTCCTAAGAGTGAGAGGAAAGCAAAACACGCACAATACCTTATCCGACCCTCTGTTCCGCCAAATGAACGCCTAGAAGTTGGAGAATGTACCCTCAAGATGGCAGAAACGAAACACAAGAAGCCCCCAGATGTGCTCAACTGGGGGGCTGGACAGTTTATGTACACATGGCCGCTCGTTCGGACAGGGCACATGTACACATGTACAATACAAAAGTGAGTTGCATGCCTAAGCATCCACTAAGCATGACTTGATCAGCTCGGCCTTCAACCTTTGCAAACCCCTAGACTTTAGTTATGCTCGATCGGCTCCTCTGGAAGCAGCTCCTCGACGATCCGGTCGCGGGGACGCAGGCACTGGAATGGCGGCTGGACAACGCCGTTGAAGAGGAAGGTGAAGTAGACTAGCAGGGCGAAACCGACAACTTGTAGCCACTTGAATGTCTCCCAGCCCAGGCCGAGTGAAACCATCCAGATGAAGAGCGTGCGGCATGTGTCGATGGTGGAGCGCGATGTGGCGCTGACGCTGCGTGTAACCGAGAGGCCGAAGAAGTTGAAGCCGCTGGGGCAAGGTCTGTTAGCTTTATGCTTCAAACAATCGAGATCAATGAGGAGAAACGCACCCGATGCTGATCATGATCAAGATGCTCGACACAAACACGGGCCTGTACTCCCAGAACTGCCGCCACCCCTCCACCATATCGAAAGGACCATACCGGCCAGCCTCGGTCCGTCCGATCGCCAGGTGTAGCACCACCATACCCAGCAGCGTAATCACGAAACCGAACAGGCCCTCCCAGCCGACAACACGAATCGGCTGGATCGCAGACCGCTCCAAGATCCACTCTTCAAGCACAAACTGTGTCGCTGTGAAGATTTGCGCGCCGGCAATCATCAGCACGCCGACAATGACGCGCAGCGCGTCCGCGCCCACCGAGTCCAGAGCGGCCGCCGACACGGGGTGCTTGCTATCGGGCTGGATAGCGCCCGCCAGGCCGACCACGCCGACGCCCAGCATGACACCGACGAGAGAGATCCATTGGAAGGCATATAGCCGTCGGCCCAGAAACACCACGCTGAAGATGCCGACGAATAGCACCAAGGCCCCACGGGTCATCTGGTAGATAGAAGCAGCGACCAGCAGGAGACCCGCGTTCATCAGGGTCGTGCCCATGATGTCGCAGATAGCGGGCAGCGCGAGTAGCATGACACGCCAACCGGCCAGGACGGAGGGGCAGTCATGGGGCTTCTGGCTGCCGCACCAGCAGCCATTGTTGTTGTTGGTACCGTTGTCATTGTGGCCAGACGGGTTCAGCGCAGTGGTGGAGCGGATGCTGGCATTATCAGCGGCATGGCGCGGAGCAGTGCCATCCTCCTCGTCGTCGGCGGTCGTGCGAACGGGCTGGTAGGTGTGGCGGGCCTTGCCCTTCTCACCCGCGCCGAAGTAGCGGCGGTGAAACTCCATGAC
>Ga0065720_1019923_pt1 | contig 18718 bp, 20 predicted proteins | sample Thericmetagenome_FD_59107 | JGI IMG/M metagenome (GOLD analysis project Ga0065720, IMG submission 59107) | Thermophilic microbial communities from the Joint Bioenergy Institute, California, USA of rice/straw/compost enrichment - eDNA_2 v2... | ecosystem: Engineered > Solid waste > Grass >...
CGGGATCGCCTGGAACAGCAGGGTCAGCACGAAGCACACGCGGGGCGAGACGTCGGGTAGCACGGCAAAAGCCGTATCGCCGACTAAACCACGCGTGGTGCTCGTCAGCGCGCCTTCCTTCAGCGGCAAACCCAGGCGGGGAGCGATGAGGATCAGCACGCGGTCGACAAAGGAGTACATCGCCCAGACATTCGGAGCCCAGTAAGCGTGGCAGAGGCCGCGCGAGAAAGGGAACAGCCGGCTGAAGATCTGGGAAATCTGGCCGCGGAGGGCGAAGGGGCCAAAAGCAATGCCGAAGACGGAAGTCAGGCCGAAGCCCAGTTTGACGCAGTTGAGCCACTGGATGCTGAAGATAGACCGCGGGGAGAGGCAATAGGCGCGCAGGAGAAAGACGAAGTAGGCCGGCGCTAGGTAGAGGTAGATGTGCTTCATGCAGAGGAGGGCAGCAAAAGCCAGCCCGCTCCACAGCAGAGTCGACTTGTCGCGGCCCAGGACAAGTGACAGGATCAACAGGCCGTACATGCAACCGTTGTACTGGAAGTGGATGTGGTCGATGATGAGCAGGCCGGGGGACAGTAAGATAGAGATGGCAGCGGCTTGTGCGGCACGCTTGGAGACGACGCTGCCGCCGCTGCCGCCGCTCCGTGGGGACGAATCGACGAAGATCTGGAGGGCATAGACTAGCAACAACTCCGTGATGATGACGGTGAAGCGCTGGAAGTAGACTGTCTGCCAGCTAGCGTACTCTAGGTTGTAGACCTTCAGCATGGCCGGGTCGACCAGCTTGGCCACCTGCGACATCATCCACTCGAAGTAGGCGAAGAATGGCGGGTAGTCGAGTGTCCATTCTGACGTCTTGTCGTAGTACCACTCCCATAAGGGCAAGCTGTGGGTGATGGCGAGCCAGTTGCGGTGGACCTCGAAATCTGTAGACTTGCTGCGAGGTTGTCAGCTTGGCGAGCCATAGCAGGAAGGGGAAAGACAGGCAGAAGACATACTAGGCCGGGAACAGCAAAATCTTCAGCGCAGCCGCCACAATGGCGCACTGCGTCAGGGACGGATAGATGTCACCCATGGCGGCATGAACGTGCTGCCATAGACCAAGGGGCGCGCCGTCACATGGAACTCCCAGGCTCGCTGGCAGCAGTAAGGTGCATGCTGCCGGATGCAAGCCCAGCACGAAATGCGGTGGGTCCCAAATTTTGGGGTCGAGTTGCTGTCCTACCAGCCCCTTGCCGCCGCTTGGCGCCACAGTTCTCCAAAGGCACCAGCCACATCCACACAACAGACGCCCAGACCCGCGTGGGTCAGATGGGGACTAGTTTGGCCTACCCCTGGTTTCACCTCGCCGCCGCACAACCCGTTGGAGGAATTGGAGCAACAGCTTCCGCAACGTTGGAAGCTCAGGCTGCGCCGTTGCCGTTGCCCGTTGTCGGTTGCCCATTGGAGCACGCTGTCCTTTTGGGCTTGGCGGAGAGTGTCCTCTGAGCTTCCATCTGGGCTGCGGTAACTGGGTATCATCTGTTACAGGGTTCATCTTAAACACCAGGTTATCACCCTCCCCCGCCATTATCGTTGACATCGTAGAGGTACCACAAGCCCCTTTAAGATCGTCGAGAAACAGTAATATAAAAGAAAACACTCAGAATCTGCCAGCTTGCGCATTACCCCAGCAGCCATCCGAAACATCGACGCCCGTGCATTATATTCCTGGTCCTTGAGCCCCTCTTCTTCCCCTTTGGCCACGGAGGTACATCGACCTGCTCCACATCAGCCAACCCGACCTGGAGTTACTTACCCAACCCCAACCTACCGCCGGGCCGGCCCTCGCATCGAGAACGTGCAAAGTGTCCTCATCACTACCCATTGCTTCTCTCATCCGCTCGCTGCCCTCCGACCGAAGCGGCAGCTGCAGCAGCTCCGTTACCCATTCGCCGGAAGCTAGACCCGGGAAGCCGACGCTGTTCTGCTCCTCGCCAAAGCAATAAATAATTTTGTTGTCTTCCTCGAATTTCTTCTCTCGGTTTCAACCTTTCCTGCCATCGTCGCCAATCTCGAAGAATAATACCCTGCGCAGCAACATGCGCTTCTCGTGGGGCCTGTCAACGCTCGCTGCTGGCCTAGCCACTGTGCAGGCCCAGTATCTTATCAATGAACTCAGCTTTGGCTTCAACAACAGGTATGCCATCCTGCTGGCCACAAGTGCCACCATAAATACGTCGCTAACCGTTCGTGCACAGGATATCCCCCGAAGGGAGCCGCTCAGTCCCCAATTTCTCTCTCCAGGGTCGCCCCACGCTCCCTGAACTTCTCTCCGACCGTATCATCTTGACCCCAGTGCACCCGGGCAATCAACGGGGAGCCATTTGGGCCGACAAGACGCTGCAGCAGAGCACATGGATCGCAGACGTCGAGTTCCGCGCAAACGGCCCGGAACGTGGCGGCGGCAACTTCAACATCTGGCTGGTGAAGGACGGTTCCCACGCGGTAGGCACCAACAGTGTGTACTCGGTCGGCCGCTTCGAAGGTCTGGTGCTGGTGATTGACCAGCATGGAGGGTCCGGTGGCATGCTGCGTGGCTTCCTGAACGATGGCAGCATCGATTATTCATCGACTCGGGATGTGGACAACTTGGCTTTCGGTCACTGCCGCTTCGCGTATCGTAACCTGGGTCGCCCGACGCAGATCAAGTTGCGTCAGACGGAGACCAAGTTCAGCGTGGAAGTCGCCGGGCGCATGTGTTTTGAAAGCGACAAAATCCGTCTGCCTAGCGGGTACAACTTTGGTGTGACCGCCAGCTCGGCCGACAACCCCGACTCGTTTGAGGTGTTTAAGCTCGTTGTCCTCACAGGGGAGAACAGCCACGAGTACGCGGGCATGTACCAGACCCAGCAACAAGCCCAGCAACAGCAACAGCAGCAACAGACCCAGCAACAGCAACCGCCCGTCCAGCGCCGACAAATCATCCCCGACGATCCCTACGACAATATCATCCCCGACGAAGATCCCGACAAAATCGTCTCCTCCAAAGCCCAATTCGCCGACCTACACAACCGCATTCAGTCCGTCAACCACCACCTCTCAACCATCTTCCGCTCTATGGCCCAAAACGCCGCTATCCTCGAGCAGCGCCACTCTGAGACCTCTCAGCTCATCTCCGACATCAAGGGCCTGCTCAGCAGCAACAACCACGTTGTGTCCGAGCGCCTGCGCAGTCTGGAGAACAAGATCCAGGAGCTCGACAGGCAGATTACCCAGCTGCAGAGCGAGTTTCATGCTCGCATTGGCGCGTCAGAGAACGCAATTATGATGCATGTCAGTGATAGGCATGCGGCTCTCGCGGGCGATGTCAGGGAGCATACTTCGAGTGGGTACATGAGATTGTTGATTATCCTGCTTGGTGGGCAGGCGGCAATGGCTGGCGGGTACTTTTATTACAAGAAGAAGAGGATGGCTGTGCCGAAGAAGTATCTGTGAAAGGGCTTTCCCACGGCAGATTTATGTTTCCATTTATTTTATTGTTAAACGTACAAACAAAAAGCATGAACGCATAAGCAACCAGGGAGGAATAATATCCTGAAAGGGTTGGACAGGAAAGTGGCATATCTCTCATCGACTGGCTCATGGCGATGATGGATGATGGATGACTGGAACTTGAAATGCTGAACATTGATTGTAACGGTGGGATCTATAAGGCGTTTTCTTGATTTGGTTTGGCACTCTTGGAATTGAGCTGAGCGCTGGCTGGCAGGCGTACATACCCCTCCTGAACCTAGAGCGATGGTTGTCTCTCTGTACCTACATGTGCCAAGTAAACATGTGCCTCGGATTGGTTTTGTAGAAGTTCGGATGGAGTAGGTAAATGATATCCATATAGCATTATACCTCTGATATCGGCTCAGTTGGTGATTGCATCTCCAAAATCCTCTCACTAGATCTCTAAGCAACCCAACAATGCATGCCCAAACATGGGAATCCCAGACCACGTCAAACCTAATAAACTTCAAAGTCGAATCCCACATCAGACAAACAACACAAATTGATAGATACTCCCAATGGCCCTTGTCTCACAACCCATTAACAGCAGCAAGCAGCTCCCCAACCTCCTTCGGCACATTCGTCAAGTTCTCCCACCCGTCCTCCGTCACCAAGATATCATCCTCAATCCTGACCCCTCCAACATCCCAATACCTCGCCAACACCTCTTTATTGATATATCCCCCATGCAGCGCATCATTTAAAAAGTACGCCGTGATATACTCCCGGCAGAAATAAATTCCCGGCTCGATCGTGACAATCATGTTCCCTTGCAGGATCTGTCCTTTGCGTTTCGTCGGGTCGGAGGAGGGGCCTTGCTGGATCTTTTCTGATCCGGCCCCGTACTTGGTTCGGAGGATAGTCGAAGGGGCGTCATATGTCCTGACCAGAGTAGCTAACATCTCTGCCGTCACGCACTGCCTCTTCCTTCCGACGCCCGACCTGCGCCTGTTCAGCACCCCGGCGCCGATTAAGACCCCGCACGACTCCCAGATCGCTGCGCGGGATGGGCCTGCTGCCGGGAAGGGAACAGACGAGACATATTCCGGCAACATGAGCAACCTCTGATCGCCGCTCACGTCGTGTACCTCCAGCCCGACGTGGTGCCCAAGGCCGTGTGGGAAGAATGCGGCGACAGTGCCTCGGTGCCAGATCTCGTCGAAGGAAACTCCGGGACGTCCGAGAATGTTGAGGTCCATCAGACCCTTAAGCGCAACTCGACAAGCGTGGAGGTGAATAGCTGCGAAATCGACTCCCGGAGCCACGAGGTCAATACACTCCCTTTGCATCTTCAGCACGAGGGTATAAATTTCTTCGGCCTCCTTGGTGAATCCCAACCCGTTACCCGATACCGTCAGCGGCAGAGTACGTGTGATATCACTGGCATAGCACTTCCACTCTGCTCCTGCGTCCAGCACAACGAGCTGCTTGCCGGGGAGGGGCTGGTCGTTCTCTTCGTAGTGAAGAGTGCTGGCTGCTGGGCCGGCGGCCGCGATGACCGGGTAGGCTTGGGTCGGCGCACCGTGGGCGATGCAGTAGCCTCGGAAGATGGCATCGATTTCGCGCTCGTTGTGTAGGCAAGAGAGACGGGACTGGACAAGCTTATGGGCGGCGCTCTGTCATGGGTTGTCAGCAATTGTCGAATGAGGATTGATGTGCGTGAGGAACATACCGAAACTGCATTCGCTCTCCGAATCATCTCAATCTCATACTGCGTCTTGATCACCCGTGCGCGATCCATCGCCGCTTGCAACTTAACCGAATCAATCACCACGGTCCCCTTGGTTCGATCGAACTGCGGCGCCTGCTCCGGATGCAGAACGTACAGCGTCGCGCCGGGGTCGAGCGAGTTGTTCAAGTACCGCGGCAGCCCGGCGATATACCGCACATCGTCGACATCCGACGCATCTTTGCACGCCTCGATGCTCGGCCCACGGCCGTACCAGAGCACCTTGCGCGGATCCGTGTACGGGATCCAAAGGATCAGCCGGTCTCTTGTAATGTCGTAGGTTACGGCGCAGCCGGCGTGGTCGGCGCCGGTGAGGTAGTAGAAGCTTGGGGAAGGAGGGGAGGGGTTAGCTGTCAATACCTAGAGGGTAAAGGGGTTGGAAGACGTACTACCGCCGCTGGCGAAACTTAGGCCCTTGGTCAGAATCCTCATAGAGTGTGTCCTCCTGGCCGAGGAGATAAATCATGCCAGACGGCACACCCAGCTCGGTTGCGACCTTGCGCGCGTGGGTTTTAGCTGCTTTCATGTCAGCCTAGTCTCATAGACGAGGATGAACGCGGCTTGCCTACCCGGAAACTTCCCAAGGTCCGCATGAAGCCATTGCAAGAAGCGCCTCTCCTCAGCCGGGTCATTGCTCGAAAAGAGAGGGAATGACGGCTTCTGCCGAGCCTCCTTGGCCTTCCCCAACTCACGCAAAGGCGATGAAGACTTTGAAGTGCGGGCTCTGAAGCGAAGAATGAAGGTTACCACAGGGACCAGACCCCAGCGCCGACTGGCGATAGCATAATGGAGCGCTTACGTTGGGGTGTCAACAAGCAGCGCGTCAAATTCGTCAATGGGGACCAGCTCGTAATCGGAGCCCATATTGATCAAAGAATCACGCGCGATTAAAGTTCGCTGAGTATTGAGGGTTTTGAGGTCAAGAACCGCAACATCACATCCACCGCGCTCGGCAATGCCCGCGGTGACGTATGCTATCTCCGAGCGGAATCTCGGACTGAGAACCTCAACGGCAGCGGTGCCAAGCGATGAACCCGGTTGTTCAATTCGGATATACGACAATATCAATTTCAATCACTTGAAGATTACTCGTGCCAATTGTAATAAAGAAAAAAGAACAGCGTCAGGATCAAGGCGAGAGCTCCGAGGTCTTGTATGACCAAAGGTTACAGGACAAGTCTGTGGACACTCGGAGAACCTGCCCGTTCTCCTCGCTCTCTCTCTTATCAAGAAGCGCCTGGCGTCTGGGGCGTCTGAGGTGATCCTCCGCGGAACCAGCCTTTGTCCAGGGTTCAGGGTTACTGTACGTTACATACGTTACACTTATCCCGGGCTTCGGCGATGTTAATGACGGAATTTGTCCCGAAAGGTTTTGCGAACAAAAACAAAGGTCAGCCTCGTGAGCCCTAGTATGCATATCGTTTCACTGATCTGATTGAAATGATTGAGTATTTGGCAGATTTCTCTGCTGGTTGATAGGATGTTGACCATCTTTCCCGTGATGCCGCGCCTTTCAGTTGGTTACGCTCGTGGGTCACGTGTTTGGCCAGCAGCCTTCAACATGTGATCCTGTATTTACCGTATGGTAGAAAACACGAAAAACATGGAGCGAACGACCATCTATTTTGATGATCAACCCTGTGATTCTTTGCTAGGTAAGCACGGGATAGCACGGGATATTGACCCCTTTTGGTAGGACCTAAGCATAATGCCACGCCAGACATCATCAGTTACCTTACTTTTCCACTCCAGAGCCTGATGGGCATTCTTGAAGTCTTTACTGCTCTTCCTACATGGACCCCCTTGGTTTCCCCAACACTCCTTTAGGGCCTGACTCGAGGCAAGGAAACAATGAGCATCAACCAATTCAGTCACGGACAATCAAGAAGAAGACTCATCAACTTCATGTGGGAGTTAAGATTATCAATTAAACCTAGCCCAGAGTACAAGTGCCAAAAATCCTTGGTTCACCGGTGTCCAACCCCGTCTATCTACTTATCTATAGGTCGCCTCTATATAATCGACTGTACCAAATATGCACCATCCAACCAATGGTATCCCAACTCCATGAATGCATATCCAAAAAAAAGGGAAAACCCAAAAAGACAATAACCCAAATCGACTAACTTTTCCTCCTCTCAAGCCTCTTAAACCTTCTTCAGCTCCTCCTCCGACACAACCACCGTCCCCTCATCCTCTGAAGAGCTAGTCAAATTCCTCGCCGACCCGGACGACGTCCCTGGCGCACGCACCTGGCTCATCTCCTCATTTTTTTGACCACCATCATCCTCACCCTGCTTCTTCTGCCACTGCTCCAACACCCTGGCCGCTTCCGCTGCATACTTGCACTTCTGCCGAATTTTCTCACCATAGATATAGAACAACAGCGGGAACGGCGTGCACGCAAGCGCTAGGAACGCAGGGATCGTACTCGCCCAGTGGATGCCCAGGTCCTGGTACATGTATGTGGTGAATAGCGGGAACGCGGCACCGAACAGTGAGCGCAGGACCGAGTTGGCCGCGAGCACGGAAGCTGCGTAGACGGTATAGCTGTCGATCATGTAGGTGAGGAGAGACAAGAACACGGAGACCAGGCCGGCGGCGAAGAAGGCCGAGGCGATGATCGGCACGATCCAGTGGATGGAGGGGGAATTGGTCCAGGCGAACCAGAAGAGGCCAACGGGGAGGAGGATCGAACCGGTGATGGCGGGAGGGAGACGAGCTTCGGGGGGCGCCAGACCACCGGGATACTTGGCTGCCAGGGGCATGTACCGGCGCTTGTTGTCAATACCGGAGTACATGACCGCAAAAATCATACCGACAGCAACACCGACGAAGGCAAGACCACCGATCCCAGGCGACCAGCCACGCTTTTGCTGGAAGACGATGGGGAAGGCGGCGAAAAGGAGGTAGAGTGTACCGTAGACGATAGCGAGGTAGATACTGGTGAGAAAGACGATCGGCTCACGGAAGAGAAGGATCCAGGGGCGCAAGAGTATCGTCTTGACCTGCTCAGAGCGGGGACGTGGGTCCGCCAGGTCCATCTTGGAGATGTAGACCTTGCCGGTGAGCTTGGAGAGCTTTTCGGCGCGGCGGCGGAGGAGGACCGGGGCGTAGGTCTCGGGCACGTAAATGGCGCAGGCAATCCAAAGAGCACCGCTGAAGATGGCCATGAGGCCTTCGACCCAGCGCCAGCCTTCAGCTTCACCCTGTTCAGGAGTCAGGGACAGTTGTCTAAGGGAGGGGGGGAAAGGTGACATACGAGGAAACCACCGACAATGGGACCAATAGAAGGACCCAAGAAGGGAGCCATGGCGAAGAGACCAGCGGCGAGACCACGTTCTGGGAACTATCAGCAAAGCCCAGACGGCAGCATTAGCAAGTCATATTAACGAACCTTGAGCGTTGAACATATCAGCAATGACACCACCCGAGTTGGTCAGGGGTGAAGCGCCAAAGGCACCGGCAAAGAAGCGCAGAATAACGAGCGTTTCAATATTCTGTGCGCCTGCAGCACCAGCGCTGAACGCAGCCAGAGCAAAGTAGGTGAAGAAAAAGATAATTTGTCGCCCATAGAACTCTACAACCAAGTTAGCTTTTCTCATCCCCTGATCCCAAAAACCTTCGTGGAGAATATCATACCGCTCAACGGAGCCCACAACAAAGGCCCAATGGCGAAACCCAACACAAACAGCGAAATACCCAAAATGCCGATCTCTGTATCCACCTTGAAATACACCAAAATTTCGTGGATGCCGCCCGAGTACGCTGTACTGACAAATGCCACAGCAAGAGTCGCCCATGCCTGCAGGGCAGTAATCACCCACTTCTTCCAGTTCGGGTAGGTCATGGGGTTGGAAGCATCCTGAGGCAAGAAGTCGACAACATAGGGGTTCTCAGCCGTGCCCTCGCCAGGGTAGCGGTAGTTGAGGACGGCGTCGGTCACGCCGTCTGGGTGTAGGACGAGCCAGAAGTGAGGCACCTTGGAGTTGTCGCCGTACTGGGTGGACTGGGCCTCAACGTCCGGTGATGTGACCGGGAAGGTCGAGGAATGTGGTTCGGCGGTCATCGTGGTGATAGGCGTGGTGATGTGATGTGACAGATAAGTCGGTAGTAAGATAAGGCGCGTCAGGGGTAACGGAGTTACCTCTCAGGAACGGGCTTCGAAGGTCCATACACAGGACGACGTCACTGGTAAGTAAGGGATTGAGACGCAACTGATGTGCATCTAGATGTCCGTCTCACAGACACCCAGGTCGCCTAGCAAAGACAGCAAGCCACAAGGATAGCGGGTGATTGAGGAGGTCGGGGGAGAATATTCGTATTAAATAGCAACCAGCTTGCTGTCCCTCATCCATGCCCAGCCCCCCATCACAGCCCCCATCAGGTCGGCGATAAAAAATCGTGCTTTGTACCGCACGCAGACACTGCGCAAAAGGCACGAATTCCGTTCCCGAACTGCATCCATGGCAGGCAACCCAGGGATGACCGAATGCGCGACTTCAGGAACCACAAGGAGTTAAGCACCAAGGCAATGAATGGGTCCACCTGGGCGCCTTGTAATCCGCATGGCCATGGGACAAACCCCAACGCAATCTCCAGCCAAGCCGGACCCGGGCCTGGGCAGCCCGGCAATGGCGGATTCCTTCCCCTGTCGATTCTCTCACTTGCAAGACCTGTCCTGCCCGCCGAGTCGGGGGACCTGCGGCTCTCATATGGCGATCCTCTCGGCGTCCCGTCGGTCCTGCTTGGCAGACGTTTAGATGACCGTTTGCATTGCTAGCGCGGAGGAGAATAACGTAAAGTTTATACTGGACAAGTCAGTGCTTGCGCATCTCTCGCCCCTTTTTTTTGCCTCTTCCTGTTCTTTCGCTCGTTCCTCGTCGAATCCAGTCTCTCATGCTCAGGCTTATTACTCGCCATATAACCAGGCTTTCACATAGGGGAGTCCACAGGACAGGGGAAGAGAGATGAGAGGCACAGCACGCAGGCCACCGCAATGCAAGCGCATCCTTGTCTGTCCAAGCAAATTCCGATGGTGACAGTGGATCTTGAATTCGCGCGGGAGAGATCCGCCTGCTGGGTCAGCTGGGCCCAGTTGTCTGGGCATGTGTTCAACTCTGCCGAGGTCGAGCGGGCGGTGACGTGATGGGAGTCGATGTTTGTTGATTTGTTGATTTCGTCATGGCTCCTCTCCCATCATCATCGTCACCGGTAATGCCCAACCCTTCCATCGCTTAAGCTCACTGCCACGGTGATGGGAAACTTTGCATCTCGAGATGCGGCTCAATCAGCGTTACAATGGCAGCTACATATGCATGCGTACACCATCACCAATTTGTCTCGAGAGGACACGAAAAGGAAAACGTCTCATCGCATGTATGCGGTGGGGTCGACGACAACAGAGGCCTCGAGACACGGAATTCCGGGCCAGGACATGGACGGATTTTGCCCGAAGAGGGGTCAGCCACGGCGGGGTTCGTGTGAGCCTTGTCCGAATCCCGCTTTCTCGAAGATTTGGAGATGCCCCACTTTTTTCTCTGTGCCCAGGCTTGTCCACTGCGCCGGCGCACGATGAACAGAAGGGACCAGAGCGAAAAGAGGCAAGTGTTTGCAGATGACGATGCTTGGGCAACACCATAGGTGAGGGGAATGAGGGGTTATGATGTGCTAACGGCTAACATTTGACGAGAGACGGGCAGAGGGAAGAAGAAGAAGAAGGATGTATTTAGGTTTGTCAGCATGAGTGAAGCATGTGGAATCGACAGACCAGACAGCCTCGCTTACTGCTGTCCAAGAGCTCACATCTTGATAGCTGTAGCCAAACTGGACCTGACTGATAAGATCTAGACAAGATTCAGTGTCGCATCCGGCGGTGTCGGTGACAGCAGGTCAAGCTTTGAGCATGAGATCAACCAAAGACAGCCACTGCACCAACGGGCATCGGCCATCTTTCAACCCGCTGCGATCTGCCCGTCAAGAACGGAGACAATAGCGGCCGATTACAGGACCGTCGCGCGGCGGCTGCTACTCGACTGACGTCCGAGGCTGTGGATCCACCAGACAAGCTCCGCTCTAAGCCCTGGGAGTGGAGCCTGGGGTGGAGACAATCAAGATCGAATGCCAAGAGCTGGAAATCCTGCTCCTTCCAGTGTAAAGGTCGATAAACATCATCGAGGAAGGAACGCCAGTGGGATTGAGGATGTGTGCCATCACAGAGGGAAAAACAGATGGCAGCTACATGGAAGGCGCCACTGGAGGGACGGCTGACAAAATGGCTGGATAAATGCGGGGAAGGAAGGGATGGAACATGGCTGGTCGCACAACAGCTACCTTCTGAGTCCTTGGCTCTCTCCCTTCGTCCCGCTTAAGATCTGAGAAGGTGGCTGTTGCAATTCTTTCCTCAAATTTCCATCGAGGAAGCATCAGGCTTTGAGGGGTAGACAAGTCGGGATTGAAATTTTCTTGGAAAGATGCTCTCAAGGAGAGTCCTCGCGATCCAGCAACTCCCTATTCATCCCCCTTCGACATCGACACGACGCCCATTCTTCCAACAAGCCGGCTACTCTACACGACCCGACGCTAAGTCCTCATCCCAATCCTCCGGCACGCATTCCCAACCACCCAAAACCTCTCATCTCCAAAATGTCCCCTCCAAACCCGACAAGGAGGCCAACCCAAGCCCCCTCTTCCGCCGCATCCACAAGCTCATCGGCCAGGTGCTCCCCTACTGGGTGCCCCGCGCCCCACGCAAACTTCAATACGCTGGCAAACCCATGGGTCCAGCGGCCTGGCGCCGCCTGAACAACCGCACGCGTCGACGCTGGGCGAAGAAAACCAACCGTGCGCGTCGCCGATTGAGGGCCAAAATCGAGGAGATGAGGGCGAACCCTCCTTTTCAGGTGTCTAAATTGTTGCTGGATCTGGATAGCATCAACTGTCCTGGAGTGAGGCCTTATACGGAGGAGGACGAGAGGATGCTGACGGAGCAGTGGAGGTCTACACCGAGCATGGATGCCCTTTACCAGAGGATGTGTGCCCTGAAAAAGGAGATCGAGCAGGCCAAGTTCAGGTGGAATGCCCCGTTGTTCCCGCACGATACGAGGAGGGTGACGGAAAGGGATGTCCTCGCCGTTGCGTTGCTCGGTGTACCCGCCCCGGTGAAGACTGCTGGGGATGAGACTGCTGCGCTGCAGGAACCCCCACTGGGGTATTTCGACTCGCAGGCTGCATGGTCGATTGGCTTGCCCCCACGGATCACGGAGGACATTCACCATACTACGCACATGCTGCTTCACCGGCTACGAATTCAACCTAAGCTGGAAGCAGAAAAGATGGACACGCCTAACGGGCTGCGTCGCTCACTCGACCGTGTGTTCAGAGTGGAAGACAAGCTGGAAACAATCCAACGCCTGGTCGCCCCGCTGTTGCAGCAACCCTGGGGAAGACAGCTCGTGCACGGGTATAGGGATGTCATAGTTGGGCTCTGTGCGGGAGGATTGGAGAAGGAAAGCCGGCAGCAGGCGTGGCGTGCGTATTGGTTCTTGCAGAATATCTCGGCAGCGTTGGAAGCCGATGGGTTGGGGCTGGAGTTGGAGGGGTATGCCCAGATTAGGAGAGTGAGGGAGAGGTTGACTAGGGAAGAGCTGGCTCTGGAGATGGGGGATAAGAGGTGATGGTTGAGATAATGGATACATATGTGGGAGTCGTAGAGCCTGGGTGAGAGGCAATGATACGGGTACAATCTGGCATGCAACCACGTCTTAAGCCATACGTCTTGCTATAGATTCCGGTCTTACTTCCTTCATGTTAGGAAGTATCTTTAGAGGCTTCATCCTGAACTACCTACAACTGATGGTTTTCACTTTGATTCGAAGCCTACCATGGTACAGGGTTCGCGACTTCGGTAGCCTCTCGTCGGTTCATGGATTGCTTCCATGATATTATTTATGCAGATGCAGCCTTGTTCCATGAGTCTCGAGATTGCGTCAGTAGAATCGAGTCTGGTCAACACTGATCCAGTTTTTTCTGTGTTTTTCTGGACCTGTTTTTACTCCTTATCTCTCCCACTGCTCAGCCTAACAAAGCCCGGTCTCCCCGGCCCCCGATCATGTCTCAGTTTCAGCCTTAAAATGAGATCCCCCACATATGGCGTCCGTTAACGAACGAACCGCAGCCCGACCGTCCCCTCCACCCGTCGTCGGAGAAAGAGGGATCGACAGCTATTCGGACCTGCTCCCTGATCTCTGCGGACCGTCTCATTGGACCGTTGTCCGGATTACGGGTGCACAACAGCGGCTCCTGATTAACAACAGCTTCCCCTTTAGGGGTGTATCTTTCTCGGGCTGGTTCTTCGACCTGACGGGCTACTGCCGCAGAGTGCCGTTGGTTGGGTGAGGGAGGGAGGTGGAGGTAGATGTAGTGGTTAAAGTTTCAAAACGAGGTGTCTGCAGGGCGCAGATGCGATGCGCAGGCTCAACAGTGCAGAGTCCTGAATACAGTGAGTTAGTACATACCTGAAAGAAAGATGAGGATCTATGGAGACTTACGGTGATCGTCTCCAGTCCTACGTGGTGAGATATTCCTCCGCCCTAGAAGGTCTCACAATAAACAACCAAGCTGTCATCACCATTTACTTATTCCCTCCGAGCCAATGATCGATCTTCAATCCACCTGTCCGGAAGATACAAACTGTGATGCGTAAACGCCGGCTGTTCCATACAGCGTGTTGGTGCGTGTGCGGCGCATATGTGTGACGCCCACTAAAGGACGGTTGCAGCCTTGCACAGATGGGGAAGATCGAGTGAATGGACTGAATTTGGCCTGTGCAGTGGCACCGGTCAGGTATCCTGTCGGTCTGCTGGCGATGCTGCCTCGCTGAGCCATCCATCTACCGCTTAGCTCGCGTGGTGGTTTGTGACTGTTGCTTGAGCGGTTGTGTCAGCTAGGGCCCTTCTGTGACTGTGTCGTGTTCCCTCCTCTGTCGCGCCTCAGTCCGTTGCATTGTACATCCGCAACTCGTCTCCCTTTCTCCCTTTCAGTCTCCTTCATATTTCACGAAGGAGTCATTGTGGTAAAAGTGTGGTAATATTTACCCCATACTAGTGCGACTGTTTTCTTGTCGAACTTGTCCTGACGAGGTTCCAGCGCCCTCTACACAGCCTGCGTTCTCACCCGATCACGTAGCCAACTAGTTCCTCGAATCGGCATCTTCACCTGCAATCGTTTTTCTACCGTTCCTTAATCGAAGCGCTACTGGAACGAGATCGCCTATCTACAACGGCAATATATCGAGTGGAGATTAGATCAAGCATGGCTGAAGCGTCTTGCTCCGATCTACGCCCGCCATGACAACCGTGCAAAGAAACATGCGCGACATCGCCGTTGTGTTATCGGCTCTTCCTAATTCCGAAGAAAAGTTTGACGTTATTTCACACATATCGTGTAGTCTTGTGGTCATGAGGGAGGGACACGACCCCAGAAACAATAAGAATGGGCAAGAGTATGAGACTTTAGCAGCAATGGGTTCCCGTCAACGTGAAGTGATCTTACAGAATCTCGAGTCGCATCCACGAAGACTACCAACCATACTGATATCGAAGTCAGAGTCGGAACCATCCCGGAGAGATCCGATCGAAGGTCGATCTACCGGTTGTCCATCGAGTCGGACAATATCCGCGGAGAAGGGGCCATCAAGTTCCACAACTTCATTATCACTGACGTCGCCATGGTGGTGGTCACTGATTGTTGTGACAGTCAAGAATCCGACGACATGGCTACGCTTTCTGGTGTTCTTGATCTTGTCATCTTCACAACCGTCACGTCGTAGCCGTCCTCGCTGGCATCATGCGCTGTTTATCTTCATCCTCTCTTTCACCAACAGTGTCTGGGCACGAGTCCATGAAAACAACAAACGCGACACCGATATCAAACTCGACCCTGTCAGAAACTTTTGCAGACGTTGGGGCCATCAGGCTGCTATTGTTGACCGGAGGTTGTATATCGATGGGGGCTTTATCAACTACAACCCTTTGGCGCAATATCCAAAGAACTATACCAGTAAGTACCCAGTTCCGACCTATCATATAGATCTACCAGTTGTTTATGCATATAAGCACGACTGCTGACCCCTTCCAGACACCGGTCTCCACTACCATGAGCTCGACATTCCCGGCCCAGGCCGGATGCCCCAGCTCTATTCCAACCTCTCCAAGCCTGCCGATAAGGTCCCCAGCGTCCATGGCGGCGCCCTCTGGGCCGACGAAGTTAACAAACGGCTTTTCCTCTTCGGCGGGGAATACCCTTCGCCCGACGTCAACACCGACTTCAACCTGGATAAGAACTTCAGGACTGGCGACGACGAACCAATCTTCGTCGAACACCCCGGAATCAGCGTGCTCCTCAAGCGTCAGGAAACAGGACAGCCTCCTGACAAGAGGGAGATGCCTTTGCTCGGGCCTCCGAGAAAGAATAAAACGATTCTTTACAGCTACGATATCCTTACTGATGAGTGGGTTGAAATGGACTTGTCATCTAACCCGTCAGGGAACAGCGGCATTCTGGGCTCAGTTGCCTACGGAGGCTGGACATCTGTCTCGGAGACAGGAGAAGGGTACTTCTATGGAGGGTGGCAGTCATCGCGGACTGTAGCCGACTGGGATGGTCCCCCCAGGCTGGTAAGCGGACTGATTAAGTACCGGATGGATGCGAACCATTTAAGTAATCACACGGGGCCTGATGGGGTAGGGAGGGCGGAAGGTGCGTTGGTTTTTTTGCCGGTCGGGGATGGAGGGATGTTGGTTTATTTCGGGGGAGTGAGGGCAACGGAAAAGGAGGGGGAGACCGAGGCACAGCCGATGGAAGAGGTGTTTTTGTACGATGTGTTGAGCTCGAAGTGGTATGTGCAGAATGCCACAGGTGAGGTGCCGCCGATAAGGAGGAGGTTTTGTGCTGGAGCGGCCTGGCCCGGGGATCAGTCGAGTTATAACATGCAAGTCAACCAATTTCACTTATCCGATGAGGACTGCGAGCTGACAAACCAGAAGATACCTCTACGGCGGTGCAGGCTTTCCCCCCGAGACCTCAGGCTATGACGACGTCTACGTCCTGTCCATTCCGAGCTTCCAATGGATCAAGCTTCACCCTACAGAAGGCGGCAACGTCACCGGCCAGTGGAAGCATCACTCACTCAGCTGCAACGTTGTAGCCAATGCCCAGATGATTATCATCGGTGGCTGGTTCCCTACCACCAACGACTGTGATGTGCCTGACCAGCACGGCGTCCACAACGCCGATCTGGGCGAACAGAACGAGAAACGTGCGTTGTGGAACATTTTTGACCCCAAATTGACGGGATATGCTGTGCCCTCGAAGATCGTGAGCGCAATCGGGGGCGATGCCTCCGGAGGAGCCACCAAGATTGCACCAGACGGAGGATTCTCGAACACGGATTTGAGTGTCCTCATGACGAGGAAAGCAAACATACCCAGCCGAACGCCAACTCGATCAATTCCAACTCCGACATCAACTCAGCCTCCAGAGGAGAAAGGCCCTTCTTTATCGCGAGGCGCCATAGCCGGCATGGCCATCGCCGGCTCCATCGTCCTCATAGCTCTTCTAGTCGGCATATTCTACTTCATCCGCCGAGGCCGAAAACGCAAGACCAACCCGGATGATATTTTCAACAACAACAACGACAGCGACAAGCCCGCCCACGACGGAGCTGAAGTTCCCGAATGGAGCCCCCGCCTCGGCACCTCAACGCCCTACACGACACATACACCATACTCCCAAAGCGCACATACTCATGGCCCGTACCTCCTCGACAGCACATCCATCGAGCCAGTCGAGCTCCCCGTCAAGACGCCTCCTCCAATCGTTTCACGGCCCTCCCCGGTCCTGCAGCCCGTGTCTGTCCCACCAGCAGGAGCAACATCATGGACGGCGCCGGACGGAGTCCGGTATGAACTCATGACCCCGACTGGGTCAACACCGGGACAGCACTATGTCCGTTCCGGATCCGGACATAGTGGGGCCGGCCTGTCGGTACGCAAACACAGTCCCCTGATCGGAGCCGCTTCCGGAGTTGGAGTGGGATTGGGTCTGGGGAATAGCTCGCCCATCGAAAGCACATTTGGCACAGGCACAGGAACCATGGGCACAACAGCGACGTCATCTTCGGGTAAAGGCATGGGCAATACCGAGCTGCAAACAATGGTTGACTCCGAGGGCCGACTCTGGGTACAAGTGTCTGCCCCTGCTGCAGCTGCCAGTGACCCTGGTGCGGCACCAGCGTCGCCGCATCACCGGTTCCAGAAGCACGAACACGGCCCCGGTCTTTACTCTGGCCAGAGGGGACCGTACCAGCAGCAGCACTCACCGCCGGGGTTTGGCGTCCTCGGAGAGAGCGCCATGTCTTCTCCCTTGTTTCCCTCTGCGTCCACAACGACGCCTGTAAATGCAAGCCATCTCTTCCATACTCATCACCAGCAACATTCAAACTGGGCAGGAACCCAACAACAGCCCCAGATGCATGAACTCAGCAGTGAACCATTGCGACAAGTAGAGAGACAAAGGCTTGGTGTCGTGCTGGGGGAGCAGGAAGAGGGGGATTCAAGCACGCACTGAGCGGGATGCAGCGCATGGCAAGGCGCCGAAACACCAAAATCAATCTCTCTATGGCACCTAAGCTTTTTGTCAACAGGGGTATACTCAGTGATCCTTCAGGTATTTTGGGTATTGCAGAGCGAGTTCCTTATCAAAAGCAAGGGAGGTGAGAAATTCTTTTTCAGTCCCTTTGACGTTTGAAATTTGGATCAGGCTAGGTATGCGTTGGCAGTTTCATGGATTGTTGTGATCATGAAGTTGAGGAAGAGACCAAACAAATTGGATATGAACCTGGCTGTTCTAGCTTCGTTAGGGTAGGGGTGAAATGGAGGAGGTCAATCGTTGTGGTGTTCAATAAACCTTGGAGCAACAAAGCTGCCTTTGTTTAGCATTGAAGGCCGGGTTCTCAGTAAATGTCTAATCCATTTGTGGGAGTCATGTTAGAGAGGGCTAGCCATGATATCATAAAAGTTTTGAGGTTACTCACTACTATTAGACTTGGCATGAAAGTCAAGAAATGGTTGGGTGAGTTAATTCTCATAGTGAGTTTGTGAAATTGAAACTCGTCTCTCAGATATCTTCATGCTCATGAAAGAACTCACGGTGAGTCTTCGATTAATGGCTTGTGAGGTTCAGTTACAAAACCGTACGTTCGGGTGGAAACTTGGGGGAGTCGAACTTTACAGTTCCCCATCTTGTGGCCTACCTTGCAAATCTTAGCCATGCCCGATCTCGGTGATCGGGTCAAATACCTGCGTTAACATTTTTTTTCAGTCATGCTGAAACATAAAACAATCCCGACTGGTTGGTAACCACAACTACTAAGCAAAAAAAAAAAAAAAAACC
>Ga0065720_1019924_pt1 | contig 18714 bp, 19 predicted proteins | sample Thericmetagenome_FD_59107 | JGI IMG/M metagenome (GOLD analysis project Ga0065720, IMG submission 59107) | Thermophilic microbial communities from the Joint Bioenergy Institute, California, USA of rice/straw/compost enrichment - eDNA_2 v2... | ecosystem: Engineered > Solid waste > Grass >...
TCGGTCTTGACGCTGGAGTGGCCGTAGCCGCCGGGCTGGTGCTCCTTGTGCCCGGCGACGCCCCAGCCGGTGCGGCGGCGGATCGCCGCCACACCGCGCACGTACGACTTGTACTGCCGGTCGGTCCACGGCTCGCCGGCCGCGTGCTGGGCCTCGATGCCGAGCAGGCCCGAGTTGCCGACTCCCTTGAACGGGCCAGCCCAGCCCACCTTGACGTGGTTGCACCGGCCGGAAGCGATCACGTGCCAGTCCCCGGTGCGGGACAGGTAGAGCTGCGCGATCGGGGGCGGCGCGGTGGGGGACCCGTTCAACAGGACGGAGATCTCACCAGCGTCGGTGCTGGTCCGAGATCCCCGGGTCTCGTGACAGATGATGCCGCGCGGCGACCAGTCGTCCGCCCCGCGGCCACGCCAGCCGTCGACCTCGTGGACGGTGAGCCCGGCGGCGCGGAGTACGTCGGGCAGCCACAGCAGCCGCATCAGGCCACCCGCCAGATCGTGAGGTTCGGGGTACGGCTGGTTTGTGCGATCGACAAGGGTCCGCCGGACGTCTGCACGACCCTCGCATCCACCGTTGTGCCAGCGGACAGGTGCACTGGCTTACCGCCGACGGTGAGCGGGTGGGTGAGGTTGCCGATGCTGGGGGCCGCGTCGTCGGCCAGCAGCACGCTGTTGGCGTAGAGCGACAGCCGGCGGTAACCGTTGGTGTTGGCCATCCAGCGGATCGAGCAGCTGATCACGTAGATGCCGTCGGTGGGGATGGTGATCGTGCCCGATCCGCTGCTGAAGCCGAAGCCGACGTCCTCGTCGACGACATCCCAGGTCAGGATGGTCTCGCTGTTGTTGGCGACGGTCTGCCCCGTCGACTGCCGTACCTCCAGCCCGACGGTCGTGTTGAGCCGGGACGCGGTGAGCTTCATCCCCGCCGCATAGCCATTGATCGTCATCACATCCCCCTCACAGGCTTACCACCGCCGGGTAGGCGACGTCGACCGGCGTGCCCAGCGGCCACTCGCGCAGCACCCCGTTGACCGCACGCCGGGACAGGGTCACCTGCTGCTCGCCGGCGGTGACAGGGCCGATCTCGGCGACCTCGCACACCTCGCCGTCCGGGCCACCCAACGCGACCAGCAGAGGGAAGTCGGCCGGATCCGTGGTCCACGGCTCAGCCGGCGACACGGCGAACGCGACGACCAGGTCGCCCGGGTCAGCTAGCAGGGCGGTTGACGTGGTGGTGCCGGCCGCCCCCACCCGGTAGACGCTGGATCCCACGGTCGCCACGTCCCACGGCCGGGCCGGTTGCCCAACCACTCTCGCCGTCCACGTGGTACGGGTGATCGTCGCCAGCAGCTCGACCGCCACCTGGTCCACCGCCCGCGGCGGATGCGGAGGCTGCGGGTTGACCAGCTGGATCCGGTCGCCGGGCCGCAGCGCCAGCCACGCGTCGATCAGCCCTGGCATCCCGATGAGGTCAACCGGGATGTCCGGGTAGCGCGGCTCCCCCCGCGTGCCCAGGTACACCCGCCACCCGGCGTGGCTCGGCAGGACCACGTCACTCGCCACGTTGACCTCGACCGTGTCGTCGTAGACGCCATGCCTGGCCGCATGCTCCTCGTCGACGACCCGAGCCGAGGTGCCATCCGGTCGGATCGCGGTGACGTCGTTACGGGTGCCCTGGTCGTCGTAGACCGGGGCCAAGACCTGGTCGGGGCGGATGTCGTCGCCGTGCACCACCGGCTCGGCCAGGTCGACGACCAGCGCCGGCGTCTGGTTGTATCGGGCGCCACGCGGCCGGTAGCCGAGCCCCCACCCGTGCTCGTAGAGGATGCCCATGTCGGCCCGCTCCGCGTCCCGCAGCACCTCCAGGAGGGTCCCGGCGGGCTGCGGTCCCAACGGATCCGAGTCGCCGTCCAACACGGTGACCCGGACGCCACGCTCGGCGCACACCCGGGCGACCCGGGCGGCTGCTGCCTCCCCAGCCCAGCCGTGGCCGGCCGCGTACAGCTGTTGGGCCACGTCCTCCAACTCCGGCTCGACACCGGAGAGCACGGTTGGGTGGCCGATGCTGATCGCACCCACCTCGGGGCCGCCCAACAGGTTCTGGGTCGACACCTCCAGTCGGAGGTTGGTGGCGTCGCTGATGGTGGCACCGGCCAGCAGCCCCGTGCCTACGGCGGCACCGTCAAGGTAGAGGGTGACCGCGACGCCACCCGCGCCGGGTGCGAACACGACCATCACATGCCGCCAGTCGTATGACAGCCGGCCGGTGTGCTGGACGGTCGCCAACGGTGTGCCGTCCTCGGCCCCGGCCTGTGCCCGCAACGAGTACGTCTCCTCCGGGCCGCCGGCGTCGATGCTTCCCAGCGGCCACGACAGCAGTGTTGCCATCAGCCGCGGCGTGGCACCGGACATGATCAGGTTCGCGGTGACCTGGGTGACGATGCCGTTGTCCTCGGCCGACTCGGGGCGCTCAGTCCGCGTCCAGAACGACACGCCCAGCGCCGGCCCGGGGACGACCCGCAGCGGCGCCTCCAGCCAGCTCAACGTGTTCTGGGTTTGCAGCGCCGGCAACGCCCGCGATCCTGCCAGGCCGTCGTCGGCTCCGAACACCAGCGGCCGGGCGATGGCGCTGCCCGGCGACCGCAGATGCGCAGCCGGCACCCCGGGCAGCGGTGACTGCGGGCTGGTCGTGTCGGAGCCGTCCTCCAGCGGCCAGTAGCCGACCACCGCCGGGGTGGCCACGGTGGTCTGGGCCAGCGCGGACATGGCACCACCGGCGCCCTGCTGGAGCCGGCGCAGGATGCCGGCGACGGTGACCCGCACGGCCGACGACAAGGTCTCCCCGTCGCCGGAGGGCACCATGGTGAGCTGCCACGAGCTGGCGTAGCCGGCGAGCAGGTCCACGCGGGCGACGTAGCCGCCGAACGCCACAGCGTACGGCAGGGGACCGGCGGCGTCGGGGTCGAGCCATGAGGTGAGTCCCACCGCGCCCGGTGTGGCGATCGGATCCGGGTCGACGGTCTGAAGTCGCCACGGCTCCGCCTCGTCGTCGGCCGGGTCCCAGACCGCCATCACCAGCCGGTCGCCGGCGGCGACGGCCTGCACCCGCAGCGGCTGCCCGGCGGTGTAGGTCAGGTCGGTGTCAGCCTCGGCGAGGACGTCAACGCTGCCGTCCTGGTGCCGTTCGATGGCGATGGCGACCGTGCCGTCCGGGCCGAGGGTGACCCGGAACAGGTAGTGGCCGTCGGCGTCGCGCCGGGCGATGACCCCGGCAACAGCCGGGGCGTCCGCCGGGGCGGCCGGGACGGTGATGTCGACGACCTGCTCAACGTCGGCCACGCTCACCGAGAGCCACGTGGTGCGCGGGGTGTCGACCGCGCTGTGCATGTGGACGCCCACCCCGCCGGCGACGGTGTACCCGCTGTCGGGCCCGTCGTGGGACCAGGGGCCGCCGGCGTCCGGGCTGCCCCAGCCAGCCGCCACGGTGCGGTTGAACCGGTCCCAGCCGCGGCGCAGGGACAGGCGGACGGGGCAGCCGAGGATGACGTGGGGCCAGTACGGGGACCCGGCATGCCCGGGGGTCAGCGCCCCGTCGTCGTTGGTCAGCTGGATGGTGGCGGTGGTCGGCCCGGTTTCGGATGCGCCGCCGGCCCGCCACGAGATCGGCGTGTCCTCCAGCCGGCCGGACAGGTCCGTCCACGTCCAGTCGAGCGGGTCGGCGGCCAGGTCGGCGCCGAACGCCGCATGCACCTCCAGCGGGATGGTCCCGCCGTCGTCGGGCCAGGTCACCGGTACACCGTCCCCAGGGCGGCGGTGACCGACCCGCCGGTGCGGATCCGGATGAGCTCCCGCAGCGCGTCAAGTAGCGGGTCGCCGGTCGCGCCTGGTGCCCAGTCCACTACCAGGGCCGGTGGTGACACGGCCGGTGGCGTGTAGCTGGCCACGGCCGGGGTGTCGCCGATCATCGCGGTGATGTCTCCTAGCTCTGATCGCAGTGCTGGCAGCTGGGATCGGATGCCGGTGATGAGGCCGGTGATGATCGCCGACCCGGCCGGCTCCAGCAGGCGGCGGTCTGTGTCCTCCGGGCCTTTCCAGTTCGGGATCATGCTGGTGATCCACGACAGGGTGGATCGCAGGTTCGGGATGGCCGCCCGGATGCCGGCAATCAGACCGGAGACGACGGCCCGGCCGGCGTTGTACAAGAGGTTGTTGAGGTTGCCGACGGCGTTGCGGATCTGCGTCGGCAGCGCCCGCACCGCGTCAAGCAGCTGGCGCAGCGAAGTCCGGGCGCCGTCACGCAGCCGCCCGAACGAGACGAGCAGGGCACCGATCGGCCCGGTCAGGGTGAGGATGACCCGGGCCACCTCGGACAGGACGGTGCGCACGTTGGCGGCGAAGGCACGCAGCCTCTGCTGCCACTCGTCGATCGTGTCGATCCAGCCGGAGACGGTGTCGATCGCCTCCTGGACATCGGCGATCGCCTGCGGCACGGTCCTGGTGGCGAACTCGCGGATCGCCCCGAAGAAGTCCCGGACTCGCTGCTTGTTGTCCTCGTCCTCGAACCACTTCGCCAGGTCGTCGAGCGTCTTCTTGAACCCCTGCCACGGCGAGGTGGTGATGTCTTCCTCTTCGAAGAAGATGCCGAGGATGGAGCCGAGGATGGACAGCACGTCCCGGCCGATGTCGAACAGGTCGCTGAGCACGTCAGCGGCCCTGCCGAAGAAGCTATCGAGCGCGCCGGACCTGTCGGCGGCGGCGATCCACGCCGAGAAGTCCTCCAGGAACCGTGCCAGCTCGTCGCCGAGCCGTTCGATAAATGGACCAGCGGCGCGGGACAGGCGGCCGATCGCGTCGATCAACGGGCCGGAGATGGCCTTGCCGACCCGCTCCAGGGCGCGGCGTGCCGACTCCGCCCCGGCAGCCATGTTGTCGATGAACGACCGCTGCGACAGTGACCGCCCGGCGTCCTTGATGATGCCGTTGAACGTGGTCGCGTAGGCGCCGAGGGTCTTGTTGAGCTGCGGCATCCACGCCGTCGCCAACGACTTGATCGTCTTGTCGAGGCCGGCGAACAGCCGCTGCTGCACGTTCAGCCGCAGCCGCTCGAACGCCGGCTGCAGGCTCTTGACCGCGGCGACGAACCGGGCCGCCGCCGGGGCCAACCGCGTCAGCTCCTGACCGACACCGCCACCACCGCCACCACCGGGCGGCCTGCGGGCAGCCTGGAGCGCCTCCTCGGCGGAGGCCAGTTGCTCGGTGGCGGACGCGAGCGCGTCCATCGCGTCCCGCTGCCGGTCCAGCGCATCCCGGACCCGGTCCGAGCCCTCGACCCCCCTGCGGGATGCCTCCTCCTGCTCGCGGGTCAGATCCTCGGTGGCGTCCTTGGCCTCCTCCAACCCGAGCAGTGCCTGCCGTACGGCCAGCTCGGCCCGGGCGATCTCCGTCCGGGTGCCCTCCCGGCGGGCACGACGCAGAGAGGCCTCGGCCTCCAGCACCCGCAGCGCGGCGTCCTCCTCGTCCAGCCGCGCCCGGCGCACCGCCCGGGACAGGTCCTCCAGCCGCTCCTGCTCCTCGCGGCGGGCACGGGTGACCGCCTCCTGGGCGCGCAGCACCTCCCGCTGGGCGCGGGCGAGCGACCGCTGCGCGGCCTCTACCCCGCGGGTGGCCCGGGCGATCTGCCGGGCTGTCTCCTCGGCAGACCGTCCCGCGCCACCACCGGCCCTCGCGGTCTCCTTGAAGTGGTCGCTCAGGCCCCGCAGGCCGAGGGACAGCGTGCCGACCGCGGCGACCACACCACCTGCGATACCGGGCAGGGACCCGAGAGCACCGCCAACCGCGTACAGGGCCGGCACGAGGGCGATCGCCGTGGCCGTCGCACCGGCAAGGGCGGTCCCGATGGCGACGATGCCGCCGATGACGAGACCGACCGGCCCGGACGCCGAGGTGAGCGCACCGGACAGCGACCCGCCGAGCTGGGCCGCCCGGGACGCCGCGTCCGTCACGGTCGACCCGAGCTCGCGGATCCCGGCCGTCAGCCGGGCCAGCGGGCCAGAGGCCAGGCCACCGAGCTGCCTCACACCGTCACGGTCGACGTCGACCTTGAGGTCGATGTCAGTGGCCCGCTCGGCGGCCCGGGCCGCGGCCTCGGCCTCCCGGATCGCCTGCGCCCGGTCCACCTCGACGGACGCCTCGATCGCGGCACGCACCCGCCCCTGCGCCGACTCCACCAGCGCGCGCAGCTTCGCCTCGTACTCGCGCGCCCCGGCCGGCTCCGTCGGCACCTCGGCCCGCAGCTGCCGTTCGATCTCGCGGATCTGGGCGGCGATCTCTGATCGCAGTTCCGATGTTTCGGCGCCGACGGCGATGTGCGCGTTGACCTCGCGGGCCAGGTTGGCAACATCCCGTCTGACCTGGGCCTGGAACTGGGCGACCAGCGGGTCGAGCTCGACTGGCAGCCTCGGCCGCTGCCGGCGTGGGACCGGCACCTCGTCAGGCACGTCACGCGGGTCGACGTCGGGCTGCACCGGCAGCTTGACCGGCCCGACCTTGCCCAGCGCCTCAGCGACCGCCTTGTCGAGATCCGATCCGGCGAACTCCTTGGCGATGTCCTGCTGGAGCCGCTTGGCGAAACCCTTGGCACTGGGGATGATCGTGACCCACGCGGTGCCGACCTCGGTACCGAGCTCGGTATCAGCCACGACTCACCCCCCCGGGGATCAGACCCATCCGCCGCAGACGGGACACGTACTCGCGCCGACGCTGTTCGGCCCGGGCATCCGGCCGCGGCACCGGGGTCGGCCGCCCGCCCTTGCCGCCGGCCCGCTGCCAGTTGGCGACGGTGAGCGCGTCCACCGCGGCAGCCAGCAGATGCTCGGCGACCCCCCACCGGGCGGCCTCGCCGTGTAGCGCCCGGCCCAGCGGCGACCCGGGTGGCAGGTGCCGCAGGTAGACCAGCAGCTGGCGTGGTGTCAGCTCGCCGGTGTAGAGGTGGGCGAGCCGGACTCCCGGGTAGTGTGCCGCGAGACTCGCTTCGACGGCCCCGCCGTGCTCGCGGACGAGTCTGGCGAGGCCGGCGATTCCCCCGGCTCCAGGCCAGCGTGCTTCAGCCACCCATCGAACAGGCGGTTCATCAGCCGCAACGGCTGAGGCAGCCGGTCGAACGCCAGCGCCTGATCGGTGTGGACGGCAGCAGTGTCACCCTCGTGGACGCAGCCGAATCCGGCGTGCAACGCCTCCCGGATCGCGCTGATCTCGCCCTGGTCGGCACGCTCGATGACACGCCAGTCGACGTCAGCTATGTGCGCCAGCTCCCACGACCGGCCGCCGTATCGGAACGTGAACGGTGCGCGGCGCGCCTCCGCGGCGTAGGCGTCGAGATCGAACTCGGACATGACTCTCCTCGCGGGCTGTGCGGGCTGGAGCACCGGTGGGCCCGCGCCCGCCGACGGCCCACCGGTGCGATCAGGTGAGGCTGAGCTGCCTCATCGGACGATGGATTGCTTGCGCGGGGTCGCGACCATGGCTGCGTGCATCCACACGACCCCCACCCCCCGCAGACCTACACGCAGCCGGTGATCATCGCCTCGCCACCGGCGTCCGGGCTCGCCGTCGCGTCCCTGGTCCTCGGCATCTTCGGCATCCTCGGCGGATGGTGCCTGTGTGGCATCCCGTGCATCCTCGCGGTGATCCTCGGCCACATGGCCGTGCCCGCCACCCGGCGCGGCGACCGGTCCGGGTACGGGATGGCGGTCGCCGGGCTCGTGCTCGGCTACGTCCTCGTCATCCCCGCAGTCATCGGCACCGCGCTGTTGGTGTTCGGCGGCGGGCTGTCCCTGCTGGACACCCCGCCGACCCCGTGACTACTCCCCCTCGGCCATGTCCGGGTCGAGGTAGTAGCGGTAGGCCCAGACCCCGTTCGCGTCGACGTACGCGGTGAGGGTCCACTCGTACACGGTCGGCCCGGCACCGGACCAGACGACGTCACCCCGCTCGGTGATCTCGGCGACCGGCAGGACGACCCGCTGCGCCCGGGCCGAGCCGTCCTTGCCGTGCAGGATCCACGCCCGCCGGTCCGGGCCCGGCGGGCGCTCCTCCACCGAGGCTCCCTCGGCGGTGGCGGTCACCGTCGACCCCGGGTACTGCAGCCCCAGGGTGTTCAGGGTTGTCTCCGCCGCGGCAAAAGTGAACGTCTTCACGCTCTCGGTGCGGGTCTGCCTGCCCAGCGCGCCCTGCTGCCAGATGTAGTAGTTGTTGATCGTCTGCGACGTGGCCTCGGTGAGGCCGTCGGGGCCGACAGCACCGATCTCCCACCAGCCCACACCCGGCGCGGTACTGGCGTCCGTCGGCAGGGTGACGGTGGCGCCGGCGGCGTGCGTGTAGACGGCACCGTCCTCATACGCCCTGATGAAGTTCGTGTTGACCGCCATGGGTCGTCAGCCTCCTTGCAGCGATGGGGCCCGGCGGTCGCCGGGTAGATGGATCGCGGGCGCGACAGGGTCGATCAGGCTGCGCGGATGCGCATGCCGATCTCGACGGTCAGGGTGGTGATGGTGCGCCGACCATCAGCCGGGTCCGGGCCGGCGTACGGCCCGCCGACGTCCAGCACCCGGTAGCAGGTCACCGGCACACCGCCGGCAGTGATGTCTCGGCCGCGGATGTCCTTGAGCAGCGCCCACACCAGCAGGGCGAGCCGGGTCCGGGCCTGCTCATCCGTCGGCGCCCCGGTCGCATACCACACCTGGGCCTGCAGCCGGGGCGAGTCCTGCACCCGCGAGTACGGCACCCCGCCGACCCGGCGGATCCGCACATGCCGGGTCGGGGACGTGCCGGGCGGCAGCGTGGTGGACACCGCCACCCCGGCCGTGTACGGCTCGGTCCGGGCTGCCAACGCCTCCCGCAGCCAGGTGACGGCCACCAGTTCCGCGTCCGGTGGCAGCTCGATCACGACACACCCCGGGCGGCGTCGATCGCCTCGACCAGCACGCCGTGCCGCTGCTCGACCGCCAGACCGGACGGGTGGGCCAGCTCGACGTAGGTGCGGGCCCGGATGCCCTTGCCGGACGTGTTGACGGTGACCGGCAGCGGCACGTCCCCCGGCTCGCCCTCGACCCGGATCCCACGCGCCTCGACATGCTGCTGGACGGCCGTCCCCTTGGCGTGCAGCATGGTCTGCACCTCGGCGGACACCAGCACCTGGTGGATGCCCCGCCGGTCGTGCCGGAACCGGACCCGAATCGACATCAGCCCTCCGTGCGTACGAGTCGGGCCTCGATGTGGGCGAGCCGGCCGGTCGGCGACGGCCACCGCTCCACCGACCCGTCGATGTCGTAGGTGACGCCCTCGTACTCGATCCGGTCCGTGTCGCGGATGTCAGCGGCGGCCGGCGCGAACAGCCTCCACCTGGTCACGATCGCGTCCCGGTCGAGCGTGTACTCCGACCCGCGTTCCGGCTGGACCCGGCAGCCCAACACCACATGCCGGGCCGCGTTCGCCCAGTCGGGGACCTGGTTGCCGTAGCCGTCGTCGACCAGCTCGGCGCGGACGACGGTGACCGTGTCACGGTGGTAGCTGATCATGCGCGTAGGGGGATCCGGTAGCGGCGGTCGAGGATGCGCATCTCGGCGCCGGTGAGCAGGCTCGCCGTGCCGTCCGCGGCGACGGCGTAGGTGATCGACTCGCCGCCGGACGACTCCCGCGCCACCCCGGACGGGTTGGCCAGGGCGCGGGCCACCACCCCGCAGATGAGCGCGACGATCGCCGGAGGTGTCTCGGTGTAGCCGTGCTCGATCTCGGCGACGATGCCGCGCAGGTCGCACGTCCACCGGCAGCCGGGGCGGACCATCCACCCCGCCTCCGACCACTGCACCCCGTCAACATCCACCGCTGTTCCGGACTCGGTGACCGAGATGATGTCTAGCAGCCGCAGGGTGGGCAGCGGCTGCACCACGCCACCGGACCCGTCGACGGTGACGGTCTCGGTGATGACGGGGGCGATGTGCCAGCCGCAGTAGGTCTGCACCTCGTCGGAGACGGCGTCCAGCAGCATCTGCGCAGCCGCCTCCTCGCCGGGTGCGAACGGGCGCTGGAGCCACGCGGCCAACTGCTGCACGGTCACCAGCGCCACAGCTCACTCCTCAGCCTTGTTGATCTGTGCGGTGCGGGCCTTGTTCCGGGCAGCGGCCCGTCGCTTCGCCGCCGGCCCGACCTCCTCGGCCGGGGCGCCGTCGACCAGCTCGGCGCCCGGGTACAGCCGGGCGTCCTCGGCGGACAACCGCAGCACGGTCCGGACACCGCGGACGGTAACCCGGTATCGCTGTGTGGCCACGATGGTCTCCTCGTCAGCCGTCAGGCGCCGGTCTCGTCAGCGGCCGGCGCCCAGTCGGACCCGTCGTACTTGATCACCTGGCCGGCGGTGGCACCCGAGTCGGCGATCTTGTCCATCGTCACCGCGTCGTCGGCGATCTTCGCCGTGGTGACGGCGTCGTCAGCGAGCATCTCCGACGTCACCGACCCTGCCGGCAGGACGGAGCCGCTGCCCAGGGCCGCCCGCGCCTGGCCGGCGGCCGGGTGCAGGTACGCCACGTCACTCCTCCGTCAGCGAGATCTCGACAAACGCGGACGGCTGCAGCACCCCGAACGCGGCCCGCATCTCGGCGAGGATCGCGACCATGTTGCGGACGAAGAAGTTCGCGTGGCTGTTGCTGACGCTGATGGTCGCCTGCTGGCGATCCCACAGCACGGCCTTGCGCCAGTCGGCGACGTACGCGGTGCCCTGCGGCACCGCCTCGGACTCGACAACCGGCAGACCCCACAGGGTCGGCTGGCCGAGCCGGGCCGGGCCGCCGAAGTAGTAGCGAGCCTCGTTATCCTGCATTAAGTCGATGGCCTCCCAGTCGGCCGGGTGCATCACGTACGCCGTCGGCGTCGACCGGCCCACCGTCCGCACCAAGGTCCTTGCCTTGCGGGTCGTGGTGAGCACGTCGCTGTCGAACGCCTGGACCTGCACACCGCTGGTGTTGGCGATGCCGCTGAAGTTCTCGCCGCTGCCCGAACCGTTGATCATCTGGTCTTCGAGCTCTTCCTCCAGCCCGTAGCGCAGAAACGCGTCGATCAAGGTCCTGACCTGGCCGGCGTCGGACAGGGCGCGGGTGGTCGCCGGCAGCCAGTGGGCGATCGTCCGCACCGTCTCGGTGACCCGCTGCAACGTCAGCGCGGACTCCGGCTTGACACCGTTCGCGGCGTTCATGGTCTCCGGGTCGGCGGTGGTGGTGGACTCGGCGACCGGCGCCGCGTTGTTGGTCGTCGACGTCACCCGCACGTACTCGACCGTGTCGCTGTCGGTGGTGCCGTTGGTGACCAGGCTGCGGATGGTCAGCGGACGCTGCACCGCCTCCAGGCCCACCAGGAGGCCCCGGAAGTCGTTCTGGATCAGCGCGCCGGCGCTCGTGTCGGACGACCCGGTGATCAGCGTCTTCGCGCAGAACGGGGCGCTGTTGACCACGGCCCGTTCCGGGATCCGGCCGTTCGGGTACTGCTTGAGCAGCGCCCGCAGCTGGTCGGACTTGGCGAACGCCTCGCCGATGGTTTCGCCGCGGCGCGGCGTCCACAGTGCCGACCCGTCCGAGCCGACCGCCGGGGCGCCCTTCGCCCCGTCGGGCAGCAGCCCGATCCCGTCGCTGAGGTCACCGAGCTGCCGGGTCAGTTCGGCGTCCGCCTTCGCCTGGTCGATGCGGGCCTTGATACCGGTCGCCGCCTGGATGGCGGCCTCGATCGTGGCGCGCTCCTCGGCGGTGAGGTCCCGGCCCTCGGCCTCGGCCTTCGCCGCCAGGTCCCGGGCCGGGGTGAGCGCGTCCGTGAGCTCCTTGCGGAGCCGCTCCATGGTCGCGGTGCTCATGCCGCCATCTCTCCTTCGAGTCAGATGTCAAGCTCGTACGCGAGCGCGTCGAGCCGGAGCGACAGCAGGACATCGGCGGGGCTCAGGGTGGGCTCCTCCGACTTGGCCGGCGGCGGCACGTTGGCGGCCGCGGGCTCCTCGTCGTCGGTTGCCGGTGCTGGCTTGGCCTTGGTGCTGTCAGGGACGTGCCCGCAGGTCGGGCACGGACCGTTCTTGGCGGCCACCAGGTCGGTGGCCGGGTTCATGCCGAGCAGGGTGGGGCCGACCTCGAACAGGTCGAGGTCGCGCAGCTCGTACACGTCGCGCCCGTCACGCTCGCCGAGCGCGCCGTCGCGAACGTCGTAACTGAACGAGAACTGCTTGACCCTGCGGCCCTTGAGCAGCCGGTGAACCTTGGCCGCCCGCGGTTCGTCCAGATCGAGCTGGGCACGCACCCACAGACCGCCGTTGTCACGCAGCTTCACCGGTAGCCGTTCGTCGCCGGGCAGCAGCTCGGCGGCGTCGAGGACGTAACCGATGTGCGACTCGGGGTCACCGATCTGGTGCGACCAGATGACCGGGATCGGGTCGCCAGACTCCCGCCACTCCGCGAGCGTGCGGGAGAACGCGCCGGGCATCACAACGTCGCCACCGTGGTCGACGTTGCCGAACACGCTGACGATGGCCTCGAACTGGCCCGCCTCCAAGCCGTCCTGCTCGCCCGCGGCCTTGACGTGGGCGGGGAAGGTCTTAGTCCTCATCGTCGTCCTCTACGGTGATCTCCAGTTCGCACTGGCATCCGGCCACCTCATCGACGGGTAGTGCTGCGTCCGCGGGCCACTCGGCGCCGTTCGAGAACCTCGCCTCCAGGTCGACTGTCTGGCCATGCATGACCAGGTGGGTCGGCCGCGGGTTGTTGCTGGTCACCAGCCAGGTCTTCGTGGCCTTCCGGCCGGTCTGCTTGACCGCCTCCTGCGAGGCGAAGCCCGAGGTGGCGGTGACATGGGTGGTCGCGATCTCCTGCGCCCGCTGCGACTCGGCCACCTCGAACACGTGCGCCACCGCGGCGTCCGGGTCGTCGTCGTCGAGGGCCGCCTCGATCTGCGAGCGGGTCACCTGGTTGACCGAGTGCGCCACCCGCTGCGCGACCGCCCGCTGGAACGCCAGCGTCCGCGGCTCGTCGTACCGCTGCGGGTCCAGTCCGAGCGCGGACAGGACAGCCCTGGCAACCGCGCGGGCCATCCGCAGCGCCATCTGCAGCAGGTCCTCGGCCAGCTCGCGATCCCACCGGTCGACGTCGAAGATGTCCGCGATCGACGCCTTCGCGCCTCGGGACTTGGCCGCACCGAGCCGGGACCGGACCACCGCGCCCTGGCGGGCGAAGAACCTCCGCAGCGCCTCGGCACCCTCGGTGTCGTACTGCGCGGGCGCCCGACCCTTCACGCGGCGCGGCACGGACGCTTTCACCCGCGGCGGCAGCGCCTTCGGTGCCGTGTCCCGAGGCGACGCGAGCCCGCCCTCGAGCACGTTCAGCGGCACGATCAGCTCGTCACCGCCCGGCACCGACGGCAGGTTCTGGAGAGCGCGTGCCTCGTTGCGGGTCATGTACGGGGCACCGACGGCGGCCTGGAGCTGAGCAGCCTGCTCCTCGAAGGAGCCCTGCAGCTTCTCGCCGACGTTGAACTCGACGTACACGTCGTCGCCGGCGAGGTCCGGGATCAGCTGCAGGCCGATCTCCTGCTCGATCTCCGCACACCACGGGCCCAACGTGTCCTGGTAGAGCTGCTTGTGCTGCTCCCGGATGTTGGAGTACGTCGCGTGATCCAGCAGCCCGACCAGCGGCGGGGCGATGTGGTACGCCGCAGCGACCTCCTCCCGCGTGAGCTTGCGGGACTCGACGTACTGCGCCTCGCGCGGGTTGATCGATGCCGGCACGAACTCCATGCCGTCCTCGAGGATCGGCGTCCCGCCGGCCTGCGGGCCGTCACCGACATACTGCGACTGCCAGTCCGCACGGAAGGCGGCCCGCGCCTGCTCCGACCACGGCGGCGCGTCCAGCGGGCGCCGCAGGTAGCCGGACATGCGGGCACCGTTGCGCCACATCTGCTCACGCCACTGCGACGCCGCGTACTCCTCCGCCAGCGTCTGCCGCAACGCCTCGATCGGGCTGGAGCCGACCCGAGAGTCGACCGGGTTGTAGCCCCGGAAGTGGACGATCTCGGTACGGTCCAGCACCAGATCGCCGCGGGAGCCGTGGATCCGGTACTGCTCCGGGTCCGTCCAGTCCGGGCCGAGCGCCTCCACCCGCCACGGTGCGATCCGCCGCAACCCGATCGGCTCACCCGCCTCGGCGCGCAACTTGACCCAGTAGGCGCTGTCGTAGATGGCCAGGTCGGACACCAACGCCCGGATCAGCCGGTACCTGGTCGTGGTCGGGTTAGGCGCAGCCAACAGCCGGGCCACCGGGTGGTCGACGAGCCGCTCCCGGTCCGTATCCGACACCCGCCGGTAGACGTGCAACCCCAGCTGCGCCAGATTCCGGGCCAGGAACCCGACCACGGTCCGCACCGCCGGCTGCGACCGGTAGATCGCCCCGTACGTCAGCTGGTGGTGCTGGGACACCGCCACCGAGTACGACGGCAGCGTCGACACCAGCTGCCGGTCCGGCTCCAGCCGCCGCAGCTGGCCGCTGCTGATGACGAACGGCATCAGCCCACCACCTGGATCCAGTCGACCCGGCGCCGAGGGATGACCACCCGCCCATCGATCGGCACCGGCTGGCCGTCCCTCTCGGCCAGCCGGGCCGACGACAACACCACCTGCCACGGCCACGACAGCCGCCGCTCCCCGAGCAGAGCCCGACCGTCGACCAGGTTCACGACGACCCGGCGGCGGCGCACGGCGATCACAGGCACCTCCAGGGGTCAGACGACCATCAGGCCGGAGCCGGACTCGTAGGCAGACACGCGAGGCTTCGGACGGTTGATCGCCCGGTCGAGCGCCATCACCGCGGCCACGACACCGTCGATCTTGTCACCGGACTTGGACTTGTCCGGCTTGACGTTGCCGGCCGGGTCCATCGCCACGGCCAGGTTGTCGACACACCAGCGGGTGACCGGGTTACCGCCGTGCCGGTAGCGGCCCTCCCGCACCAGCCGCAGCAACTCTTTCATCGGCGGCGACATGGACACGTAGCCCTGCCGCATCTTCACCATCGCCACCCCGTCGTCGGACAGCTCGTTGACCAGCTGGGTGGCGTTCCACGGGTCGTAGGCGACCTCGCGGACGGCGTACACCTCCCGGTCGCGGTTGATGTCCGCGCGGATCCAGGCATAGTCGGCGACCTCGCCCGGAGTCACCTGCAGCCAGCCCTGCCGCACCCACACCGACGCCATCCCAGCGGTGCGCTCATCCAGGCGGCGCAGGCTCTCCTCGGGGATCCAGTACCGCCAGATCGTGTCGTACGACCCGTCATCACCCGGAAACGTCCACGCCAGCGCGCACAGGTCACTGGTCGCGGCCAGGTCGAGACCGCCGTAGCAGTCCCGGCCCCGGAACGCGGCCCGGTCCACCACGGTGGCGTTAGCCGACCGGTCCCACACCTCCATCGGGAGGTACCGCGTGGCCTGCCTCGTGCGGATCCCCAGGTGCAACCGCAGGAAGGCGGCCAGCTCGGCCGGGGACTCCCGCGCCGCCGCGGCCTTCGTCGCCAGATACGCCTTCGACACGCTCGACCCGTAGCCCGGGTTCGCCTTCCGCCACGTCTCCTCCGAGAACGGGTCCGCATCCCGGTCGGCGGCGAACACCACCCCGTACATCGCCGGGTTCCGCCGGCTGGTGCCGGCCGCCTGCCGCTCGATCAGATCCCGCCGCCGCGCGTACACGGTGTCCTGCCGGCCGTCGTCCGCCGTCGTGATGATCAGCACCAGCGGCTGACGGCGCGCACCCGTGCCGGTCTCCACCGCCTCGAGGACGTCCGCCGTCCTGTGGACGTGCAGCTCGTCAACGTTCGCCGCGTGAACGTTCGCCCCGTGCAGCAGATCACCCACCGACGCCACCACGGCGAGGTAGGAGCCGGTCGACTCCTGCACGATCCGATCCCGCAACGCCCGCACACCGCCCCGACGCAGCGCCGGAGACGCCAGCGCGATCTGCCGCAGCGGGTCGAACGCGTGCCTGGCCTGGTCCTTGCTCGCGGCGACCGTGTAGACCTGGGCGCCCGGCTCCCCGTCCGCGAACGCCAGATACATCATCAATCGCGCGCCGAGCGACGTCTTGCCGTTCTTACGCGGCAGCTCCACGTACACGTACTGGGCGATCCGCACCAGCTCGCCGTCATCGCCCGGCGCCACCCACCCGAACACCGGCGCGATGATGTACGCCACCTGCCACGGGTCCGGCTCGAACGGCCGGCCCGCCCACTTGCCCTGCGTGTGCGGCAGCAGCCGCAACGCCCGGATCACCCGGTCCACCCGCCCCGGGTCGAACAGGGCGCCCCGCACCGTCCGCGGCTCCGGCGTGCGGATCAGCGGCCGACACGTCGGCACCTCGTAGCCGCGGGACTCCAGATACCAGAGCACCTCGGGTGAGAGGTCAGACCGCGTTCGCCTCGAACGGGTTGTCGCGGCCATCCTCGCGCTCCTTCGCGACAGGGGTACGCGCCCTCGCGGCGAACGACATGCCGAGTTGCTTGACGTACTCCAGGAACTGTGCCGACTGTCCACGGAACGTCTGATCGGCAGGATGCTTCGCCAGCCGGCCGTTCTTCTCGTCCTCCACCGACACCGACTCGGCGCGCATCAGCTCGTCGGACGCCTTCCGCGCGGCGACGAAATGTCTCAGCGCCATCTCCACGGTCGGTCCGTCACAGCGTGCAAGCAATCCGGCCTCATCCAGGGTGGCCACGATGGTGTCCCACAGCTCCGACAGCTCTTCGGGTAGCCCGGCCGGCTTGTCCGGCGCCTGCGGTCGTACTCGCTCGGCGGCGGTCGGCTCCACAGTCTCGCCATCCCGGACCGGCCGGAGGTGGCTGGGGATCCTGAGCCTGCCTCGGGCGCCCACTGTCACCTCCGGATAAAAGATCGAAAACCCGGCCCGGCACGCGCGACACCACCGGCGCGGTCTCCGGTATGTCCGATTCGGGCGATTCTGACTCCCCTACCCCCGGCGGCGGGGAGCGGGGGACGTGTCGACCAGCTCGTCGACGTCGGTCAGGTCGGCCCGCTCCTGCCAGGCCGCGAGGTAGGCGCGCCATGCGGCGGGCCGTTCGCGGTCGATCCGGGCCAGCAGCACGTCGTGTGGCGCGGTGAGCATGACGATCCGGGCGCCGTGGATGCGCCACCGGGCACGGTCGGCGCGGGTGGGTGCGGAGGCGATGACCCAGGCGCGGCGGACGTCGTGGGTGCCGGACAGGAGCCGGTCGGCGACGGCGTGCCAGGCGTCGAGGGCGAGCGGGTGCAGGGCGGGCGCGTCGACGTCGTGTGTGGCGGGGCAGCCGAGCGCCTGTTTGATCGCGTCGAGGTCGAGGACCAGGTCGCCGGGGACGGCGCGTTCCCGGACGTAGGTGTTCTTTCCGGCACAGGGCGGGCCGCACACGAGTGTGATCTGGGTGGTGAGGGTTCGGCTCCAGCCGGACTGGTCGCGGGCGGTGCGCCGGCTGTGGTGGGAGTGGGACATGGGGCGCCAGTTGGTGGGGTCGTAGCCGCGGGGGCCGAGGGGTCCGAGGCCGTCGATGTGGTCGGTGTCGGTGGCGATCGGCCGTTGTTCCGGGGGGAGCCGCAGGCAGTCGTCGCACTCGCAGAGGGGTCGCTCGGCCAGGAACGCGCGGCTCGCCGCGCGCCAGCGGCGGCCGTAGCCGCGTCGGGCGGCCGATGGGCGTTGCCGGTCTCGGGCTGCGGCGCAGGTGGGGCAGCGGCCGGGTGGGATGGTCTGGCGGCAGCCGGGGCAGACGCGGGCGGTTCGGGCGGGCACCGCCTCACCCCCCCGCATAGCAGTTCGCCCCGGACGGGAGCCGGGGCGAACGTGTGTGTGGCCTGTGGGGACAGCGCCGACGCAACTCCTGGGCAGGGTCGACCTGTCCGCTCGGTGGTCACACTACCACCGGATCCGGTCAGGACGCCACGCGGTCGACCGTGGTGGCGAGTCTGGCGAGCACGTCTCCGACCCGGTAGGTCGGGTCGCCGGTGCGGCTGTGCCCCCTGCGCGTGATGTGCCCGCGCGAGGCCCACACGGTGATCAGGTGCCGCACCCTGTGCCGCTGCAGGTGCGGGTACAGGCGTAGGGCCATGGACGCGATCTCGGCGGGGGTGGCCAGCGTGGCGTCGATGTGCCGGCGAAGGGTGTGCCGTGACGCCTCGACGTCCCAGCGCGCCCCGCAGCCGCGGCAGCTGACGTCGTCGGCGCCGGCGATGGCGTACAGCACCGCCCCGCACTCGCAGGCGCCGACGATGGCCCGCTCGGGCGGCCGGTCGGCGGTGCGGATGATGTCCCGCGCGGCGCGGGACAGGTCGGCCAGGGCCTCGCCGGCGTACGGCTGGTGGCGTAGCCAGTCGAGGTGGTCGCGCAGCCACGCGGCGGCGGTGCCGCCCGGGTGCCGGCCGGGTGCCGGCGGTGTGTGGCCGCGCTCGTCGGCGACGTGCCGCGCCCACGTGGTGAGCGTGGTGGTGGCGGCGTCGATGCGGTCGCGCAGGTCGGGCCGGCCGGGTATCGGGTGCTCGGCGCCGCGGCGTCCGCCGGTGCCGTAGCGCATGAGGCCGGCGGCCGCCTCCTCGGCGTCGGCGGCGAGGTCGGCGGCCTGGGCGAGCAGCTGGCCGGTCCGGGTCGCGCACTGCTGGCAGGCGTAGG
>Ga0065720_1004072_pt1 | contig 18711 bp, 12 predicted proteins | sample Thericmetagenome_FD_59107 | JGI IMG/M metagenome (GOLD analysis project Ga0065720, IMG submission 59107) | Thermophilic microbial communities from the Joint Bioenergy Institute, California, USA of rice/straw/compost enrichment - eDNA_2 v2... | ecosystem: Engineered > Solid waste > Grass >...
ATATAGGTTGTATCTAGAAACTGGAACTTCTGAAACCTTTATACCGAAGGTGGTGGCGTTCAGAGCAAAGGCCTTTCCAGTCCAATGATTAGTGTTAAGTTGGGAACCAATTCCAAGGGTATTGTAGCACCCGAATATTCCTTGATCCTCATCATATACAACAAAGTTATTGACTATTTGGAGGGAAGATGGGTTAACTCCCACCGGATAAATTTTGGCATAGTTATTTCCAGGAATGATATAATTGCGAATAAATTTGTTTTGACTGACACTGTAGATGTAAACATTTGTTTTGTTTCCTAGAGTTTTCGAACTATTAGTAATGATTGCCAGGTCTTCATTTATTTTAATGCCAGTAATTCCAGTGGTATGAGCCATGATTTTGGTTTCATTAATTAAAGTACCTTTCTTCATGTCATAAGTTGATAGTATCACTCCTTTAGTATCAGCAAGATAGATTGCCTTCACAATTTGGTTTTCGAAATCAGAGAATAAGATAGGTGATTTATCATAACTGTTCTTGTTGTCAACAATGGCTTTTCCCACTGGAAGGTTGTTGATGATGTTTTGATAGATATTGTAGGTGCATCTGTAAGTGATGTTAAAGTAAATTCCGTTTTGGACAATAGACTGAATGTCCACCACCATACTAACACTTTGTGCTTGAACTGTGCAAGGCAGGGAAGTCAAAGGAATCATTGTGAGTGTTGAAGTACTGATCTCAATCTTAATCAAATAGGGATAAGGATAATTAGCTAAAGCTGCCACAGCTGGTGTAAAAAGGCCCCAAACCACATCAGTGTTCAGAGGGTCGATATAATATGTCCAGGAAGGCATTTCTCTGAAATAAATATCACTTGAACCAGGATTGTAAATCCAATATCCAATTTGGCTCAGTTCTAGGATAGTTCCATTAGCTAATTGGACCTGAGGGAACATATAGGGATAATAACCAGCTCCACGAATGGCCTTAAATTTACCAAGATCAACTTCCATATAAGCACTAAGATCTTCTGAATTATGACCCGTCACATTACTTGCAATACTAAGAATCAAAGTGTTCTTACCGGTAACTGGGGTCCATATGTCATAATTTGCATAGTCAGAGAACCTGAGGCCCAAATTAATATAACCAACCTGAACTACTTCAAGGTTAGCGTTTACATAGAAAAGTCCCAAGCTGGTAAAGTTTTGTTGATCAATGTAAGAAATGACAAAGTGAGTGTCATTTACCTTATAGTGGAGAGTATCAATAGGAGCTTGGCCAAGGGTCAAGTTTAACTTCTTACCGACCTTATTTCCATTGAAGGTAAAAGGCAATAAGATCTTAAATGTATAATCATCTTGGAATATGTTCACAAACACAGTGGAGCTATTAAGAGCAATTATTCCAGTCGAAGTACCACGTTCCTTGGCAACAAAGGAGTTTGTGATACTATTGGTGACGCAGGAATAATTGGCGAATTTATGGCCCTCAGGAATATGTATCTCACTGAGAATCAATGAATTTTCAATAGCTGTAAAATGAGCTGCACCAAACTCAATAGATTTCAAGTTTGCTGTACATGTTACTTTGTTTGTAAGAGTACTAAAAATTTCGAAATGCAAGTTCTCACCAAAAAAGATGTAGTCATCAATAATCTTAAAAAAGCTGTCAGCTTTGAGGTTCAACTTATACGAAGCGATAACCTTGAAGGAATTGAGAGGATCAAGGTGATCGATGCTTTTATTTTTGAAGTCAATGCAATAGAAGTTGCCTTGACTGTTTACAAAAGTCGAGCCTCGAAGTCCTTTGCAAGTCTCCTTTATTTGACTTTCAACTGAGGCGCTAACATTGCTTGTTAGATTGGTGCTATACCAGGCATTATCATCTGAGCTTTGCCAAAAAAGGATATCTTTAGCCAAGAATGCTTGAGTAGGAGCAATATTATAATAATTGATAGTGTTTTGCAGGGATGCAGCAGCCGATACACCCAAGTAAGACCCGAGAAAGGCAATGATAGCAAGGCAAATCAGAGTTTTTGTCTTTCTCATTCTTATAATAATTTAGATAAAAATATTAATTATTATCAACACGTTTCTAGGATATTACAATAATTCTCGGAAGACTTGTTACATTAACTTGCTAAATTAAGCGCTAGAGATCCCTCTTACTTAAAAAGATTGTTTCATTCAAAAAGAAAGTCAATCCTCACACCCACATCCTCCAAATTGAATTTCAAATATTCAAATATTTTGAGGTAAATTGGCAATTAATTTCAAAGAATTAATATTTTCATATAAAATCTTTGCTCCAGTAAAGAGAAATAAGAAAAAGAATATATAACCAAAAAGAATGACCTAATTGAAATATTTTGTGTTGGTTACCATTTCATCGAAGTGGCTGGCTTTTTATCTTTTGAATGATCTTCAAAAACAGGAAGAGTAAAGGCGGCTCTAAAGCTGAAATCAAAGTCTGGAGGTTGAATCGGTTTTTGTTCCGATTGTGCCTTTTTACCAAAAAGAGGCTTTGAATCGAAATATGTTATATTTAACTCCTCAATCATTTCGGGAATATTATGAGTTTCACCTTCTACATTTTCAGCGTTTTCTTCAAGTCCAATTAAAATTCTAGATTGAGAGTAAGCTAAAATTTCTTGAGACAAGCCCTTGATAGAGGGATTCCTATTCAGCACAGACTCATTTATAATCATAGCATTGCTATTATTACTTTCATTGAGACTTCGATTTTGAACTTGACTGAGGCCTGCTTTATAGAAAGAACTGAACTAAAAAATGAAAATTGAGTGATATATTTTACGTTCAAATTCGAATCAATTTCAAAATGAACAGGACTATTAGCTCCGTCATCTGTGTTCACATCTGCTTCGAATGTTTTTAATTTTTGCAACAAAAGAGTTCTCTGAATTGCCATCTTATGCATCGAGAGAGATCTCTTCTGAAAATTATTCACAGCATCTCCTAAACTATGTTTACGTTGGAATCCATTTCCTCCCCTGAGATCAAAAGTTGCACTAGTGGTATTTGTAGCAGGTGGTAAGGTTTCTTTATGGTATATATTTTTGTCAAGCTCAGAGTCCCTTTAACTTAGAGAAATAATATTTGGTCTTACGATGCAGACTCAATGGTTTGTTGGGAATACTCAAGAAAAGAGTTTGCATCTCCTGTATATTTGGCGATCCAACTCGACTTTAACACTTCTTCAGCAGTTGGCCTATGTTTGGGATCTGATGAAAGCATTCTCATAACAAGATCAATGCCTGGACTATTACTCAATCCACAGTTCTCTTACCTTCGAAAGAAATATTTTTCCAATATTTAGAGCTAAACTTCAATCGAGATCTTTTATTTCTTTTGAGGATTTCATCAAAATCTTCTCCTGGAAAAGGGACACATCCTGACAGTCTATGCCATTAGTAACTTTATTTTTTACTTACAGTATGTATAGCACAACGCCACAGCTGAAAATATCACTTTTATAATCATAATGACCACCACTTATAACTTCCGGAGCAACATAACCAGGTGTACCACATCTCACGTTTGGATCGACTTTTTCTATTGTTGTTGATAATCCAAAATCGACGATTTTGATATCGCAATCATTTTCTTCATGAACTAGCATGATATTCTCTAATTTAATATCTCTGTGAATGATATGCTTCTTTTCTAAATAGATCAGAGCCTCCATCAGCTGTTTGATCACTATTGCTGCTTGTTCTTCTTTATATGTTTTCTTCTTTTTAAGCCTTTCAAACAGCTCTCCACCTTTGATTAGTTCGAAAATAATATAAATCCTTTTGGGATTTTCGAATATATCAAACATCTTGACTACACGAGGATGATTTATTTCTCTTAAAGCTGTGACTTCACTTTTAAGAGATACCTAAAATTTTATTCATGCTAGTAGAAACCTTAAACCATATGTTTAGCTGATCCGAGAATTTCCCATTTTTCTATAACTTTAATTGCATAACTCTGCTCATCCCTCAAGGACTTTCCTTCATACACAGCTGAAAAATTACCAGCCCCTAATCTTTTGATCAATTGGTACTCTTCTTCAAAATTCGTTTGAATGCAGTATTTTCTTAGTTTGCTATGCCATAACTCAATTTCTTCCTTTTGATCACAGAAAAATTCCTTCGATATTCCATTATGCGTCAATCGAAATCCATACGGGTGCTCAGCAGCTCTCGGCTCTAATACTGACAAGATACAATTATTGAGCATCACATATTTGGCTTCATAATTTTCCTGAAAAAAGTCAAAACGATGATGAGAATTATACCTTGTAATAACTAAATTTGTTTTTAGCAATGGTCATTGTATAGGGTTCCATCTCCAATGATTTTTTACAAAACTTCCATAATATGGCTTTATGATACAAAGGATTATTTTGAGTAAATTTCTTTTCGCATATTTTTTTCTTTGTCAATTCTTCCTCCCAGAATTTGGACCCTTCTGATTGTTCGATCAGCACGTACTTCATGAAATGCGCATTAATATCGTTTCTTTAATATTTATAAAATAAAATAAAATAAAATATTTAACTCTAAGTCTTTGATCAGGCTCAGAGAGAAGGCCTTAGACTAAGTCTAAATAGAGAAAGCTGTCATAAAAAAAATGCAAAGAAATCAATAAAAATCAAATATCTATTTCTTTTTCAAAGTTGAATTATTCAATTGATCCAAAACTTAAAGCTATGAACTCTAGCAACCTCAATAAATGAAGGTCACAGATTTTTTTTTTTGTGTTTTTTCTGTTTGCAATTGGATTGAATTTGACACAAAATTTATTGTAAATGGAATTGCAGATCAAAAAATTCCCAAAATACAGAAAAATTGAGTTCAAAGACAAACAAGATGTTCTCTATCAGCGCTTGAGATTTTACAAACTGTGTTTGACCTTATCCTTTTCCAATGACATTCCGAATCTTACACATTTTCAATTTTTGAAATTTATGAAGCCGATTAAATTCATGAACGGACTTAAAGTGGTCGCTACTGCTAAAAGCAAACGGGGAGTGTCCCAGGAGTATTTCCAAAAAAGAAATGACCTGAGGAGATTACATATTTTCATGAAAGCTCCAGTACAAAATATTGGAGGAATGCCACAAATGCAAGGATTAAATTCTCAACAGCAATTTGGATTCTTTAACATGAATAACTTTGGACCCATGACCCAACAATTGGGGCCCAATATTCCAAATAACTTTCTCCCGCAATTTGGTATGGTACAACCACAAATGGCGATGAATCAAAATTTGGGTACAAACACTTCGAATAAATTAATGACTTTACCCAAGTACAAGTCTCAAAAAAGGTTGAAAGATTTTAGAATCTATTTCCCGCCAGTAATTGCAAAAACTCATAGCTTAAATAACTATAAATTTCTAAATAACAGCGCCTGTGAACTCAGAAAATTAAGTGAGCTTGAGATTTTACACATAGATTATCCAATTGTTGACTATACACAAACATGGAAACAAGAAGTCAAACTTTTATACTCTCTCATGAAGTTCAATAAAAAGGTGACAAATTTTTCTCATTCATTGAGCTTTATGGGTATGGCTGGAACTCAAATTAAAAATTCTGCAATATTTCCATCGCTGAGAAAATTGAGTATAGAAGCTAATGTTGTTTTTGACTTGGGGGAAGAAATACAAAATCTGAAGGAAGTCATAACCAGTTTTTCAAAGCTTGAATCATTGAGATTAAAGCTATCAGGAGATGTTCATGATATTAACTACCAATTTCCATTTGTTTTAGAAATTGTGCAGGGATGCTGTACAAGACTAAAAAATCTAGAGCTCTCTACTGAGCTTAAGACATCAGATCTTCAGCACCATCATTTCAGAGACCAGACAACTGGCTATCCTATACTCTTTGAAAATACAATTAGTCTGAATAGTGTTATCCAGAAACTATCTATGCTAAAAAGTTTCAAGACAACTTATAATTACTCACCCATCAGGCCTGTTTTAAGTGACGAGTTTGTAGTTCTTAATTTTTCAGCACTCAAAGACCTGGAAGAGCTAAATATTGAGTATAAAGATTTTCAACAATTTGCAATTAATTGGAAACTGTTTTCTTCAGTTATAAATGAAATTTCATCTCTAAAACTCCTTAGAGTCTTATCATTGAATCTAAATAATTCATTAATGGAGACTTCACTGATTTTAATTCTATCTTCTCTTCGTGGATTCACTCATTTAAACAAATTAGTAATTCAGCATAATCCTTCTAATGTTGTTGCAATTTTGCCTCCTGATTTGCAGGTTAAGTCATTTGACCTTAAAGACTTACCTACAAATTTAACTAGTCTGGAACTCGGATGGACAACTCATTATCACCATCTTGAATCAATAATGCAATTCATTGGGCTAAATAAGAATTTGCAATCATTAGAGTTAGATCTAAGAAATGGACAAGTAGTGGATAAAGACGTCTCAAGTGCTATTCTAAATTTAAAGGAGCTCACCAAATTGAAGATGTTAAAAATACAAGCCAAATCTGCAAATTTCTTTTCTAACCAAGCCTTTACAGCCTTTGCTGAGATTATTAAAGGATTTGATTTATTGGAAATTCTAGACTTAACTTTTCTAAGCCCAACTCAGCAACTAGCAAATTCTAATGACATGTTAGAAAAAATCAGTACCCAGCAAATTCAACTAACCTCAGATGTAAAGGCATTCTTGAATATAATTGGGGAAAAGCAAAGATTAAGACATCTATATATTGGATTTAGGCTCCACGTAGAAAACCACAATGATTTAAAATTTGTAATGGAAATTCTATCGGGACTGAGAAAACTTGAAGAGTTGGCAATCGTACTAAATATTTTCTTCCAAAATTACAAGATGGATCCCAAAGGAAAAGAATTGTTTTTGAAATTTACAGAGCTCATTTCACAATGCCGCAACTTGAAAAAATTAATGCTTGGTGGAGACATTAATCAAATTGGAGATCGTAACTTATTCCAGACAAAGATCCTCGAGCTCTCAAAAAAGATGCATCGTTCGAAGTCTATTCATATCTATTCAACAAAAAATGATTTATCTTCTTTGAGTGGTTCAAATATTATTTAGTTCGTGATTGCTCGTTTTCCAAGTAATGTTAAGAATAATAGTCATGTAATTAATAATATTATGCCACAAATTACTATGGGGATTTAAAGAATCACAATTAGGTCATAAATTCACTACTAAGAAAACATCTGATGGCTCTCAAGTGTCCTTCTCCGATTCCTTCTTTAATATTATTGGGATATACCCCTTCAAGATGATCCTTGGGAATAAAGTCAGTTACTGGATAGCCAGCAGAATTCACAGAAAAGCAACCAAGGTCACTAGTTTCGATTTTACCTTCTATAACAGCTTTCAGGCTAGATAAGGAGATCCATATAGCCTTGTCAACTTCATTTTCTTGTATCTTGACTTTGACTCGAGTATTTTCAATGCCTAGTCTCAAAAAGTAGAATAAGATGAGATTTTGTGATTTAGGAAATCCAAGGTCCAGTTGCGTGGGATAAACACTCTCATATACCATAAAAGGCTTAAATTCACACTCAATGCCTCCATAAGAGTATTCAATGTCACCATTTTGTCGAGATTTTTTATCCAATCGGATTCCTACTTCCTCCTCACTTTCTCTCAAAACACACTCTTCAAGTGATTCGCCTTTGTCTAGACGTCCTCCAGGGCCCACCCAACAACAAGGGAATGTTGCCAAGTGTTTGGTTCTTCTTGTAAGGAGTAGGCGATTCTTTGAATCCATTATCAACGCGCAGCATGCCAATTTTACATAACGTTGTGATGGAACAAAGGAATATAACTCTGAGTTAATGTTCATTTGATAACATGGACAATTGGATGCATGCTCAAAAGGGAGGCTTTTGTATATCTGATATGCCTTGCTTGGGTGAAAAGTACTCTTAAATTCTCTATCTTTGTCCAATATCATCTCATTTTGTACATAATCAAAGCCTACTGTGACAAAAAGTTTCTGTTTGGGATCGGACCTTGTTAAGTAGTAGAAGCAAGATCCAAGAAAATATGGAGTTTCATTACAAAGTGTAATTTGGGTCTCGGTAACAACATTTTCCATGAGCCAGATATTTCCCTAATTAAAAAAAAAGATTATAAATCAAATCCATTTTTAAAATATTAATTGGCAAAGGGTATCGGTACTATCAGAAATGAAAAGAAGTATCTTCAAGATACTTTTCGAATACTTAGCATAAACTGCGAATTTATCAAAAAATGAAATAAGAGATATGAACCATATGATGTTTTATGAGTAGTGATTCACTTTAGTAGAATAAATAGTTTGGTATTAAATTACAAATATTTTATATAAATTTACAATCAAGATATTGATTTTTAGCTGACTTCATCTCTGAAGTCTTACTAAGATGAGATAAGGCCTTTACAAATTGATGGGAATCCGGTAAGTTCATTTGAGCTGTCATTATTTTAGATTTTTGGAAGGATCTCTGAGCACCTTCTACATTATCACTGAGTTCAAAAACGTATCCATGATAATAATATGCGACTCCTAGTACTTTCCGAGATTTATCGGCCAAATTCTTTTTGGATCTCAAGGGCTTTTTGCAATATTTTAGAGCGTCATTTAGCTTTTTCTGTAGAATGTAAATCCAACTGATATCTGTGTAAGAACTCATAATGTAAGGATGATCTTCATCCCTAGAAATTTGGTGAATCCTTAATGCTTGATGATAATTTTGAAGAGCTTTGTCAAGGTTTCCTTCCTTGGAATAGATAAGCCCAATATTATTATAACTTAAGGCAATATCAGGATGATTTGCACCATAATGTTCAATTTTGAGATTGAGGCTTTTTTGGAAGTTATAAAGTGCTAATTCATTCATGCCTTGGTTAAGGTATATGACTCCTAAATTGTTATAATTCATTGAGAGTATTGGATTTGTAATGCCATATATTTTTATTCTTATCTCTAAGGATTTATTTGTGAGCTCAAGTGCCAATTGAAAATTTTGCATCAATCTATAATTATCTCCTTGAGCTAGATATATATCTGCCACTTTAGGGTGTGCCTCTCCAAAAGCCTTTTTAGTAATCTCCAAACTTAGTGCTGAATTCTTAATTGCTTCATCATATTTTCCTACAAGTCCATAAAGGATTCCAAGTCTATAGTAAATGTCTCCAATATCTGGATGCCCATCCCTAAGATTTTCAACTCTCCATTTCAAAATGCTACGAAAGAGTTCAAGAGCTTCACTGTATCTACCCTTAGCTGTCAATGCTCTGGCGATTCTAGTTTCGACAGAAGTTAATAGTAATCCATTATCAAAATTCACCACTATTTCTCTTGCTTGTTGAAGTCTTTGAAGAGCTTCTTCATAATGTCCTTTTCTCAATAAGAGCTCTCCTTGAGTTTCCAAAAATTCCACATTTTCTATGCTGATGCTACCAATTTTTGAAGATATCTCTTGTGCTTTTTGTAAGAGATTATCTGAGTCAGAGTAACGGCGGAGCTCAATTAGAGTGCTTGCTTTTCTTATATATAAATTGAATTTTTCTAATTGTGCCATTTCATTGAAAGTTGGTAACAGCTTTTCTGCAATATCTAACCATGAAATTGAACTCTGATAGTTTCCTAATTTCTCTTCAAGAGAAGAGATGCAGCAAAGTAGCTTGATTTTTTTTCGCAAAGGTTTCATTATGATATTTGAAGAGATATCTTGCCAAAGTTCCTTACATTGTTCTAGTGCCTGCTGATAATTTCCATTTTCAATTAATGCATTGGCTGCTTCAACATCTTTTTCATGAGTTATTACTTTGGCTTCTTCAGCCTTGAGAGATTTCATAAATGCAAAATATATTTATTCCAGTTATCAGCTAATCAATTAATTTTTTCTCACATTTTGAATATTCTCAAAGTTTGTTACGAAAGCTTGATACTTGATCATACGTGTAAACATATAAGTGTATTTTTTTAAGAGTAAATCTGCATAGAGATTTATATTTTATTTGTGTTCATATAGGTCATAAGACTCTTAATTTTCTCACTCAACTTGTTGACAACAACTCCTTGGCTTTGGTGCATAGTTTCAAGTTGCTTGTTCAAATCATCAATTTCAGCCATTCTATCCATTACTACATGCCTTAACTTCTCATTCTCATCAGCAATCATAGCGTTTCTTGATTTTAATGAATCTAATTCTGACAAAGCTGCCTTAAGTCTTCTAATTTCATCAACTAAAGATTCATTTTCCTTGTTTTTCTGTGTGATGATATCATTCAATCTTTGTATTTCATCTAACAATTGTCTTATCTTTTGATTTAATTGATCAATAGCTGTATTGGCCTGCTCAAGCTCTGAGACTCTTCTTCTAAGAGCTTCAATCTCTTGAATTTTATCTTGCATTGTACGATTCAATCTGTCATTCTCTTGAGTAAGTATAACAAGTTGATGTCTCAAAACATCAGCTTCATTGACCGCTTTTTGTAATTCTTCGATTTTTCTCTTATAACCCTCTATTTCATTTCCTTTCTCTACAAGGGCTGAGCTCAATCTCTCATTCTCATGAGTAACCAAAATCAGTCTTCCTCTAAGGTCTTCCAACTGTGAAGCAACATCCTGAAGCTCTCTTAATCTCTGAGCTAAAACTTCATTTTCCTTCGATTTATCATTTAAAACCGAAGCCAATCTTTGATTATCTTCAGCCATGAGCCTTATTTTATTATTCAGCTCGTCAATTATTCTATTCGCATCATTCAGTTGTGCAATTCTGCTTTTTAGTTCATTATTCTCGGTCGTAAGTGCTGCAATTTGTCTTCTTAATAGATCGATTTCGTTACCTAAACTATTTCTTTGGCGGCTAGCTTGTTCTAGTTGTTCGATTAGTTCACGATTGGCCTTGCTGAGGTCTTCATTCTCTTTGACCCTTCGGCCAAGAGCTTCTTGAAGTTTTGCAATTTCCTGCAGTAGTCCATCAACACGATCCTTCAATAACTTGGTAACATTTTCATGATCACCTCGCATTCTTTCAATAGTTTTTTTTAGTCTCTCATTTTCAGCTGCAAGTCCGAAATCCTGATCTGGGGTGGGAGTAGGTCCTTTTGATTGGTCTAAAGCTCTTCTAAGATTTTCATTATCTTCCTGAGCACGTCTAAGAGCATCACGAATTCTATTGTAATCATCATTTAGGTTTCTTAGCTGAGCATCTAATTCCTTTGCTCTCTGAGCATCTGGTCTGAGGTATCTAATTTCAGCATCCTTGTCAGACAATTGCTGTCTTGCTTTAGCGACTTCCTCGGCTAGTGCTCTTAATTTATCTTGTGATTCAGAAGGTTGGCCAACTCCAGCTCTCTTCTCGATTTCTTCTCTTGATAATGGTGCTTCTATTTGTTGTGGTCTTCCTCTTTCTAAATCTTTAACCAGCTGTTTTAACTTGTTATTCTCATCAATTAAGGCGCGTATAGTGCTATCATGATCTCCTAATTTTTTGTTTAGTGCATCATTCAGTCTCTCCCTTAATGCCTGATTTTCTCTATCCTTAAGAGCATTTTCAGTGTTGAGCCTCTCCTTCTCGGCTGTCAGGTATTTTATTTGATTTTGCAATTCTACGACATTTGTTTGATTTTCCAAAATATTATATTTTCTTTTCCAGTCTTCAAGATCTCTCAATAAATCTTGAATTCTGGTGTCTTCATTTCCAACCGGATAGGCGTTAGAAATTTCCTCAATAACTTGGTTTAATTTTTCATTCTCGGCTAAGACGATAGCTAGCTTAGTTTCAAGGTCTTTCTCCCTTTGAGACTTATTTGCTTGGACTCTTAAGATTTCATTTTCTTTGACGAATTGATAATTAAGTGTACTGAGTCTTTCTACTTCACAGGCTAATAAAATCACCTTGAATTGAGCTTCCATTAAGTTTTTGCCAGTATCGATTTGATGCTCACTCATATTTGGAACGTATGTAATTGAATACCGAGATCTAGGATCAATTTGAGGTGAATCTAATGGATTCGATGAGGGAATATTACGATTTCCTAGAGGATATTGAACTGACTTTCTTTCAGGTGTCAACGACCTCAAGTTAATGCCTGAAGCACTCTTTTGCATTTTGGAGCAGGTTTTGCCTAAAGTTTAATAATTATATTTAATAAAATTATGCGCAGTGAGAATTTCAAAACGTTTCATAAAGGAGTCTCTTTTTAGAGCTAAACAAAGAGAACAATAGTATGAGAATATCGGGAAAAAGACTAACTAGACATTACTAAACTAGAGGCAATAAACACGACAAAATCCAACTACTAATCCAATGCAAGGGGTCCCCTACGTAAAAATAGATTTGATTGTTTTCTGGTTCAACTAAACACATCTCTTATGATATAACAAGCTGTCTATCAAAAATAATCTCAGAAACAAAATCTAGAATTTACATTCCCCTGCTTCATATACTAACAAGAAACATTTGTAATAGAAATGGAAGAATCCATAGCATATATGATGTTTTCTTACGAGAGTATGCCATAAAAAACAAAAGATTGAATCAGATCATTTCTTAGGATTTACAAAGAACAAAATAGTCACAAAAGAAAAGATATACCCAACTATACATTCAGCCACAGTATGGAAGAAGATTGCTGTACAAAAATCTTGATACCACCTGAATGCTATAGTAATTGCTGAGATAACTGAGAGTGTCGAAACCATTCTGTGATCTAATGTTGATCTGGAATCAATAGCCCATAATACTGTTCTTATCAAGATTCCATTTGCAATCCCTGTTTGGAAAATATGTCCTGAGATTTTGAAGCCAGTAAGCTCATGTCTAGCCCACGGTTTGAGGAAGTAATGTATTACGACGAAATAAGTGTTGAAAACTAACGTCGGAATTAGTACTTGTTGTAAACATGTCATGAATGTTTTGTTAGCCATTTTTAATGTAGTGAATTGCCTGTAATAATAGGTCAGAATGACCAAGAGAATGGCTAAAGATGTTGTCCATACTTCAGTATAATCACTAAAGAGAGGAATATCTGTTAAAGGGAATATATATTCTTCATCAGTTTTGTAATTAAAATCTTCAGGGAGATAGACCCATTTAACAAACCATCCAATCAATATATAAGCTGATCTGATTAAGCTTTCATATAGAAGAAAATTCTGATGATTAGTCATAGTCTGTTTAGTCTAGTACGAAGATGCTCTTTAATCAATTTTCTTTATTTAATAAATCAAATATCTTTAAAATGTTACATTTGAAATTTCAGATCAGATTCAAGTCTTACGACATACTATAAGGTATTTGATTTGATACTTTTTCTTGTTAGGATTCATATGTTAAAAATTAAATATGAATGCTTGATTAATTGTAATCCTGAGCAAGAGGTAAAACAATTAATGTGCTCCAGCCTGTGAAGGGGTGATTGCCTTCACCTTTGGCTGTTGTATGATTATAGTGCTCCCAAATATATCCTGTATTCTCAAAGTTTTGAATCATAGTACCAACTATAGCATTCTTAATACTTGTAAAGCAAGTTTGAGCTCTTTTGTTCGTAGGGAAATATTTGGTGAAGGATCTGAGGAGAAGATAGTTGAAATTAACCCAGATCGGCCCCGTCCAATAGTTAGAATTCTTTTCAAAAGCACTATCATTTCTTGCGAGAGACAAGATTCCAGAGGGACTCCACATAACTCCATTAATAGTTGAATCAACTAGATTAAGAGTAGCGTTAAAGCTTGGGCTATTCTCTGCAACAAGACCAAATAAAAGAGGCATTAAGGTGACATATCCAACATGTGAGGAGGGTACACTTTTAGATGAGTCATTGACAGGTTGAAAGACATCCTTGTACAAATTGTCAGCTGGGTCTAAGAAGACATTTAAATTCTTGATAAGGGTCTGATTGAGTTGACTGAAGTATGTCATATTTCCTTTGTCGTTCATGAAACTTGCAATCTTGTACATTACTTGAGCGAAAACGATTTCCCACACATGAAGATCAAGATGGTATTTTGAGATGAGTCCAGGGTCTCCTCGAGGATAATCATCAAGACCTGAACCGAAATATTGAATAGAGCCACTGAAATTTTTGGAAGACCATAAAAATAGATTTAATCCCCTTCCTTGTGAATCATATACTTGTTGAGATGTGTAAAACCAATACCACCATTTGTAGATTTTATTATAGTTAGTTTGGAGGAATTGAGTCATTAGCTTTTGATTTTGAGAATCACTCAATAAATAATCAATTGCCATCATTAAGGTAGGAGGATTTCCTTCCAGATTACTTTGAACTAAGAAGTCTCCAGGAATCATGGACTGAATTTCATCGCCTCTAGCTTGTTCTCTTGCAATCCATCCTGTCTTATATTGGGAGTTAAACCATAAATTCATAGTCGCTGTACACAAGTCAGGACTCCATCTGCAAATCAATAAATTGTGGAAACCCTCATCCCATAGAAATCCTCTTTCAAATGAATTTCTTGTTGGTGTCGCTGTGAAGAAAGGCAAAGGAGGTTGAGGAGTAGGATCTTCTTTAATAAGAATGGGTCCGTAGTAATAGATGATGCCTCCGATTAAATTGGAAAGAGCATATAAAGCCATTTCATATTCCTCAGGGTTCTTAATGTTTGGGAATACTTGATTAAAGTCATTCAAAAATTCTGTTTCACGAGCTTGGATTTGACTTCTTAATGATTGATATGTTGGGATTGTAATAGGCAGGTTAGAATCATATTGAACAAGAATGGCCGGCTTGTTGTTTAAAGGGATCTTGAATTGAACCAATAATAAAGATGTATTCTGGACATTTGAGGCAGTTTTATTTGATAAAGTCAAATAATCCTTGTAGAAATTAAAATCCAGGGCACTATAGGTAATATTAGGAATTTGCCACAGGTTGGTTCTATTCATATCTGCAAAGGTCTGGTAAAATACTTGGACACCAGAGGAGTTAACTTGACCATTTTGATAAATTGTGAAAGCGAAACGTTGAGGAAGGGGATTTCCAGGAGTAAACACTTTAACCTGATTTGTCGAGGGATCGTATTGAATATATCTTGTATCATTGTTCCAATAGCTCTCAAGACCAATCGAGTAAAATAATGTTATAAAGTCTTCCCCCTGAGTTTGATGGAATTCAGTCAATGAGAACCAAGATTGATGTATCTGAGTCACATTGGTCTTTAGGAAAGCATTTGTGATTGAAAGGTGCTCGTTAAATTGCAGGGCTTGTTCTGCAAAGTAAAATCCGTTGTGGTAAACATAATATAACTGAGTCTTATCATCATCAGGCGACTGGAGGTCTCTAAAATAATAGTAGAGATTATTAATGCTCTTGGCAGTGAGATTGCTGGCGATTTGAACAGCTAAAGTCATTGGACTTCCATTGCTGGTTTGTTCGGTAATTGCATGATAACAATGGGACTTATAAGTACCCCAATGTAATATATGATTCAGGTCAGCACCAGGAAAACGTGAGGGAAAATTAATAGCAAATGATGAAGCTATGACAATGATGAAGATAGTAAGGCGCGATTGAAGATTCATCTAAATCTTTATTATTTAATTATTATTAAATTCACACTATTAACGTCATATCTGTAAGAGGGTACTTCTATCAATCCGTCATATTTTTTTTTCTTGAGAGTAATGTAATATCCAATCAGAACTCATAGATCTTGTAAGACATTGAGATCTAAATGATTTTCACCAACTATTTTAGTTAAAACGTTAGTAAATAATCTAACTCAATGGCTTCTGACGGAATATGAATATACAACAAAACTTTAAAAACAAACTGAGTAATATGATACTTACATGTATGACTGATTACAGGAAAACTTAATATCCTAGATCATTCATAAACTTAACAAATTCTTCAAAGTTAAGTTTGCCGTCATGATCATAATCTCCATCAGAAATAAGATCTTGCCAAACATAGTCTTTGATTTCTCTCTTGCTATTATCCCCACCAAAGTTAAACTTTAGATCTTCAACACCAATGGCGCCATCCTTGTCCCAATCTAACAGAGCAAATGTGGCATGTGAGAGCTCTTTAATTATATCGAACTTTGTTCCTAAGGTTGCCATGACAAACTCAGAATAAGAGATATCTCCGGATTTGTCTAAATCAACTCGCTCTAGAATTTGTTTATATGTATCACTATTCATTCTTGTGATTAAATCATCTCTTGTTAATTTTCCATCATGATCTAAGTCCAAAGAATCAAATGTTTCTGATAGAATTTCTCTTGCTTTAGTTGGCAATAGTTGATCAGTCATGAAAAATAAGAACAACTTCTGTAACCTGTATTTTGGAGCAAACTTTTCAAGACTTTTCAGGATTTCCTCTCCGGTCTGATCCAACATTCTTTGTGTATGTTTCATAAGCCAGGGATCATTAAGAGCTTCTCTAGCGCTGTATCGTTTTCCTACATCACATTCCATCATTCTCCTGATAAACAACTTAGCATCTTCACTTACTCCTTTCCACTCATCTCCTTCAAAATTATACTTTCCACTTTGAATACTCTTCAGCATATTTTCTTCAGTCCTATCTTCATAAGGAAGTTTGCCACAAAGCAGAGTATAGAGTGCAACACCACAAGACCATACATCACATTTCTCAGTATACTCACCTTTCAAGACTTCTGGAGCAGTATAATCAGCGTTCATTGGAATGTTATCAGTAAAAACTTGATCTGGCTTGAAGACTGTTGCATCCAGGAAATTCGAAAGTTTGATAGGACCATTACAACTAGGATCGGTTAATGCCAAGTTCTCAAGAGATATCTTTCTGTGCATGATGTTATTTTTATGGAGAAAATTGGTTGCCAAAAGAATTTTTCTGCAAAGATGAGCAGCCTCTTTCTCCGAAAAAGGACCATGTTGCTGTAAGTGCTGAGCTAAATTATATGAATGGCTTTCTGTAATTATTCCATATGGTTCTATTTCAAAATATTGAAAAGGTTTGATGATATAAGGATGATCTAGCTTTTTGTAAATCTCAAACAATTCAGGTTTGAGAGGTTCCTTAAAAGTAGTCAAACATCGTTCTCTGCCATCTGTGATGCTTTTATGTACTACCGTGGTAACTTGAACTCTGTCATTTGATGTGATGGGGCTGCCAGTAACTTTGTATATATCCGAGGACTTCATTTTGATGGGAAACACAAAATCAGGCCTAAAAACCTTCAAGTTATCAAAGCTTTCTATGATTTCACGGTTTGACTGCATAATAAGATCTTCAAAAAAATTGAGAATGTTTTCAGCCTAATTAGTTAATGACTAAATTCCTGAAATGAATTAAACCTAAATTGTTCTAGTTGATTTATTTCTAAATTAAACCAAATTCTTAAAACAGTCTTTCTTCTAATCAAACTTAAGTTTCTGGAATGACAAACATCAGGACGAAATTCAAAATTTAATTACAAACTTGACCGTCTCGAAAAAAAAAGAAGCATAATTAATCAACTCTTGCATTCTCATCTTAGCGATATATTATCTTGATGGTTGAAATCATCTTTTAAAGCTAAGAGCAAACAATATAATTTAATCTATTTCATTACAAAGTAGTAGAAATAAGTACAATAAGAGCCATAATTCTCTATTCAAATACAGAACAAAAGAATAAGAAGGGTGTTCTGACAATTCAATAGTTAAGTATAGCGATTTTCCCACTTTCGTGATCGCACAATATAATTTCCCTTTTTTCAGGAACGAGCACGAAGTTAAGACATTGAGAAATTCCATCAACTTCACTCTTTGCCACAATTTTTTTGGTAGTGGTATCAAATACAAAAAATTCTCTGGAAAAAGAGGCTATGAGGAGCTGTTTTTCGTCATTTATAGGTAGAATGACTCTTGGTATGTCACCTTGTACTGTTTCATTCCCTGAATAACAGATACCATTTTCAGAGAGCTTCCAAAATTCAAGTGCTTTTTCTCCCGCACCAACTACAAGAATGCTTTCTTGCTTTAAAAATGAAAGAGAAAGAATCCAAGGCTTCTCATATTTACTTGTTACTGAAAACATTTCATTCTTGCTTATGAGATCATAAATTACAATATCACCTGAGCAATGTGCAACTGCAACATAGTACTGATATTTACAGCGCTGTATAATCTCAGGTTCTGCTCTGATATTTCCCTTGCCTTTAGTACTTATTTGTCCTACGAGCTTGTGATTTTGTAAACCCCAAATCTTTATATTGGGATCATCTCCTGAAGTAATGAATAGATTCAGATTTTCAACTATTTTAATTCCCCAAATCCAATTATGATGTTTTTTCAAGGTCTTTACTAAGTGAATCGATGAATCAGTTGGTTCAAACCGAAAGATCTGTATATTTCTATCAAATGAAGCAGATATTAATACTCTTTTTAGCATAGAATACTTTATATTAGTAATCTTTCCTCCATGAAATTTTTTTGAAAATAGTAGCTCAAATGTATTCCCATCATATAAACTTATCTGGCCATTTTCATCTCCAATTACCAGTTTATCAAAATCATGTAAGTAATCCATAGATCGTAAACTCAATTGGCTAGGTGCTTGTATCACTTTATTTAAAGAAAGTCCTTGGATTGACAAATAGTCATCTTTTAATAAACTGTCATAGACTGCTTGTTGGCTGTGTTGAAAGTTATTTGTAGCTGCCAAATATTCCTCTGACATATTAAGATATTTTTGTTGACTAATTTCCAACTTTT
>Ga0065720_1019925_pt1 | contig 18704 bp, 6 predicted proteins | sample Thericmetagenome_FD_59107 | JGI IMG/M metagenome (GOLD analysis project Ga0065720, IMG submission 59107) | Thermophilic microbial communities from the Joint Bioenergy Institute, California, USA of rice/straw/compost enrichment - eDNA_2 v2... | ecosystem: Engineered > Solid waste > Grass >...
CCAAGTACCTCGGCTGCAGGGCGGCATGCTCACGGGCGGAGCCCTCGCCATAGTTATGCTCAGCGACGACGAGCCATGCCTGGCCACGCTCCTTCCATAAGCGGGCCAGCTCGGGAATCGTGTACTTCCTGCCGTCGAGCGGATGGTCGTAGGCGGCGTTCACTTCACCCGTTTCGGCGTTGACGGCCGTGTTGAGCGTATTGGCGCTGATATTGGGCAGGTGGCCCTTATACTTGAGCCAGGGGCCAGCCGCGGAAATGGTGTCGGTGGTGCACTTGCCGGATACCTTGACCAGTACGCGCAGGCCGGTCAGGTCACCGGCCGGGAAGGGGTCGAAGGGCTCGAGGAGAGCGAGACGCTCTGAGCTGGGGGAGATGGCGACCGGAACGGAAGGATCAGGGGGGTTAGAGGCAACACGGAAGGTCTCGCGGCCTTGGGAGAAGGGCGTCTCGGGACCCTCCTTGCCGCGTGGGGACGGGAAACGGAACTCCTTGCCGTCGGGGGTGGTGATGGTGTCGGTGATGGGGTTGAAGGTCGTCGAGCCGGCGTAGGCCATGGCGGTGACGATCTCAGGTGAAGCCAGGAAATTCAAGGTGGCTGGGTTACCGTCGTTGCGGCCACGGAAATTGCGGTTGTAGGAGGTCAGGATGGCGTTGGGTGTGCCCTTTTCAATGCCGTCATGGCGCTTCCACTGACCAATGCAAGGACCGCAAGCATTAGACAGGAGGATACCGCCGGCCTTGTTGAATGTCTCGAGGGTGCCGTCGCGCTCGAGGGTCGAGCGAATTTGCTCACTGCCAGGGGTAATGTAGAAGTCGGCCTTGGGCTTGAGGCCAGCCTCGTGGGCAGCCCGCACGATGCTTTCGACCTTGGTCATATCCTCGTACGAGCTATTGGTGCAGCTACCAATGAGGCCAGCAGAGAGTTTCTCGGGCCAGCCCTCCTTCTGAACAGTCTCTTTAAACTTGGATAGGGGAATGGCCAGATCAGGGGTGAAGGGACCATTAAGGTGAGGCTCAAGCTTGGACAGATCGATCTCGATAAGTTCGTCATATTGAGCGCCCTCATCGGCTTTAAAGCGGAAGTAGGCATCCTCGGCCGCACCGGCGCCGGGCCAGGTCTGGAAGAGAGCAGCATCCTTGGCAGCCTGCTCGCGGCGGGTCGCCTTCAAGTAGCGGGCCGAAGCCTCAGTGAAGGGGAAGATAGAGGTGGTCGCGCCAATTTCAGCACCCATATTGCAGATGGTGGCCATGCCAGTCAAGCTGAGAGTCTCGACACCAGGGCCGAAGTACTCAACAATGTAGCCGGTGCCACCGCGCACAGTCAAGAGACCAGCCAGGTGCAGGATCAAGTCCTTGGGAGAGACCCAATCATTGAGCTGGCCAGTGAGTCTGACACCCAGAATCTTGGGGGCTTTCAGCTCCCAGGGGGCACCAACGAGAGCCTCGACGGCGTCGGCACCACCAACACCAATGGTGATAGTGCAGAGGCCACCAGCATTGGGGGAGTGGCTGTCGGTGCCCAGCATCATCATGCCGGGGAGGGCATAGTTCTCAAGGACAGTCTGGTGAATTATACCGGCACCAGGAGGCCAGAAGTCGATACCGTAGCGTTTCGCCGACGACTCAAGGAAGTCGAAGACCTCCTGGTTCGTGTTGATACCCGCTGCCAGATCCTCTTCAGCACCGCGTTCGCCAATGATCAGGTGGTCGCAGTGAATGCTGGCGGGGATGGCGGTACGGGGCACATTGCAGGATATGAACTGCAGAAGAGCCATCTGGGCCGAAGCATCCTGCATATTGACGCGGTCCGGGCGCAACTTGAGGTTGGCCTTGCCGCGGATATCCTTGCCGTTGTTGGTATTGCTGAGCAACGACTCCTCTACATTGTCCAGATGGCTGTAGAGGATCTTTTCGGCTAGCGTCAGGCGCTGGGCGCCCAAGACACGGCGCACTTCCGAATACTTGCTGTAGAGCTTCTCATATGTTGGGGGCAGCGTGCCATTGGGGCTGGCGCTGGAGTATGGTCGCGTGCTTACGGCAACACGGCGAAGTTGTTGGGCTTGGAAGGCCCTCTGTGGACGTGTAAGTGGTCAGCTCTTTGTCCCTTAGTTCAACAGCTTTGCGATGAGTGTTACTGGCGCTTGGAAATAGGCTGGTCACGTCGACTTACCCTCAGGGCGGCGCCTGACCGACCGACAAGCTCGATTGGCCTCATTTTGACTGTCCCGGCCTATGGAATAGCAAGTTGGCGGGGTTTGCAGACGCAGGAGAAGCATCAGAAAAAAATATCAGTTGCGCCATCTCGTCCCTCTCGGTTTCAGGGGTCCGATTGCGGACCCGAATCTGGGGATCTGGGGTTGAGCCCCACCCCTGAGCAGCAATAATCAGCACTGTGTTTCGATGTTTGCTGGTGACAGTTCAGTGTTTCTAGAGGACTAAGCCATTAGATCTTCTGTGGATATATTGAACAAAAAATGACTGCATATGTTTTCTGCAAGTTATGTATAATGAAATAAAGGAAGAAAAGTCTTGTGGCATGATATATACTGTCAAGCTTCCCTCGAGGGTACCTGAGGAGACAGTAAGAGAGAAGGCGGCAGCACTGTTGATCATGGAACCCATCGCCCGGAGATTCGACTAAGAGACCAATCATCGCCCTGTCAATGTTAAGCATCATTTGGCTGATCCAATCGTGCATGAAGGCGATCGACAGTCAGCCTTTGATTGATTTGTTGGGAAATGTCGAAACGAGTCTGAGCTAGATGCTTTTGTGGAACTGCTTCAATCATCTAGGTACTTGTTTGTATGCTCGGTATTACTCCTCAACCAGTTAGTTTCTACTTACACCGAGACAAACTGGTCTCAAAGTAACGAATTTACGAACACAACATGATTAGGGACTCTGATCAATCCCCTCGCCTTCAGTTTGGAACAGCTGGCTTCTACTGGACGAAAAAACTCTATCAAGTTTGGACTATCAAAATTTCAGGTTAAACTCACATGGATTCACACAACGAAGTACTTTACTCTTGTTCTCAGAGACCGTTGAGAACGTTAAGGTAAGAAAAAAATAACATCCTCTCTCTCCATAACGCTCAACCTAGCCTAGCAAAATCAAAGCAAAATATGCCCAGCAAATGATAGCTCCCTAACTCCCAAGCCAAAACAACGCCTGCGTGATTAGGAATCTGGTTGTGTCCATCATCCCCAAGCTCCATGATGCAATGCGAAGCAAACTGTTGAGAAGAGCAATCAAGCGAGCAAGGCAAAATCTCCAATCAGATCCCTACGCCTGAACGATCCTAAGAGGTCTTCAGCCTCTTCGAGTCTGGCCCCTCGCTCTTCACCTCTGTACCAGCATTGGCCGTATCACCCGGTGACATTCTTCCACCAGCTCCCCCTCCCCCTCCACCTGCTCCGTTACCGCTCCCAGCTCCGTTGATGCCAGCTGATGTCCCATCAGGATTTTTTTTCGTTGGTGGCCGGAACTGTGAACGGTTGGCCAGCGGGCTCTGAGAGGCTTGCGGCGCACCTATCTTCCTTGCCTGCTCCATATGCGGGTGGACAATATTGGGAGGGACGCGAGACACTGGAGGGCGTCCTACCCCTGACTGAAATTGATTTGGTGGACGTGCTTGTTGTGGTGGCCCCCCTGGCCCCCCTGATTTATTACTCGCGACTCCATTTGGGCCGGGCTTGGTCTCGGTCCCAGACCTGGCATCCTGAGCTTCATCCAGTTCCTCGTCAGTATACTTTCTCTTCGGGGCAACATGCGTTCCCAACTTGGATACAGGTTTCGATTTTGTGTGATCTATGCCGGGGGTTTTTGGAATAGACGGACTGTCGAAGTAAGGATTGAATGCTTGGCCTTCCTTCGGAGCCAAAATTCCGCTAATAACGGCTTCCTCAGGAATGTCTTTCAAGGCTTTTGCTGAGAAGAACCCGGGTGCTTCATCAGAAGGTGGTGCTACCGCCGGGGGAGGTCCAGGTGGAGGAGCTGGTGCAGTATGATTGGCCGGTTTTTGATTGTTAGCAGTTCCATTTCCGGGAGCAGATGGTCTATTCTGATTGAACTGTTGCTGGGCGAAGTGCTGCTGTGGCCGTGGAGGTCCTGCAGGCCCACGATTCTGTCCAACTCCCGGGAAGGCATTCGGGTGTTGTGGTCGTGGTTGCTGTTGTATGGGTGTGTGTGGTGGCTGTTGCCGCGGCAGATTGCCTGCTGACCCTGACCGCGTAAGAGGTTGAGCCGGTTGGTTTGTCGCGTTGTTGGCGATTGGCTCACTTTTTGCGTCACTGGCGCCGTTGGATTGGGATGTATCGGCAGCTGAATTTGTGTTCGGCAAAACGACCCAGTCGGGATGACCGTCATCGGTGATGTTAAAATCGGCCTCATCCAACTCTCCGAGAAAGTCATCATCGAATGCATCCTCGGCCACCAATTGAGCAGGCTGGAGTGGACCATTGTTCTCCGTTGCCTTCGGGGGCTCTGGCTCGACAGGCCCCTTTTTAACATAATCTGGGTGACGATGCAGATTGCTCTCATCGAACTTAGCTGGTTGTACTTTCATCCTTGTAACCTTCTCCAGGTACGACTTGTCGTAGATGCAATTGCCCAGGACATTGCCAAAGTGCCGTAGTGCCCGCTTGAGAGCATCCGTGGTGCCTTCTTTTTTGGCCTTTTCGAATGCAGTCGCCTTTCCCTTGCAGTTCTCGATGTGGCCGTACCCCAGGTCTTCATGGTATGTCCCATCACGCAGAGTGACACGCACGATGACAGATAGGCCCAAACTGATCCTCAACGTCTTTGGATCCTCATCTACGAAGTCGACCTGGATGTTCTGAATGCTCGAGGACCACCCATTAAAGCCAAAAACCTCATTGGCAAGAGTGATGCACTTTTCAGCGGTAATGTAGTGTACCTTTTGTCCACCAGGGCCGGCGCGTGTCGATATGTATTCGGGACCAAGTTGCTTATCGAGCCGGCTCTGTAGGGTTGCAATCTCTTGGGCCGTGTACTCAGATATCCGTTGTTGAGGTTCAGCAAAGGGATTGACAACATAAGTGTGCTGGTCGCCGGGACTGTGTGATGTTTGTTAGCATCATGTTATCGAAGGTGAAGGAAGGAACATTGCGATGAGGATTGGGTGTTTGGAAATCATACGCGGGCATCTTGAGCGAATCTAGAATCGCTTTTCGCTCATTTACTTGTCTTTAGCAGATCAAATTATAGAATATATTGTGATTTTTAGTAGGTGTCTAGACCTTAAAGCGAATTTATGCAAACCGTCGGTTTACTTGGACAGTGGACGGGCATTAAGAAAAGCAGGCACGACCATTGAACGAGAGACGCGCTTCGCGGTCCTCCCTCAGTCACGGTGGGGCACGTAGGCAACAGGCTGTCACGTGACTTATTGCCTGAACCCACGCGGCACTGCCCAATGTAGGTTCCATAGCGCAGAGCCATGGACCCCGCCAACCACAAAGTATTCAAAGAGGCTTTCTGGGACCCTGGGCAACAGAGAAGCTCAGGCGTCATCAATGTCAAAGCTAGAATGGGCCATTGCTCGATAAAATGATGGATGAAGTGTTAAATCCGGTTTGGGCCCTATTACTGGACCTCGTACAATATGACCAGATGTTGTTTCGATCGTTTATCAGACGCAAGCTGTATCCTGTACAAGATCCCTTCAAAATTCAGCTCCAGAACTCTAGAATTTCAAGTTGTTTCAAGCAGTCATCCAGCACAACCAAGTTGAGACTTAATGACAATCACGACACAGAATGAATCTGGCATATCCAGATCCCTTGCTTTGTTTGCTTGCCTATTCGTACAGCCAGCGGCCTGGGTCGCGAAACTTTACCCATAGGTTGCATTAACCCTCTACCCTCTTATCTCCACTACGAGATGCAGAAACAGACGCAGAATCGACGAGAAGCATGTAGATGGAGCGGGCTGGCTACGTGGCATAGCTTTCGGTTAAACGAACCGAGCTGTAGCCTAGAATCCCAGACAACACAACAGCGAAGCCACAACGAACAGTTCAGGCCAAGAACACATGCGGTTGTCGGGGAACTGACGAAGGTCAGGGCAAACGACGAGTTCACTACTTAAAAATCCGCGTAGGTAAACAGATAAAAATGGCTACCGATTCTACAAGATAATACATAAAATTTGTTTGCTTCTTCCATTCAGAAGGAGGTTCCATAACTTAGGCAAAGATTTTCTGTAGACAAGGGCCAACCCTCCAAGGACACACTCTCTCAAAGACAACAAACACGACAGATGAAAGACGTACAAAACCTGAGCCCATGCCATGTATGTCATTGCCCAACCAGCCTATTGCTATATGAAGGGAGGGAAACGAGAGTACCATGTAAATGCGGAGAGGGCAGACTAAGATCTCGTCCCAACATAAGAAATGGCTTAATAATGAGGGATATCAGAATAATGATAAAAAAGTAAGAAAGAAAAGAGCAAAACGAGCAACAACGCCGTAGACATGACACCTTGTAAAAAGGAAATTGATCCCAGAATCTATGCCACCCTGACCACCCAACCAATGCCCCATTCGCACAACAAGATGAAAATAGCCATAATCATGCCCCAATCCCCCCTCTTCCTCCTAGCTCTTATTGCTTTTGCATCCTGAAAGGCACCACCTTTGCTCGCCCGTATAACCCGAGGTCATATTAATCCTCTTCCTCCTACCAGTAATTGCCGAGCTTTTATTACCATGGCCCAACGCGGACAGGCGACCCGTAAGTCCCGTTAAGAAGTTGGTTGAGGATTGAACTTTGGTCGGACAGAGGAGCCGGGCTGCTCTGGTAGACATTCCCATTATTGTTCCCAATCCAACCAACATGAGTGACCAAAGCGTTCATGGCCAGTCCCAGCTTGCCGCCCGACCGCTGATTGTGCTTGGCAAGGCACTGATCCCAGCCAGCACTATGCAAAATGAAGCCACCACCACGCTTGGCCGCCTCCGTAATCGCCAAAGCCCAAGCATTCGAAATCTCGTCGTAGGCATTGTCCTTATGATGGTTGTACTGTTTGTTATCCCAGTCGGGCAGTTCGTGGATGATTTTTGTAGCGCCGTCGAGGAACTGAAAAGAGTGGTTGACCTGCTGCTCGATCGGTGGAAGGAACTGCGGAATGAAATCGGAGATGGCATCAGTCAGACTGATGAGGGCCTGCCTGACTCGGGAATAGGTGTAATCAGAACTTGATTCTCCGAAGGGGAACGCTGCGCGTAACTTCTCTTGATACTCGCTAAGAACTTGAAGGGCGGCTTCAGGGGACGGTCGTTCTGCGGTCGTAACAATCTCGTGACTAATTTCGGGATGGCGCTCGCAGATCTTTTGCAAGACTTGGCGCAGTTGTGTAGTATTGAGGGTCTCGAGTAGGCGGTGTAACGGGAGAGGACGCCCGGTTATGTCGTTGATAGGCCTTGTTCTCTTCGGCGGCCTTGAGGCTAGTTGTCTCGAGATTGTTGGCGGCGAATTCAGCGGCGAGACGGACATCTCGTCCTGGTCGTCATCGACCTTCCGCTTCCTGGAAGCCATGGCGATTTGGGACGCTGCAGACGGGTCAGAAAAAAGGCGACCCGAATTTCTCGCACGGTGAAGAAGAGCCCTTCTTCGATCCTTCTCATCATCGAGCGAGGAGGAGCGAGAGCAGGAGGCAAGCATACCAGAAAGAGGAGTTGGGCAGCGAGCTGCTTCGCGCTGATGGGGAAGAACAGGCGGCTGCGGCGATAGAAGGACGTTCATTGTTGTCAGAGATCGATCAAAGGCCGGTGGCCACGATGGGCTTCAGGGTCGAAAGTGCGAGAGGGAAATGCAGTTCTGGAGCAGTGTCGCCCAGGCAGGCGGGGCTTGGGAGTGTTGTGTCGCTGGGGTTACAGGAGTTGGTGGAAGAGTCAAGAGGTACAGGTCAAACCGGGCTGTGGATGAAGGGAAAAATGAGGGAGCGGAGGTGCTGCGGAGAGAAAGCAGCGATGCATCCAGGCGAACCCAGCTTCAAAGCTTGGCCTTGGCCGCCAGTCAGCGAGTGATGTGTGGTCGGAACACTCCTTTGCAAGTCAGTGGCCAGTGCTGCGTGGCGCCCGGTGGGGCAACTTGTGACCCAGCGCCGTTCCCAGGGGCGGCATGCTGGGGAGGCTAACCACAAATGGCAGTAAATTATCGCCTTTCGTTTTCCAGCACATCACTGTTGTCCATGTTCGTGGATTTCTCGCAGCGCATTGGGCAGACTTGGGCCTTTGGGTACCAACCGAAGCGGAGAGCTCTGTTGTCCAGGACAACATCATCAATGCCGCTGATTTTTCAAGCCACGAATCGATTTGGCTGCCGACAGCTTACTGTTCCTGGATGCAAACAGGCTCACATCCAATTGCAAGCTACCTGCAGTCGTCGGCAAGTAATTGTCCAGTCGTTGGGCAGCTCCAGACTAGCTAAGAGAATTTCGACCCCATTGTGCCAAGACCCCGTGAATTGTGCTCTGCGTGAACAGTACAGATTCGTAGTGCTGTGCAGGCTGTTGGTAGTCCACTGCATGAAAAGACTTTTTTCCTGAGGGGGAAACAAAATGATATGCTTTTGATTGTTAACCTGAGCGCAAGTTTGATAGGTCTGACTGCGATCGAAACTAGCATATGTCTGTAAAAATCGCATATTGAATTCGTCTCATAAAGATGCCTTTTCCATGTTCCGAAACTAACATCCATGCCCTCCCGTCATTGATAGCCGCGGGGTGGGTCATATCAGCCCCGCAATGACCAAAGGGGTTGGACAGTGTGCCCGGAGCGTGGCTCTTATCACTTATCGACAAGGAAATTTTCAAGCCTTGAAAGTTGTTTACAAGCCTGTTCCAACAACCACGACCTTTGTTGTCTTCATGGCTAATGCAGATTAAAATTGAATTTCGGCATCATAATGGCGAACAAAGATGATGAGCTGATTCCTCAAGAGGAGCAACACCAAGCCACAACAACAGTCAAAAAGCGCAAGTCCGAACTTGCCGAAATCCAAGTCGACCTCTCTGCTCCTGAGCCCCCATCCAAGAAGGCCCGCCGTCTCCTCAAAAAGGGCAAGAAGTTACCTAAGAAGCAGAGCGAAAGCGGTGATGAAAACGAGGAACCGGCAGAAGACGGAAAAGCTGATGGTGTTGCTGATGACAAGAAGAAAAAGAAGGAACGTTCTCCTTATGGTGTTTGGATCGGAAACCTCCCATTCTCCGTCACCAAGGCCGATTTGCGGAAATGGCTGGTCGACAACTCTGGCGGTGTCATAACCGAAGATCTCATTACCCGTGTGCATATGCCAACCAACAAGCCCATGGCTGGGTCGAAGAGAACGTTTGAAAACAAGGGGTTCGCTTATGTCGACTTTGCAACCTACGAAGCTAACACAGCCGCTATTGCCCTCTCTGAAACAGAGCTTAACGGCAGAAGGCTTCTGATCAAAGATGCCAACAATTACGAAGGGAGGCCGAAGAAGGAGGAGCCTGAGGCTGCTGTGGCGAAGATTCCCGAGGGAAGGAGTAGCACAAAAATTTTCGTCGGCAACCTTGCCTTCAACACCACCGAGGATGACCTGTGGGCGCACTTTGAAAAATGTGGCAAGATTCGCTGGGTCAAGGTGGCTACATTTGAAGATTCTGGCAAGTGCAAGGGTTACGGCTGGGTGATGTTTGAGGAGCCTGAGGCAGCACAGTGGGCTGTCAAGGGGTTTGTTAAAATCCGCGAGACGGTTGAGACAGTTGAGGACTTCATGGATGGAGAGAGTAAGGCTGATGGCGACGGAGACACTGAGATGAAGGACGCCAAAGAAGACAGGGAAGAAGCTGGTTCAGAGGAAAATGCAGAAGATGGCGATGATGAGACGGACTCGAAGCCGGAAAAGCCAAAGAAGAAAGAGCTGAAGGAGCCACGCACCCGTATCCGTAAATGGTGGGTGAACCAATTGTTTGGGCGCAACCTGAAAGTCGAGCTGGCAGAGGACGATCAGACTCGGTACCAGAAGCGATTTGGTAAGGGAGCGAAGAAGAAGCAGAAGCAAGAAGTGTCGAAGAAGAGTACGAAGAGCGATACCAACGCTGCCAGCAAAGAGAAGGGCAGCAAGAGCAAGGAGTTGAAGGAAAAAACTACCAAGCAAGAGCCTAGCTACGCGACTGATATCAACGTTGCTAGGCTCACCGGCGCGGTGGTGGCGCCACAGGGCAAAAAAGTTAAGTTTGACGATTGAGACTGGGCGCCTTGTTCTGGCCTCTGTCGGATTGCTTGGCTGGGTTTTGTAGATATGGACAATTTGCAGTCCTGGGGACAAACTAAGTGCTGGAGAACATCGCAATCCTGTTCTTATCTTCTTTTTGTATCTAATACCCTCATACCGCATCCATGAAACCTCGAACCAAGCAAATGCCCGTTGAAAATCGTTAAAAATGCTACTCCCAACTTTGGTTTGAAATAAATCAAACGAAAAAAATTCCCTATGTGTAGTGGATAGGACCCGTGGGCAAAATTGTACGATGCTTGACAAGAGTGAGATTCGAACTCACGCCCCATTTCTGAGACCAGGAGGATCTTGAAGTGATATTCAAGGGAATTCAGGTGGACCTGAACCTGGCGCCTTGGACCGCTCGGCCATCTTGCCGTAGATTGCTATAGCAGTGTAGCGGCAGAGGCAACATGATATTCTTTCCCCATTTGAACCTGAGCCAACACCATCTTACACCGGCATCTTCTAGTATCATAATGGTTATGCTGTAGACAACTCTGTACATGAACCGCCGGTCCAGTCATATCGGGCCGTTACTTGCATTATGTCGTACAGCATCTGTTTTGCGTGCCCAAAGCCATACATGGGTGATTAGGGCAGAAATAACTTGATAAGATTCAGAGCGGAAGTCGTCTTCTGAGCTATTGGAAGTAAGAGCTCCCAACGACCTCTCCGTCGTGAATGGGAGTAGCATCCGTTGGGTATGATATGGCATCCGATGCCCGGACTAAGGGAAACTTGTTCAGTGTGCAATACGGTAGTTCCTGGGGCCCTGGAGCATTATGATCCCGCATATCTCCCTCACTTCCGAGTTACTATTGGAAACGCATATTGAAGCGCCGAAAGTCGGATTTTTGTGTTGGTTGAGGTGGCAGAGAACCAATCAAAGTTGGGAAGGCGCCCCAACGCGAGACGGCAATGCTGGCTGCCCTACAGAACAAGCCTGAGAACGGCAAACGGCGGCATCCTTCCAACGCAATAGGAGCGAACTCATCGCCAGTCTCAACCGAACTTTGTCTCACGCATAAGAGATAATCGATTGTCAGGCTCCTTTTTTATCTTGAGGGATGATAGGCGCCTCAATCACTTCCTCATCCAATAGTCCAGAAATAGGGTACCGACCAGAAAGCGCGATTGTGCTAATTTCTCCATGTTGCTGTCCAGATCTGACGCTTTTGCTATAGAGAAGACACAGAAGACACAAAAGAGGATTTAAACTGGCAGTTGCAACTGTGAAGATTGACTTCTGTATTTCTTGGCAGTTGCAACTGTGAAGATTGACTTCTGTATTTCTTGGCAGTTGACGGTTTATGTTCGTTTATATATTCATGATATTAGAAGCACATTCTCATGTTCAACGGGAGGTCTGCGTTTCCAAGATTCCCGTTGATGTCTATGAGAGGGGAGTGTGGCTGGTCTTGTTCTCTCTGCTCAGCGCAGACACCAACCGTCGGGCTTCTGGACTGCTTATGACACGCAGTGCGCAGCTTATCAGAATGATACAATTTGAGATAATGCATTGTGTGAGGAGTTGGCGTTGCTGAACCGAGACACCAAAAGTGAGAGCTTTCATCTCATCGAGTTTTCTATCCAACAAAACAGGCAGCCATAGAGTGTAAGTACGGGGTTGCGTAATAACAGCAGGGACTGGCTCTTCGCACAGTAGCCACACACAGTGAACGTCACGTTCTGTATAGTTTTTGGAGAAATTTGCACTGTGCAAGGTAACCCTACAGTCACCCTTCGACCCGATGCTACCTCAGCTTCCCCCTCTGGCAGCAGCTGTCATGAGGTGGAAAAAGAGAAACGATACATGTGAATCTCAAGAACGAAGTTAAAGGCTTACTACGGACAGTTCTTCAAATCTGTCTCTGCTGCCCAAAGACTATGACGTCGTTGCTGGCCGCAGCAGTACACAGCGGCGGTCGTTTGTTACCAGATTTTGTAAGCCTTACGGAGTCATTACGTGGAGGGGCATGGTGCCCCCAGAAGCGAACAGTGGGCACACTTCGACAGCCCTGCCTGAGCTTTTGGATGGGATTTGGAACGTGCCTTGGCCTGCCACTCTGCGTGAACCTCAACTTTAGCTTATTGCTCCAACAGGTTCCAACGCTGCCCATCCGGATCGGAGCTGCGCTTCTGGGCTCTTTTTTTTTTCTTGACCTCACGCTTGTGCGCGCCGGCTTTCCTCATCTCATCCCATTCCCCATCTCCTCCACATTTTATTCCTCTTCCCTCTCAGCCCCGACTGCACCCCGTCTGCCTGGCTTCTTGGCTGCTTGACCCAGCGCCGCTGGACGGTTTCCACCAACGGGCAGACTGATACGGCCCAAATCTGCGAAGTTTTATCATCGTTATTATTATTATTATCCGCGTGGGGCGAATAGAAGCTGGGTGAGAGAGAGCTTAAGAACACGACAGACTGAGCAAACAAGAAGCTCGACAGTACGGAAGCCTTAGAGAGGGGCCAACCCGGCCAGCACCCGCCTGTCGTCCACCAACCCAGCAGAGAGGCTCAACGTCCTGCTCCACTGCCGCATGATCGAGCAAGCCCGACGTCATCGCAGTTCCCTGCACCTGCAACCCTTCTCCTAAATTTTCCCGCCCAACTCGCTGCCGATCCGTCGCCAAACTTCTGCCATCGCACACAATGGCTGCCTCTGGCACTCAGCGTAAGAAACTCCTCGGCCATCGCCGCCGTATTGAGGATGAGGCCGATGACGACTGCGGCGTCGACTCCCCCGCCGACCTTGATGACGACTCGGTGACCGACGGTTCGATCGGTAGCGACGACCACGATCCTGTCGATGGCAGCGACACGAGCAATGTCGACGATGCGTCGCCCACCTCGCCCAACGCACGAAAATCTTTGGGTAATGGAAACGGCGCTGCAAAGGCCGGATATCGCCGTAACGGCAACGAGGACGACGTCAAGACGCCGCCCGCCGAGACTGCCCAGTCACCCAAACCACTCATCGCTGACTCCGACACCATGATGAGCCAGCTGACTCTGGGAAAGAAGGACGATACTGAGGTACTGCACTTTGATGACACTGAGCCGAAGCCAAAGCCCCCTGTAAAGGAGGCCCCGGTGATTGTAAGCTCCAGTGCTGCCACGCAGCGGCACCCTCAGCAAGAACTACAGCGGCGGAAGGACGAGGAGTATCGGCGGCGGAGGGAAGAGGATCCCACTTTTGTTCCCAACAGGGGCTCCTTCTTCCTGCACGACCACCGGCAGCTTGGTCCTGCCGCAAATGGCTTCCGGCGCTTTCCTGGAGGAGTTCGGGGTCGGGGTCGAGGCACGTTTGGCAACCACTTTGCCTCGCTCAAGTATGTCAAGTCCCATTTTGTCACTTTGCTCAGAAGGCCTCTATCGCGCCGCAGAATGCTAACATTTGCCTAGCCCAGTATCTGGTGCTTCGGATCCCATCGTAACGGATCCGTGGAAGCACGACATGCACGAGATGGTTGCCGATTCTCTTCCTCAGCCATCTCGACAAACTCGGTATCCCCCTGCTACTGAGGGGCCGCCGAATGGCAATGGCATCATCCCGACTGCACCTAAGCCCGAAACTCCGATCAACCGAGCCATGTCGACCGAGAAGGTCATCGGCACAGTGACCGTCCGGGTCTTTATTGCTGGCATGAGCGAGGCCAAGCTCTTCCCTGGTGTCACTTTGAAGCAGTACACCAAGCTGCCCGACCACCGGCCGCCTCTTCGTCGTGACAAGCCGGTTCGGATTTCCATACCCTATCATGACCCTCCCATCATGCCGCGGTACATTTTCCCGCACCAGGACCGATCTTTTATCTTCATTCCGCGAGCCATGCGCCCTAACCAGCAACGTGCTCGGGCCAAGGCTCCTCGATCTGTCCTAGGCTCGGGAGTTTTCTCTCGTGCAGCGAGCGTTTTCGGCGGCAGCATCTACGGCAGTGTGTATTCACCCAGTGTGGCTCTTAGTCGTCGGTCTTCGATCGCCCCCGAGATTGGGAGGGAGGTGATGCTCTCACCTACTAGCTCTGCTATATCGCGCCCTCCACACTCGATGGAGGGTGGCCGCCCTGTTGTTCGTCTTCCCCAACCATCTGTTACTGCTGCTTCTGCTCCTCCCCAGCCGAGCGGCCCTGCGACGGCCCCGGCTCCCGCTGAGTCTTCTGTTAACGAGCAACCTCAATGTCAGACACACGCACTGCCTCCAAAGCCTATTCCTCAAGAGGCGCGACCAAACGTTCCTGTGCAGCAACCACGTCCTCAGAAGGCTGTCTCTGCGGAGAGTATCGAGACATCTGCTCAGCAGGCGTCAAATGCTCCTTCGCCCTATGAGCAAGCCTTCCATCAACAAGTCCCTCCTCAACTCACTACCGGCGGCTTTAGCCGCGACACACATGCTCAAACCGCATCTTTCCAGTCGCAACTCGCTGCTTCGAGTATTCCGGAGCGTGCCATCCATGCTGCTCCGTTCCAACCCGCTGGTTATGCCCAACCTGCACTCTACTCTCAACATACTTATGCGACTGTACAGCCCCAACAGGGATTCTATTATCCCGCGCCGCAAACCTACACGACCAACATGCCCCCTAGCGCAGCCACAGCACCTGCATTCATCCCTGCCGCCCAGCAAGCCGCCACGGCTGCTGCTCAACCTCCAACCAATCCAGCTGACGTACCCGGCGGCCCGCCACCGCCTCTTCCTCCTCCTGGTCCTGCTCCTGGGCCGCAAAACCTCGTCGCCCAAGAGATTAATGGCATGGTCTACTACTACGATCCATCGCAGCTCCCAATGCCGCTGCCCCCTCCTCCACAGTTTGCCCCTGCAGCCCCGCCTGGCCAGGGCCCCCCTCCGGGTCCCTATGGTGCCCCCTACGGTGCTCCCCCGCCTGTAGGCATGGTGCCTGGCCCTGATGGGTACTATTACCAGCAAGGAGTGCCTGCCGTGCCGCCAACGGGAATGGTGTACTACCCCCAGTAGACAAGGGGGTGGCCTGTTCTTGGTAGCGGTGGCATCGGCGGAGGTGTAGGTAGCAGGGCTGGAATAATGCCGGTCATGTCGGTGCCGGTGATACCGATGCCGATGCAGACGCACATGCCGGTCTCGATGGTAGAGAAAGAAACGACTTTGTCAGAGGCCGCTCCGGTCGTGCCGGTAGCTATCTCGCCACCTACGCTAGCGTGACCACGATTTGGAGGTATACGATGATTTCTTGTACCATCACGCTTGGGTCTGCAAGAGATGACGTTTACGAGTTCCCTAGGTTTATGACCTACCTACCTTACCCCGCTGCTTCTTTTAGTCAGCGACGGGGAACACTTTGAAGTGGATGGGGCTTGTTCTCATTTCCCTCTTATTGCTCTCTTATTGCTATGGACGATGACAAATGGCCAGACGGATGAATGGTATGGATGGTCTGCATGGATGGCTATGGGTGGATAGCTTCTTTGGTCTTAACAACTTTCCTCACTTGCTATTGTCGTAACGAATGATGGAATGGATGGATCATTGGCTAGATTCGCTGCTTCTTCTGCGAAACAACTCTGTCATTTTTCTTCTCACGTCCTCTTTTATCATCTTACCTACATTGGGTTTTCTATTGGTTGACGATGCCTTCTTATGGATAGGAAAGGACATGGCCGTGAGTAATTTTTGTCAAGAAAAAGGGCTGCTTGTTTTTTTTTGTTTTGCTTCTTTTCTTTCCCTAATGGAATTTCTCTTTTCTTACTCCCTAAGTTCTATACAGGTTGCCGGCGGGTTTTGGCATTTCAACTTCTCTTTTCGCTCGTTTTCATCCCGCTATTTTGGAAATTTTATCCTTGTCGCTTTCATCCGCTTCATTCATGAGCAATCCAAACTGATTCCCCGTCTGGTCAACTTCTTTCCATTGCGTATTATTTGTTGCTGCCCCTTAGGATATCTCCATGGCCATTGGTTACGTTTTGATAGCTCTGTGGCTGATTTGCTATTTTCTTCCATTTGCCTTTCATATTTTTATTCAATGGAGTCCGTTTGGTGCGGTTGGAGTTACGGGTATCTGCTTTTTGACTATTGTCTTATCTTGCCTTAAGATGCGGGACTGGAAGAGAAAAGAGAAATCAAAATAAAGGTTTGGACGGGATGGTTTTGTCTCTTTATCAGCTGTTTTCCTTTCTCTTGACGTGTTTTAGTTCCCCGTACGGTGGATGGGCGCATAGTCCAGGGAAGTGTGGTAAAGTGAGAAAGCAGGGTACCTTTATTTCCCAAATCCCTTGCTTCAGATTAGTGCCTCGGTGAAGTATTGGAAAGGGGTGTGTGCTAGGAGAGGAAACATGAGATGAGTGAGGATTCAGAGACTCCCGCAAAGGGGTAGGCTGGTGATCGCGTCGTCAGGGCAAGGTTTTCACACTTTGCCATTTCATTCGTTGTTGTCTAGTTCCCTTGGTGATTCATTCCTGAGTTTCCCACTTTGCTTGCCTTCCTGATTTTGCTGCATGGCGTCAACGGAGTCCAAGACCCCTTCGCGTTTGGGAATTCCACTTCTGCAGTTATTTCTTTTTTTTCCTTACCTATTTCTACAAGATTTTACCATTTGGGTTCCGAAGAGGGCGCGGTCTTGGTGAAAGGGGGCCATCCAAACAGACATAAGCGGCCGGCTGGGTAACCTAGATTTCACCTACACACCGGGTCATTGATTCTTTGGTTATGGAAGTATCAACATTAAGTGGTAGTTGAGCCCTAAAAGCAATTTTGTGTTGGATATCCAGTCCCCTAACGGTCGGTGACTTCTGTGTGCTTGATCATGCTTTCATTGCTTGGTGTTGGTGGCGCTGGTTTGGTTCCTCGGCCAACAAAACGACTTCGTCAGGTTGGCAGAGCCCTCGGTTCAGGGGTTGCCCGAGTTTTGAAACGGCGTGGCGAACCGGTGCTCCTCGACAGCAAGTTCGGTGACGCAAGACTACCGTACAGAATTTATGCTATTTTGCAATTAACCTATCACCCGAAAGTTCTAATGATCTTTTAACGAAACTCTATCCCTACGTTACGCGTAGTGTTTGCTACAGAACCGTTACAAGCAGCTTGCGTAGCCGCGGGAAAGCGAGGGCTCCTTCATTTCAGGGGTTAGCGACAATATCTCCGTGGATTTACCGGTCTTACACCTGCCTTCCGTGGAGAAGAGGGCCCAGCGGCCATGTGGCCAGAACGGGTTTTTCCACCCTCGATACGAGTGCGACACGTCGAAAACACTGGAATCGGCCGAGCTTGTTTCTATACGTTCACATTAACAGTCCTGGCATCAAAAGAAACGAGAACGAGGGTTCTTGACGCGTGACTGTGCTTGCTGCTTGCAAGTTGCCTCTTTAGGTACCCCTGACAGGCTGGCAGCTGACCCATTCAGCGCCGCAGCAGCGCTGTAAGCCCAACTGAATTAAGCTACAGGGATGTTCCAGCCTTCCTGATTTGGGCCATCGCGTCGCGTTTAGGGACGCCGGGCTGCCGACTTACATATCACTTACTTACAAGGGCAACCAAGCTTTCCAGCGTCTCCATATCAAATTCGACAACTGCAACTACCCAAATATACACTCGAGAAGCGTCATCTGAGCCTTGACTGCGTTGATCTCACACATAAGCTACCATATGGCACCAGGCGTTACCAACGGAGACGGGCCCAGTGACCGATTGGGCATCACTGTATTCTCTGGGGGTATGTGGAGTTGGGGTCATCTATGTCCCTCTGAATGAGTCACCTATAGAAAGGAGTGCTGACACCAGCAACAGGCACGGCAGCAAACAGCCTTGTCGATGTGTTCAACAGGATAGCTGAGAAGAGGCGCTGCAAGTTGAACTATGTCATTCCTATTAGTGATAACGGCGGCAGCTCTTCAGAGCTGATCCGCTTCATTGGCGGGCCGAGTGAGTGATACCAATCCATCGGATGCCTTAGACTATTCGGGATGAGACGGAGATGTTAAGGAGCAGCATGCTGACTGCGCACAGGTGTGGGCGATATAAGAAGTATGTGAGTTGTGAGCACCTGCTCATGATTTCATTAAGTTCCTGCTAGTCTGTTGTCAGAGTGCTTATCTCTGACCATGCATTAGGTCGCCTTGTCCGGCTCATCCCAAACCAGGAAGATGACAGGGAGATGTCTGCGCTTAAACTGTTGTTCGAGCACCGGCTCGACTCTGACCCGCTGAAGGCTAGAGAGGAATGGCAGGACATTGTCGAGTCACGGTCGCTACTCTGGAGCTTCATTTCCAGCCCCAAGAGGGAGCTGATCCGGTCTGTCCTAAACACGGTCAACCTCGAGATCGTCAAGCGAGCACGGCCGCCAAACGTCTTTGATTTTGCCAGTGCCAGCGTCGGCAACATGTTCCTGACGGGGTGAGTAACCCTACACCTTCCCCTGTCTCAACCACTTACTTACCACCAAACCCCCCCCCCTTCCCCC
>Ga0065720_1019927_pt1 | contig 18666 bp, 9 predicted proteins | sample Thericmetagenome_FD_59107 | JGI IMG/M metagenome (GOLD analysis project Ga0065720, IMG submission 59107) | Thermophilic microbial communities from the Joint Bioenergy Institute, California, USA of rice/straw/compost enrichment - eDNA_2 v2... | ecosystem: Engineered > Solid waste > Grass >...
CCCTTCCATCCTACCCCTCATCTTTACCAGCTGCCCCTTCCCGTCTAATCTCTGGTCGGCGGTCGGTAGTCACTGGCCCTGATGTTGTGACAGCCAACAAATGGACAAGCACGGCAATCATCGATTCCTTCGTCCACGTTACTAATCAGGCTTCTGTTATTAACAGGAAGCCCACTTGTCAAAAGGCAATGGTGTGCAGGTAATTGGCAAAGTGAATCCGGACCTCTCTATCAAGGCGCTCACTACGCTGGATCTGGGCACGGAAGTTGGTGAGTTTTGGTCCAAGACCCTGATTCTCTTTCCCCTTTCCTCCTCAATCAGTTTCCAGCTTCTCTGTTTTCTCTCCGCCTGTCTGTGTGGCGAGTCTACGGCATGGATGGCTGAGAGAAGCCTGGCCCTTGAGATGAAGAGAAGCCCCGTTAACAAGAGAGCACCCCTTTGGTCCAATCTCGCTCTTTTTCATCCGTGCTTAGCCGCTCATCTATTACCGAGTCAAATTTTACATGAGCTACACTGTTAGCAAGTAGCAGCTTCGAATCTAACACAATCTTACAGATTTCACTCTAGCCAACACAGTTGTCGAAATCTCCCATCAACACCCTGAGGTCTTCCATTCCTGACTGTGCCGGCGTCATTAAAGCAAATATATCTGAGTAGATAATGTGCTTAACTTAATTGACTCGCCGTGTCCATGAACCTTGTGCACTCCTACGCCGTAGATTTTGCAATTCTCAAAACCACCCTTCCAGCAGGCCGAACTCAAGATTCAACATTTGGCTGCTAGTTCGCACAGGATAAGGAAGGATTCTTCTTTCACCAGGCTGCTACCCGCGTCTAAGCGCTCATCAATTGACCTTGCCACACTGTTTAATGTGTACTGTACGGCGCAAGTACAGAAAATGTCAGTCGCATACTGGCTTGCAACACGCAATACCTCGGTAGGTACACTAGCAATGTATACTACAACTCTAGTCCGTATTGTCCTATCGTAATGTTCCTGACTAACCCTCCGCGTTCCAAGAAAAAAGGCGGGCGTGCATGAGACTGCATGCCAGGCCAAATTTGAACCTGACGATTCCCCCCGAACAGTTCCCCTGAGTATTCCCAAGCCCCTAAGCAAAAGGCAAGCAAAGAAAGCAACGTCCGCCCGGGCCCTCTAACAAACCACCCATAGAAATTTTGGGTAACCTATGCACCGCTTATGCCCTGCAACCGAACCCAAGAACCAAAGGGCAGGAAAACAAGAGGTCCCTTCATTCCTTCTGTATTCATCCATACATGTATGTCAACAAAATATCAGAAAAGTGGTAAGAAAAGCAAAGAGAAGCGGAACCCCCCAGACGCCGAGGCCCAAAGGACGAATTTGGCATTGCAGACACTGTGTCAGTACCAGAAGTGCCTTGATGCTCCCAGGAGGAAGAGCCAAACAAACAAAAAGATGAGTAAAGCCCGTACGCAAAGGAGTAACCGTCCACAAAGGATCCAACCGAACGATGAAGAATTAAGAGATCAAGCATGCGAAGGATAAAGCCGTAGAGTCGCTCAATAACACCTAGTTGCCTGTCCTCTCACCAGATCGCGTTTTTTTTTCTGGTAAATATTTCCATAACTAGTAATTCCGGCTCTACTGCTGCTGCTTTTGAGCCTGCTGCAATTGCTGGCCCTGTAGTGCACCACCAGGTTCCGCCGCGTTCTTATTGCGGAAGAGAGAGGGAGGGGAGCTGGGCATAGGAAAATCTGCGCTACCAAAGAAGTTGCTGAAATCAGGTTGTTGCTGTTGTTGATGACCACTATTCTGTGTGCCTTGGTCCTGCTGTTGGCCTTGCTGTCCCTGTTGCTGTACATGGCCCAGCACTGCGCTCAAGTCCAGATCGTCCAGCCCGTGCGACGGCGACCCGGCCGTAAACTCGTTCGCCTCACTCAGTAGCTGTGTAAGTGTTGCCGTGAAGGGCGAGTCGAACTGAAGCTGAGTAAGCGCCTCATCTTCAAGCGCAAAATGTGCATGTAGGTGGTTGTTGTTAGCATTGTTTGCGCTGCGCGGGGTACGACGCTTGCCCGACCGCGGGGTCTTAGATGGCGTGCGCGGAGGAAGCTGATGAAAAATTTGGCTGGGAGACTTCGGTAGGCTGGCCATTGAACGAATCGACCGCGAGATACTCCTAGTAATCGGGCGGTGGTTGGGTGTTGGTCGGGTCGGGGTCTTAAACGGACCAGCACTTGCAGCAGCCTTCGAAGGAGGAGTGGAAGGGCGGCGAGGAGGAGTACCGAAGAGTTCCTGCTCAAGTTCGTCATGATCTTCGACGATCGGAGTCCCAGGGCGCTCTAGAAGTTGAGCCGGGTTGTTGGTGTTTTCGTTCTCCTTGCCAACCGTCGCGGACTTGGCCTCCTGGCCCTTAGCAGACTGCACTACATAATTCACTGGCAGCTCCCCGAGAACTTTGGGAACACCATCCTTTCGGGGTGACGGGAAGAGCAGCCGTCTTGTGCTTCCAAGGTCGTCCTCAATCCGGATAGGGCTGTCCGCGGTTCCACTACCCCTGGAGTGAGTCGACCCCAATAAGGGCTGTTTCGGGGAGCTGCGCAAGTTTAAAATCTGTTCCTCGACCGACATTCCTGATCCTTCGGTGTGCTGCTGCTGCTGCTGCTGACCAGTAGCGTTCACAGACTGCTGAGGTCGAACCACTTCTTCCTCCGCAGGGCCGATCGGGTCAGTCGTAAAGTACGCCTCAGAAGTGAGATTAGGCGTCTTGGCCGTATCGTTCTTCGGCTCTGACTTCTTGTTCTTCGAAGCATTATTGTTCTTGTTCCGTCTCTTGCGCGGCTGGTTAAGGCGAGCAGCATCCTTATCCCACCTCTCGGGGGGGCGATGTGCCTTGAACTTGCCCAGCCAGATACCGCAAGGGTTGCAGAGGATAGTTTCTGTCCACAACCTCTTGTCGTCATTAGCACCAAGGTTTTTCTTGACGAGGCGATACATCGAGATCTGCCCGTTGGCATCGCGATCCAAGACCTCGATCATCGTGACTGCGCCTGGCTTGTCTGAGAACTCGTAGAATTGAGGAACGCCGTATTGTTCTTGGGTCCAAATTTTCCGCCATGTTGGGGTCTCAATAGCACCGCAGTTGTTGCAAAATGGCGGTGACTCGCCCTTCGCAATTGCGTTCTCTAGTCGCTCCTTGATGGACTGTTTTTTGATCAAGTTCTTGCTGTATCGCGGCGGGGGATCCGGTTCGCTCGGGGGGCAGGGCGGTTCAGACATCGGGGGCCGAGGCAAGGTAATGGAGGTCTCGACGACAGGATCGCTTGCGGGAACGGCTGGGGCCGGCAGACCTCTCGAGGCGGGTCTCGAAGCGGGCCTTGACGCAGATTTCGGCACAGGAGCCGTCGGAGCAGTGACAACTGGCTCAGAAACCTCTGACTGGAGGGGTTCCGGGCGAGGGGGAACAGGCATTGGCAATGTCAACACAGGAACTGTGGGAGCCGGCGTTGGCCGTTCACCCTGAACCTCGGTGTTTCCCTTTTCGACGGTCATGTTGTCTGCGGCAGACTGCCCCGGTTCAGCCGAGCCATTAGCGGTTTGCTCCGGCTGCTCAGGAGGGGGGCAGAGTTGGTCCACAACATCAGCTGGTTCTTGTCCGCTTGCCTCGCTGGGTGGGCAGGGTTGCTGTTGGGGAGCTTGCTCCGGCTGCTCCAGAGAGAACACGGCTGTTTGTGGTGCGGTGTTTGACCGCTTAAAGGTTCGATTCGACGGTCTTATCTGCGTGGGCTGTGAAGATGGAGCAGGATGTGGCCTGTTCAGTGCCTTCACTTTACCCTGAGGGTTGAAGATGCTCTCCCTTGGCAAGAGCTCGGGAGGGCCAGGGTTCTCTTCACGGAACGAAAAATCTCCTGTCGGCAGCTGTGGCTGAGGTTGGGTGTTCTTTTTCGGCAGTTTGGTTGGCACTGGAGCTGGAAGAGTCGGAACAGGAAGCGTCGGTTCCTGGGTTTGCTCCTGTTGAGACAGGTCGTGCATTACCTCATCATCGTCGAAAAAGTCCTCGATTCCACCGCTCATGAATCCAGAGTCTATCTGCGACATCCGCATGGGGGGCAGGGTAGGGCTCGAAGGAGGACTAGACTGCGCAATGTAGGCTGCGGTTCGGGGGACAGGGGGCGACGAGCCGATATCACCAGTGCTGTCTTCGGGCGAATAACCATGATCAGGTGACTGCGCGATAGAGTCGGCAGGAGATTGAGCATCCTGACTATAATTTCGTACCACCAGCCTCCCAGGCTCCGGCGGATCTGTGCTAAGGATGGAATCGGACCGTGACTTAAGGTCAAGAAGTCTCCGCTTCTGTTGTTGCTGCAACATTGACGCGTCTGGAATAGGAGTGGGCGCTCGAGGGACATCCTGGCCGTGGTTACCGGTAGTAACCTCATTTCCAGAAGCGACTGGCCGCATAGCGCGTAAAGAGCTAGAGGTGCTCGCAGCCACTCGCAGGGAATCGTGAACAGCACCGAATGGAGCAATAGGGCTGTACTCAGTCCTTACTACCTTCGCTCTCTTCTTCTGCGGGCCATCATCACCATCAGTCGCTTCCTCTGCGGCCGAGGTGTTACCCGTCTCAAGAGGCTTTTTCCGAGGCCTTCCTCTAGGCCTGCCGGTAGGTTGCTTGCTGCGAGACCTCGACGCAGGTCGAGGAGGGCGCGGCTGCGAAACAAACTCCATCGGCGCGGCAGCAATTGGAGCAGGCGATGGGGTGTTCTCTGCGCCCTGTGATCTGGGCTGAGGGGGAGCCGGTGCCAAAACAGGCTGCTGTTGCTGGTGCAGCTGCTGTGCTGCCGGCTGCTGAAACTGCTGTTGCTGCTGATATTGTTGTTGGGGTTGTTGCTGTCGAGCTGGAGGCTGGTGCTGAGGATTCTGTTGGTGATGGATAGGCTGCACAGGTTGAGGTTGTTGTGGTGGGTGTTGTTGGTTCTGGTATTGCGGTTGCTGCTGCGGCAGCTGCGCGGGTACACCCTGAGGAGGGATGCTACTCGGCCGAGAGGGCTGTTGGTGGTTCATGTCGTTTCGCAGGTCCATCGGTCTGCTCTCGTTCATCTGAGGAGGATACTGTGGCAGTTGAGCTGTAGGGAGTGCTGGGGATGAGACAGCGCCCACGTGTGAGGCTTGGTGGCCTAACATTGGGTTCGACTGGAGGAAGTTGTTCCATTCGGACGCGGGGTCGATGGGTGTCGGTGCTCTCGGCGCGCTAGCTGACTCGATCGCAAGGTGCTCGGCGCGTTGAACCGTCCTCTTAACGGGTGTCAACTTCAGTTTGACCTCCAATGTGTCACGGATGCCATTGCTCAAGATAGCCAAGAGATTACGCGTCACCCGGCCGGTGACAAACTGGGCATGTTGTTGTTGTTGTTGTTGTTGTTGTTGTTGTTGTTGCTGCTGTTGTTGCTGCTGCTGCTGCTGCTGCTGCTGCTGTTGTTGTTGTTGTTGGGGCCCGCCTTGGGGATCTAACACCCATGAGAGCATGCCTTGCCCGACCAGGGGCATATCCGGCTCGGAGAAATCGTAGGCATAGACGCTGTAGTCGGTTTCGGGGTTGTTGACAATTTCGGGACTGCATTGGGCAACTGCCTGCAGACATGTTCGCAGGTCGACCACGCCAATTGTTAACCGATCGTCAATCGGAATTGTCTGAATCTGGAGTATTTGAGGCCACCGCGCCAGGCAGTGGGTGTCTTGGTTGAAAGTATAGTGCACCTTCACTGAACGCCGGGCCATGATTAGGGACCAACAAACAACGCAAGATTAGGCGGAGAAAATCGGGCTTGACTTACATGCCATGGGCTTAGTCTGCATGTTCAATTCTTCACTCGGAACTTGCTGTGCTGGTCCTGGATGAGGCGAAGGCGCCGACCAGGCTGCTGCTGGAGTCGCCATGTCTGGATGAAGCACGGCGGTGCTGGGTCAGTATTGATGCTGCTAACTGCTCTCGGGACCCTTTTTTGGTGGTAACGCGAAGCAACGACGGTAGAGGAAAAAAATAGTCGACGATGAATATAAGAATGGAAAATACGGCGATGGTTTGTGGTTGCGAGGAGAAGTCCGTGGTTCGTGGTCGGGAAAGGGAGTGAGGAATGGGGTATCGAGGAGAAGAATCGAGTCTGCAATGTGGACGTGGTGAAGTGTGTGAGGTTAGGCGGAATTGTGGACTGGAATGGGAAGCTTGACGCTGGTGGGTCGAAAGTGAGAGGCTGGTCTCATTCCCGGCAACACGCGTCTGGCCAGTCGCGTCGGTGGGTCAACCACGCTCCACGATGCATGTTCCTGCACGACCGCGCGGGAGGGGACAGGAAACCACGGAGCGCAGTCGAACCCTATCCCGTAGCTGTGCCCCCCGTCCTCCGTTACCGCTTGGCGCGATGCAGCCCTGCAAAACAAGACGGGAAGTGAAGGGGGTCAGGGCCGAAAAAAGGTCTACGAAGTGACTTACTGCAATCAATTTGAAGCGGTTGACTATACCTTTCGGTTTTCTACGCGCTGCCCGCCTCTACCATGGTTTTGCGAAGGCGATGCATGTCAATTCGGCTTTAAATATCCTTGGATCGTTGCGAAAACGCGGTGGGCGTTGGCGCTAAAGCGAACCCGATCTGCTGTTCGATCCTGGGGCATTTCTCGGCCCTTGGCGCGGCGTTTCCTGCCGACGGGATCCTGGGGATGACGCGCGGTGTGGGGCACGCTTTGATTGGTACGCGAAAAGCCGCGTGTGCACGGACCACCTCTTCAACACGGTGCGGCAGAAGAGGGGAAATGCCCAGCAACTGGAGGACTCACTCCGTCCAAGAATTAGAGACAGGAAACTGGTGGGCGCGTTGGTGAACTCAGAGTCACAAAAGGGCAGACATTCGTTGAGCTTTCTTTCCTCTTGGATGGGATTCGGAGGCCCTATTTATACCCCGCAAAAACCCTTTCCATCGTTCCCCGAACCAAGGCAGCAACCAGCCCCGCCCCGGGCTCGAGGAGCGCTTTGATCACCGCGACTGTCTCCCTTTGCGTGCTCTATCACTCGATAACGCGATGAAGCGATTCAGACCATTGCCGTCGCATGTTACCGCCGATTCGCCAATGATATCGTGAAGCCATCTACCTTCTTTCCATTCCCTTGTCGCGATCGGGCAACTTCCAAACATAACACTGCGGCAACGCCATCGCACCGAATTTTGTTGTACATACACCACCTGGCTAAACAACGCCGTGCTGTCTCACGTCTCACACCCTAATCTGGCCTGATTGAAACTTTTTTTAATAATCAATTCAATTTGAAGTCTACAGATAGAAGAGCAGTCATTAATGCAAGAGAAGTCTATTGAAGCAATCCACAGTCGTTCAAGCACATCATACTTAGACCTATCCGCCTGCCGATTTCATCAATCATCCATCACGCCAGATACAAATGCTTCAACCACAAATAATCAACTTATCAATATTCCGAGGGCAAGCAACCTTTACCATGACTTCATTGTCATTGTCCTCTCTCCCTTTGCGATTCCCGCCGCATAATCCGTGCCAAGGTATCTCGCCTTGAACAGCCACACCATCCAACCCCACAGCTTCCAACCGCCCACTTGACCTGTTCCCGTATTCTTACCGACCGTCACTGCGAGCATGACCCTCTCATCTGGTTGGTATGCTTGCTCCTCTTGACCAAGAAGCCGCGCCTCCAGCAGTTTGGATGCATGCACCGCTTGCTTGTCAGCATGCACACCCTGTGGAGACTCAAGATTACCAGCATCGCCGACCACAAAGATGTTATTGTGTCCTTCGGCCCGCAAAAACTGAGTCTGCTTGACGAAGCCGCGAGAGTCAAGCAACGATTGTGGAAGGAAGGAGGTGTTGGGAATGATGCCGTATGTGGGGATGAGGAGGTCAGCTTGAAGGGTCTCCGTGCTGTTTGATGACTTGTTGGTGATGGTGACCGTGCCCGGGAATGAAGAATTAGCTGGGGACGTGACACGAGCGTTCGCGATAACCTTGACTTGAAGCCGCTCAAGGGCTCTCTTAGCTGCCTCGCGTACGTCCCGGCGAATATTCGTACCCAGTGGTAGCTCATCGTCACACACAAGTGTGATGTGCTTCAGGCCCTTCGCAGCGTACTGTTCTCCGAGCTCGCCGGCAACTTCGACACCCGTGGTGCCAGCACCGGCCACAACGATTGACTTGGCATTCTTGATGCGTTGTGCCCAGTCATGCAGAGCATCCTTGGTTTCCTTGGTCGAGTTGAGGTTCTTGAAGGGCATACCGCTCTTGAAGCTGCTGCCGGTAGCAATGACGCTAAGAGAAGTTAATATCCAGAAGATATTGAGAACCCAAGGTACGTTGAAAGTTTTTAACTTACAGATCATCATATTGAATCTTCCGTGCCGAGCCGTCGTTTTCACGCACCTCGACGATATTCTTACTTATATCGAGATGTTCAGCCTTACCTTGCACCAACTCATACCTCTCAGCCGGGTACTGGGCGAAGCTGGGTGCAATGGGAGTGAAGAGCTTGTCATCCGGCAACATGTCCGGAAGAATGCCGCGTACGGAAGCAATTGGCCAATAGAAGTCAGTGTTTGGAGCGACAACAATAACTTTAAGATCCTCGACTTTGTCGGCCGTGTGCTTGAGGAGATAATGAGCAATGGGAAGCCCCGTTACAGAGGCCCCGAGAATCACGACCGTTCTCGCCATCTTGGTTTGCAATGCTTGCGTAGCCGTTGATGGAGATCGATGGAAGCAACCCTTGAACTTATGAGAAGAAACTTGGTCCGCAGTTTAAGTAACAGCCAAGACCTTCGATGGTTTCTTCGGTGGGGAACTTTGCAGGGGAAAGAACACTGGGTACTGTAGGCTGAAGAGATTGTTAAGCTTGAGTTTCACGATTCCAGATTCCCTGAATGTCTGAGAGAATGCAATTTATATCCTTTTTCAAACCACATCTATCAACAATTGGATTTAGGTGGCGACTATCATCGGGGGTTCATCCCATACCCCACGGTTTCACTATTTTACATCTCATGCTACATCTTGCTGACAAAGGCGGAAGGTTTTTCATTATCTCGGCAGCACCTGCTATGCCGTGTCATCTTAACCCTGAAAATTTCCATGTGAAAATTTGGAGCAGGTTATCGATGATGACATCTCAGCAAGATCGCCCCTTCTCCAGCATGATGGCGGGCCGCGCGGCATACGAATCGGGTAATCGGCGGTTGATGTTTGGTGTAACCATATCCGCCGCGCGGATTGACAACCGCTCTTGATTTCAGTTAGATTCCTTGGGTCAATCAGCCATTTTCGGAAGATTAATCAGAGTCATTGTTGGATGTGATCTCAGGGACGGCAGCAACGCGACAGCTGCCTTTGCGGATGCCTGAACCTCTAAAGCACATGTGGCCTGTCTTCCTCAAAAACATCAGAGTCGTCTCACCCACCCCCTACGTTGATGCCCGTTCTACTGTGCAACGCAAACTACACGGATGGTAGGATACTTCTTTTGGTATGTTTTCTAAGTACGTAACAAGCTCAGATCATCGTCAAACCTGAAAAAAGGGGTATGCTGCAAAGCTGTCGCCTCTACGGAGAGTTGGCGCCGGCACCTCACTAATCACCATGTGCACCACTTTTACAACCGCAACATCATTGTTCCAATCACGAATCATGCCGCCCGCGCAACACTTAGAAGCCTGGCTTCCCGGCCACCAGCCTCCCCGGTGTTGACAGCGCTCGTTTGCATCGAGCCAGCGAACGACTGTATCCCCGTGGCCGATGCCCCACCACCCCCGTGCTCTCACCCGCACCAGTCCCCGACGTCGCACGCAGAATCGCTTCCTGTTGTAATCGTAAGACTCACCGTAAGGCCCGGGTTCATCACATCATAAAAGTTCCCAGCTACAACTTTTCCAGAAAGCCTGGCCCTTTCCAGCACTGCTTCGGCATCGAACCTCCTCTGCTCCGTCTTGGTTGCCTCGCGCAACGTCTCTTCCTGCTCTAACGTCAGGCCATCGCTTGTGTCGACCAGAATATGCACGTGTCTGTGACTGAGTTGGATGCGCGCCGGTGGGTTAGGACCAAAGTATGACACGATGGGCGTCGCGGGAGTCGATGGAAGTTGGAGCGAAGTGAACCCAATGTGGTGTTGAGTTGCTGTTCTCTTTCTCCGTTTGTGCTTGCCTTTTGAAGCCTTATGAGCGAAAGTCGATTGGTATACAGATCTGAACGTTCTTAGTTCAGTTTGTGGGACTCTAAGCGTTCCAGAGGAGATCGAAATACTCGGAGTTTACAAATCGATTCTGATTGGTTTAATACGTCTATGCTGGACTTAGAAAGGAGCAGGACAAGCGTTAACGGAGTGGTAGATGAAAAGCAATTTTACAACCACAAGCTGAAGCAAGATTAGTTTCAAGGGTTTACATAAACTTCATGCAAAATCTAATGGCGCTTTGACACACTCAACAAGGGCGGAATGCTGAATTTTCTGGAGGAGGACTGGGAGAGATCCCTGGGAACCGATTGAAGAGTGTAAGGTGTCGCTTCCTGATCGGTAAACGGCACCGGCTGCCAACAGCTGCCAAAATTGAGAAGCCAACGATATGCTAGTTCGAATAGTCATCAGATTAGTCAACTTAGCAACGAGGTCATGGCGCTAGCTCGTGGCAAACAGGCATCACTTATTCGATAGATTCCTCGACTTGAATAACGGCCGAACCAGCTGTCAAGCGTATCGAGCGTGTTCCAATGTTGGGCAGATAACAACAGAACGAAAAGATGCAACTGTTTCTGTCCACGAAGTGGGCTGGATTATTCATTGCTCTCGCCCTCGTCTTCACTCTGTTATCGCCGGCAAGCGCAGTCCGGTTACAAGCATTCCCTCGGCCATGGCATGATGCAAACATTACCTGTGACCCTCAGCATCAGGGCTTCCAGGTTTTCAAATGGCTGCGCGACGGCGCTGGTGGACTCTTTAGTCGACCCTTCAGCAAGACACTGGCGTCAACAAAGCCAAGTCCGGCGCTTTACTCTCGATACAAGAACGATGTTGTGATTCGGTTCAACGTTACTACTCCCGAAGAGGAGCACGCTCTTGCTCAAGCTGCTGACCAGATGTTTCTGGATATTTGGGCTTTCACTCCGGACTGGGTAGATGTCAGGATACGCAAAGATGATGTGTCTTCGCTCCTATCCCTGCTTCCCCGGTCGTTGAGACCGTCGGTTCTCATTCATGATGTAGCCGCTGCAGTTTGGGCGACTTATCCCTCGGAGACGGCCGACAATGTTATGCTTGGCTTTGGGAAGCTCAATATTGCCAAGATGAAGACGTCTTTTGAAAGAATGGGAAAGCTTTTCTTCCGCGATTACCAGACCTTAGCTGTAAGTCAATCTCAACATCCGGAATCCTTTTTTTTCCGAGATTAGGCTCATAATTAAACACTCCTGCCAGGTCATCACAAACTGGTTGCGCCTTCTTGAAACTATGTTCCCATCAATAGCGGGTCTCGTCAACATTGGGAAGTCGTACGAGGGTCGAGACATTCTCGCCCTGCGTGTGGGCGCCGGTAACGAGACCAAACAAGACAGGAAAACCATTCTCATTGCCGGTGGTCTGCATGGCCGTGAATGGATCTCAACGAGTACCATCAACTACTTAGTCTGGTCGGTGCTCACGTCCTACGAGAAGGATCGGATGATCACCAAGCTCTTGAAGCACTTCGACCTCATTTTCATCCCAGTGCTCAACCCAGATGGTTATGAGTACACCTGGCAAACAGACCGTCTGTGGCGCAAGTCTCGCCAACAGACCAAGTTGCGTTTTTGCCGCGGCATGGACCTGGACCATGCTTTCGGTTATGCTTGGGAAGACTCACGGCATCAGACAGACCCGTGTTCAGAGAGCTATGGAGGAGACCAACCCTTCGAGGCCATCGAAGCGTTCGAGTTGGCCAAGTGGGCGAAGAATGAGACAGCCAATGGTGTGAAGTTCGTAGCCTTTTTGGATCTTCACTCTTATTCACAGCAGGTTCTCTTCCCATATGCATATTCCTGCTCCGTCGACCCTCCTAATAAGGAGAACCTAGAAGAGTTGGCAATAGGACTAGCCAAGGCGCTTCACCGGCCCCACGGCGAGAGGTATCGGGTTGATTCGGCGTGTGAGGGAGTCGTTCTTCACGCCGATAGTGAAGGGGATGCTGTGTCCCGTGTTGAAGCTGCTGGTGGTTCTGCGATTGATTGGTTCTACCGTAAGGCTGCCTCTTATAAGCCTTGATATTTGCCTGACGTACAAGGGTGCAAAGCTGACTGGTCGATACAGATGATCTTCGGGCTCGATATAGTTATCAAATCAAGCTTAGAGACACTGGCAGCTACGGGTTTTTACTGCCGAGCAAGCAAATTGTCCCAACAGGGGAAGAGACTCTTAATGCGCTAAAATATCTCGGCGACTATCTCCTGGGGAACAATGGCATTGAGAGCTCACCGTTCCGGCCGTCCGCAGGCGAGTGGAAGGACCTGAGGGGACGCAGGAGGTAAATTGTCGCTCCAGGCTGAAGATGCTTCGTAAAGGAGTAGTAGTCTGCATGGGCCATGGTGCTTGACTTTATCTTATGGCCATATAGTATGACGTCTGTAATAATCTGTCTGGGAATGCTTCCTGGAGTTTTGGATCGCCCTACTTACCCACCTCTACCAACGTACAGTAATGGTTTCAAACTAGATTTATTGGATTTGGAGAGCATCGGCTAGGGAGGACAGGGAGAAAATGGGCGTTAATGGTGCATGTGTTTCCGAGTAGTGTCTGTACGCACAATACATTCATATGCTACACTGCTCCATACACTACTGGACAGCCCTTCATGTCAACGAACCGCGACAATATTTTTAGGATATGGCCCAGCTAATGTCCTCACAGTACGGTTCACTTATAGACGTGTAGCCATGTTGCATCTCGTGATGATCAGCCGTGCAAACCGCGAGTGCACTATCTCGAGATTCCCGAGCCTCGCAATTTATCATTGTGGAGAACCAACAGTTGCAGCGCAGGGGATGTACAAACATGGGCCTGCAGGCGAGTGGGGCCTCATGGCTGATTGGCCGCCCAAAAGGGCCTAGCGGAGAAAGATGGGGGCAGCCGGGCTCAGCTTGGAAGGAGCTGATCCAGCCGACCCAGTCGTGAGCCAGTGCCGGCCAGTCTTGGGCTCCTAGGCACCTGGGTCTTGATCGGTCCTTGGCTCTTTGCACAGTCCTAGGCGCACTGGGGTCCACTAAAGCCCACAGCAACCCACTTCCCACGCTTCCAGGTCCCCTGCCTTGGGTTTGGTTTGGTTCTGGTAGCAAGCAGCTGCTCGCAAGGCACTGCACTTCCCTTGGCGCTTCAACTGACCTGACGGCATCCTCCAACGTCCCTCCATCACCGTCCCTCCACCACAGCGATCGCAGCGACTGCCCCCAGCTCCTGCTCCCCGAATCTGCCCGCCAGCCTGCTCGCCGTGCATCTTCCCGCGCAATCGTTGACGGCTCGCACGCGATCCCATTGCCCATTGCCCATTGCCGCTGTGGCGCCGCTCTGTCCAACTTTGCTCGCGACCTGCGCGACCTTAATTCATTCGTTTTCTCTCCTTGTACCATCTGCTAAAACACTCGACAAGTCCCGGCCGCACGAGACAGCCCCCCCTCCCTCTCTCCGTCCGCGCGAAACGGCCGATTGGACGAGTCTGCCCGCCAGCCAAGTTCCGGTTATTTACGCATACACATTTGCATCCACAGTCAAGCAGTCAAGGCACGCCTACAGTCTGAGTGTCTGAGTGTTTGAGTGTTTTGAGAACAAAGTTTGTCGCCGCGCAGTGTTTCTGCCCATTTCTGCGTCCCGATGGATTATGTCAATCGAAGCTGTCTATGATCATGCCCTTCTTACGACGTCGCGGCCATCTGGCCAGCGAGACCGACATGCGGCGCCACTCGCTGCTCGACAGCTTTACCGCATCCGCGTCCGCGTCCAAACTTCCCCAAGTTCGAGCCGAGCCCAGCACTGAGTCGCCAGCTCTGCCCTCCGTTTCCGAAGATTCCCAGCCCCCCAAAACGCCGACTCAGATGGCTCCCCTCTCTTCGTCGGCCCTTCCCCGAGACAGCCTTTCAGCCGCTTCCAGCCATGCTGTCCCATCTATTGTTGAGCCATCCGCGAACGGTCACTCGCACAGCCCCGACGACACAGCACAGAAACATCGACGTTTTTCCATGCTGAGGTTCCGTAATGCGTCAGATTCTCAGCTTGCGGCGAAGGCCAAGCTGCATGCTGCGGCGACAGAGAAGGCCCCTCCCGTGCCACGTCGTATGTCCCCCTTCTTGCCGTCCGGCTCCCCGTTCCTCAGCACAGCATGGACGAAGCTAACAATCTGGGACTACAGCTCCCGAAATCATCACCACTGCTCCAACCTTCACTTCCATAGCTCCGAAAAAGAGGCCTTCTCGTATGAATTTTGCAGCACGCCTACGCCGTTCCGGGGAGCTGCCCAGAGCCGACCAGTTGGAAGAGTCGCACGATAAACTCACTTTGAAAGTTCCTGAAGAGGGATCCAACAGCACTCAGAGCACTCAGAGCACTCCGACCGATGAGCTTTCTGCACATGAGCCTGCCCCTCCGGCATACGGAGATGAGCACTCAACAACGTTGGCAATACCTGCTAACAGGTTATCCGAGTCATCAAGGTCGGATGCCAGTTCGGGCGATAGGATCTATGGGAGTACAACAACGACTACTCACACAATTCAGACCACTACTACTTTTTTTCGGCTTCCTCGCAGGAAGCATAAGCAATCTGAGCCTTTGTTTCCAATTGCCCATCTCCAAAAGAGCAAACAGTCTTTCACTGAAGACTCGAACTTTTCCAGCGCATCTGTGATCCCGTCGACTCCGGGCTCCCCTGAGCAACATTCTGCTGATCATTCACGAAGCCTGCCAACTCCGATTCCTTCCAGGGTGCCGTCAAGAGACGGTGTCAAAACGCCACCCCCTCAAAATCAAGCAGGCACCTTACTTCCCAAGCCCTCGTCACCCGCTACGGCTCTGTTTAGACCCGCATCGAGGCATTCTGGCCATTCCTCGCCAAGCCGGACTCAATCGCATAGGAGGGGTAGGTCCTCGACTATGAGTTCGCTGGGAAGGAATTCGCCAAGGGAATCTGTGGATGATCATTTGGCCCCGCCAACTACCAGAACGTCCATGTCCACGAGCCGCAAGAGTTTTGGCGACCTCCTAGGGCTGAATCGACTTCGGAATAACGGGGACTTGGCACCATCCCGTCAAGGGACGCTAACTCCCGCGACGCCCGCATCCAACGCCTCGAAGAACAACTCTCTTCAGTTACCGAGGGATTCGTTTGTCCTTCCGGAGCGTCGCGATGATGACACACCTGCTAAGTATCTCGAGCGCTTGCTAGCAGTAGTCAGTCGGAGCGTGGTAGCAGCTGCACTTTCCAAAAGTAACGAGCCTTTTTCGCTTGCCGTTCTGCGGAGTTATATGCGCGGATTTAAGTTCTTCGGTGACCCCATGGATATGGCGTTGCGTAAGCTGCTGATGGAGGCAGAGCTCCCCAAGGAGACGCAACAGATCGACCGGTTTGTGCAGGCGTTTGCCAACAGGTATCATGAGTGTAACCCGGGAATTTATTCGTCCCCGGACCAGGCATACTTCATTGCATTCTCACTCCTGATCCTTCACACAGACGTTTTCAATAAGAACAACAAGCACAAAATGCAAAAGGCCGATTACCTAAAGAATACCCGAGGAGAAGGTATCTTCGATGATATCCTCGAGGTCTTCTATGATAACATTACATATACCCCTTTCATCCACGTCGAAGACGAGTTCGATATCAACGGCGAGCGAATCGTTACCCAAAAGGCACGGAAGAAGTTGCTCTTTCCGAGTGGGCACCCCGATTCGGCCAAGAAGATTCTGAAGGAGCCCGTTGATCCATATGCGCTCATTATTGAAAACAGGTTGGACTTGCTTAGGCCAAATTTGAAGGACGTGATGCAACTCGACGACCCTTATTCATACCTGGGAACCGCTAAGAGTCTTAACGTGAAGGATCTCCAGAAAACCTTTTTCAGGACGGGCGTATTGCAGATAGTATCTGCAAGATCCCGTCCAGATGCTTTCATGACGGACAAGACAACTAACAACCCCGACGCGGCTCATCCTGGCATTGTAGATATCAAAATAACGAAGGTTGGGTTGTTGTGGCGGAAAGATACCAAGAAGAAAAAGACTCGGTCGCCCTGGCAAGAATGGGGTGCCATCCTTACCGGCGCTCAGCTCTACTTCTTCCGGAATACTGCATGGGTCAAGCATTTGATGCACCAACAGAAGGACCATATTAAGAAGGGCCACGATGGTGATCCATGCATATTTAAGCCACCCTTGGATCAGTTCAAACCCGATGCTTTGATGTCGACAGACGGCGCGGTCGCTCTGATGGACTCGAGTTACACCAAGCACAAGCACGCCTTCCTTTATGTCAGGCATGGAGGACTCGAGGAGGTCCTCCTTGCAGAAGATGAGGATGATATGAACGACTGGCTTGCTAAACTCAACTATGCTGCTGCCTTCAGGACATCCGGTGTCCGTATGCGTGGTGTCATCGGCGGAAACTACGATGGTCAGTCGCGGCGGGCCCTTCGAGCCTCGGCTAGCGATAATGTCCAAATCATCCGGACACCATCCGGCGAGGTGACAGTCACACGCAGCCGGATAGACCACAAAATGGCCCAAGATATCCTGGCGGCCCGGCGAGAGATCATGCGGCAAAAGATCCAAGACTACAACGAGAAGCTCAAGGAGGCCGAGACGACGCTTGAACTTCAGCTGCGGAACGCCAGACATCTCCAGATTCTTGCCCCCATCTCTCAAAAGACGCGTGAGCAGATGCTGCTGTCTGCTGCGCGCATGGCTGCGCAAGTAAAATGGACTCGGATGGAAATTTGGAAGCTCAAGTGCCACCGAGATATTCTGCAACTGGATTTAGAGGATGAGCGGCAATCCCTGGGTCTCCCACCTGACCCGAAGACGGACTTGGCCTTAAAGCCCATCACAAGGGAAGATTCTAAGGTCACCCAAAAGCCTCCTCCATCGCCTACTCACGCCACATTAACAGAGAGCCCCAGCACGGCTACCGCAAACTCAGAGGAGGACGTAACTTCGCCAGTCACCGGAACATTCCAGACCCCTCCTGCCAGCGCAACGGAGATCCATAATACCCGGGAGGAGTTGCCAGGCATGTCCTTTGACCATCTTCATCGCAGAAAGGGATCGGTGTCAACAATCCTTACCTCTCAAGCTTCGCCCCCGATGACGCCACTGCAGAATGAGATCAGACTGGCTGAGTCTCCGAAAAAGCCCGCTGAGTTTGATCAGCATGATGATGTTGATGCCAACGAACGTGACTTGCTGGAACAGGCAGGTCTGCTCGAGCCTGAGATCTCGAGGACGTCAGAACATAAGGGCCCTGGTAGCGAGTTGGAGGAGACGCCTGAGCGACGCAGGCGTGGTTCAACTGGCGCTGTTGGAGACCGCAGCGAGCGTAGCAAGATCCGCCGGAGTTTGCAGAGAACGCTGCGCGAGGGTGCCGGGCATATCTCTCATCACCGCCATCGCAAGGGCAAGGAATCAATTTCGAATTCCTCCATTACGGAGGAAGCCAACCGTGATGCACCTGCCGACTCTCTTCCTCGTAGCTCCGGTTCTTTTGTGGTGCACGGCAAGAAAGCCTCTGTCGTTACCCTCGGCAACGAGCTCCAGATCCAGGGCCTCACAGCCGAGGACCGCATTCGCCAGCGGATGCACCGCGATGACGCTTCGAGCAGTCGGATAGGGCCAGCTGAAAGCAGCGATTTCCAGTCGGTGCTCACTACACGAGCTACCTCTGAACGTGAACATCGCGAATCAGCTGCTAGCGCCAGTACGGCGACAGCGAGGAGCTTCCGTGAGCTTCATAGGAAGTATTCGACTGCCAGAGCCGGTGGTGGAAATAGCCTGGTCGTTCCTTCAGATGAGGACAGCGATGCGGCGGTCAGCTTTTCCGACGGTCGACGCACACCGCTCCCTCCGATCGAACATGAGGAGGAGGATCTGCCGGTGCAGTCTCAACAAGAGCTCTCAACCGACACGGTTGTTCCTGCCGATGCTGATGCAGGCGAATACCGGTCTCAATATCGCGACCCGAGCCCTTCGCCTAGTCGGGAGGAGCGCAATACAGTGTTCTTCACCCCTGATCCGCCGGCAACCCCGGTTGATGAGGAGTCGAAGAAGCTAGAGGCCAAGTTGAAGGAGCAGGAACAGCAGCAGGGCCAGGGGCAAAGTCAGGAGGAGGATCAGAAGAAGGAGGGACAGGAGAAGCCTTCAAACCGACTGCCAAGTCCTCCCCTGCAGGCTGTCAAAGCTTGAAAAGACAGTTTGGATTTATATTTTGAGGGCGCTGTTAGATGCCAACGCGAGACGGATCGTCGGCCGTTCCACTTGCATGCCTTGAGCAGGCCAGCTACATTTCCTCTGGTTTTTCTTTCGCCAACTGATTTGTCTTGATGGCCTTTATCGCATTAAGCGATTATGACTGACTCCATTCCTTCCCCCCCCCTCTGATTTTTTTTTTTTTTTT
>Ga0065720_1019928_pt1 | contig 18652 bp, 20 predicted proteins | sample Thericmetagenome_FD_59107 | JGI IMG/M metagenome (GOLD analysis project Ga0065720, IMG submission 59107) | Thermophilic microbial communities from the Joint Bioenergy Institute, California, USA of rice/straw/compost enrichment - eDNA_2 v2... | ecosystem: Engineered > Solid waste > Grass >...
TTCTTTCTTGGAAAGACTTGGAAACGGAATCATCCTTTCAAGCCGTCTGATTCAGTGCCGCCGACAATTTACAGAAGGAGAGGGTTTACCCATTGACTTTAGTAGCCCTTCAGTGTATGTAGTGGCCATGAAACGACCAATCGCCATTGCCTTGCTGTGCCTATTCTCGATAGTTCAGGCCGGAAGCGCCTATATTTGTGGCTATCTACTCTCAACGTATCCTTGCAGTCCCACTTCGTGTGATTGCATCGACGTCGTATGGTAACATTCGTGTCTCAGGGATGCAACATCTAGCTGCTCGAGCGGATACAGATATTCGTCGTATTACTACTGTATGGTAATTAACAGCTACATCGAATGTCCGGAGGGCTGTTGTTCGCTAGCTTGAGGAGGAGGAGGAGGAGGTAATGAACAAGAGAATGATAGCACCTTTGGCATTTGTTTCGCTCGGCAGCGTGCTCTACGGAGCGGTACCTTACAGTGCGACAAGGGTGATCAGCACGACCAAAATCAACCTCAAGACGGGCGCAGTCGAGGATCTCCAAACTGAGATGATGCGGGAGATTCGCGGCTCGGACGGCAGCAGGCGTTACTTTGAAAGGTCTAACGGAACCTACAGCTTATTCCGGGCTCAGGATGGCGCCCATTACACGGTCGATAGCAGGCGAAGGACGGTTACGATGCTGACGCCACCCGCTTCCTACGTAGAAACTCCTCGTGCCGATCTGGAGAGAAGGAAGGCAGCAGCTACAGGCGAGAAGACGATCGCCGGAGTAAGTTGCCATGTCTTCCCGGTTCGTTCCAATGTAGCGAACAAACAAACTTCGTTGTGCCACGCCCTCGAAAGCGACATCGTCTTGGAGGTGATCAGCACCTACACGGATCCGAACGGAGAGTTCAAAAGCATTACGCGCAACGTGATCACGGAGATCCACCTGAATGAAGAGCCGGATCCGAGGGAATTCGAGCTTCCGGCGGGCTATACGATCGTAGCTGGGCACGGGGCAGGCAGCCAGACGGCGGCGTGCGCATCGTGTAAGGGACGCTAGGCGGCCAAGCGCAAGCTCCGCCTCTCTGTGCTAAGTTCATCCCACTCACTTCCTTGGGCCGTCCGTGCGCACAGGCGGCCCCTCCATGGCGGCTAAAGCTGCCGAAGAGCGTTATCGAGCGCCTCGACGAAGAAGTACTCTCCCCACATCACGGACTCCCCAACGCCGAGATTCTTGTGGATGTGGTAAACGCCGCCCTTGAGCACGCCTTCCCATTCCGGATCATCCTTGGCCAGATGCTTCTCGCAAAGCGATCGCAGGATATGGATCGCGGTGCTCCAGTAGAAATGTCCTTTGACGGGGTCGGGAAGCAGCCGGCACAGACGCAGCATGCCGCTTGCGGCGATCGCAGCCGCGGATGTATCAAGCAGCTTCCGGCTCTCAGGCGGCGCCTGGTAATCCCATGGTGGAACACCGTCCTTGCCAGTGTGAGTGATGTAGTAATCCGTGCATTTCTCCGCGGTCTCCAGGAAGCGCGGGTCGCCGCTGTATTCATAGCACGTCGTGAAGCCGTAGAGAGACCACGCGAGGCCTCGTGACCAGCAGGAATCACCGCGGTAGCCCTGATGGGTGCTTTGCCTCAGGAACTCGCCGGTCTCCAGGTCGAAGATTCCTTCATGCGCCGTGGACCCATCGCCGCGCACGAGCGTACGCCTTGTCGTTAGACAATGGCGGATGGCGATGTCGCGAAGCTTCTTGTCTCCGGTCTCCCGCGCGGCATAAAAGATGATGCCGACGTTCATCATGATGTCGATGAACAAGGAGTTTTCGGCAACGAACGAACGCAGGTAACCGCCTTTCTCTTTGAAGCGCATCGCAAGAGTGCGGCCTGCCTGAATCAGCACTTCATGCAGAGCCGGATCCTTGGTCAGGCGGTACCACCGATAGTACGTCGAAAGGAAGATGAAGCCGAGATCGTGTACGTCGCGATCATGCTGGCGAGGTTCGAGCGGCTTGGTGTATCGCACGGCCTGCTCGAACCAGAAGTCCGCATTCGGAGCTCCGGCGTTCAAAGCGCGGCGATAAAAGATCCACATCATGCCGGGCAGGAACCCGTCGCACCAGTGCGTCCAGGCAGGGCCTTCATGCTTCCACCGGCCGTTCATTGTGTACATCGGATAGAAATCCGGATGGCGCTCGATGAGGCTCCGGACCTGCTTCTCGGCGAAGTCAAGCGCACCTTCAAAGAGCTTTCGGTCGGTCTCTAAATCAAACTGAATCACTGTTTCTCCTGATTACGGGACAAGGACTGAGTGCGCCATTCCATGAAAAAGTCTGGCGCGAGCCGCCGAGCGGCTCCGGGTACAACAAATAGGTTTCTGGTGACAGGCGGAAGCTCGATCCTGCGTGGCAAGCCCAGAGGCAGGCTTCCGCTCAAACTCGCAATCGCGCGAAAGGGGCGCGCTTCTTCCAACACAGCCCGCAGCCTTCCGCGCTTTCCGGGAAACTCGATCATGAGCGGCTCAAAAGCGACCAGGTAGTAGGTCGACGTGGAACTGCGCCGGCTCAGATAGCTGATTCGACCTGTCATCGTCGCGTTCTTCGGCAGCACCACTTCCTTGCGGACCTTAACGTCGCGGACCAGAACTGCTGCGAAGGGATCTCCGACAGCCGCTGAAGCAAGATCGATCGGATTCTTTAGTTGAACTTGAATCAAAAGCCCTTCCGCCACATCGAAGTCTTCGATTGCCTGGGCAGGAACGGCTTCGTCAGGGGGAGGATCGTCGAAGACCAGCGTCGACTCACCGGTGTATTGGCGGCAGTTGTTGAAGCGAATCTGGTTCCTGTGCTCGCCGCCGTGCAGATCGACCAGGATCAGCTCGGACTCCTTCGGCAGGAGGAAGTCTTCGCTGCCGATAGGAACGCGAGCGTACTGCAGGATATTGCTTGCCGACCGAATCGGCACATGCGGAGGAATGACGGTGGAGTGTACTTCCAGACGAACCAGGTCGAGTGTCTGGGCGTCCACCCAAAACGATCCCCGATACCCCGCCACCCCGGAGATGTCCCCCACGCGGAGCTGGTAGCCGCTCAAATTGATTGGAACCTCGTAGTTGAATCGAATGGTCGAGCGGCTGTCCAGTGACTCCGCGCCAACGTACTCGAAAGTCGCGGTATTGGACAGAAAGACGGCGCGCGCATGAAGGGCAAAATCACCGTTGCCAATCGTCCCGCTACCGACGAGCTGCCTGAGGTCGCGCTCTTCAAACGATCTCTCTCCGGGCCACGAGAAGAGCTCTTTACCACCCACCAGTGCAACTTCCAGACGGAGAGTATCGACAAGATGAAAGCGGCGAGAAGCGCCCGCCCTTTGCGATCGCAGTATGGTTTGCGTGCACGTATAGTTCGGCAGCTTCTCGAGGTTGTCCTTCATTCTGGCTTTGATTCTGGAAAGCACCAGCAGCTCGTGCGGAATGTCGCTTTCGCGGGCAGGCTGAGCGAACGCGGCCTGAACCGCAAACAGCAGACATAGCCACCGCATTGCGCTATTGTAACTTGCGGCTTGGGGCGCCGGTCCGGGACGGTAGAGCGTGCGAAATGGTACTATACCGGCATGCCAGCTAAGGTAACAGTGATTAACAATGGTCCGATTCGGATTGAAGGAGAATTCGAAATTTATGACGCAGAAGGAAAGGCCTACGAGCTTGCGGGCCGGACGGTAATATCGCTTTGCCGGTGCGGCTTCTCCGAAAATAAACCGTTCTGCGACGGAAAGCATCGTGTGAACGGGTTCCAATCCCAGTGCCAGGCGACCGAGCTTCCGGCTCCAAAACCGAAAGCTTCAGCTTCCGCTTCGTAGTGATGAAACTCAGGCTGCGTCCTTATACGCGGTGTTAAATTCCAGGGTCGTGCCTGTGAAAACTCGTCTCACGTTAAGCCGCAGGTGCGGTCAATCTGGTATAAGGATTGCAGCACTTGAATGTCCGGCTCCCTTTCAGGCAGGAAAGATCGGGAAGAGTTGAACATGTTGAGCAAGAGCCCAAAATGGTATTTAATCGCCGCACTTGCGTCCGCGCTCATGGCGGCAGGATGCGGCAAGAAACAGGAGACACCGGCTGCCGCAACCGAAGGGCCGGAAGCAGCAGCCCCGGCCGAGACTAGCGCTGATTCATCCAAACCATCAACGCCATCGTCAACACAAACCTCGAGGGAGCCAAGCCGGAGCGCGCGAGCTTCCAGGAATGAGCGTGAATCCTCACGCCCGTTGACGCCGGCATCCGGAGCCCCCGTTTCCTCGCAACCCGAAGCGGTTGCTCCGCCGAAGGCACTTGTCTTACCAGCCGGGACGTCGATCCGCGTGCGCACAACCACAGCTCTCTCGACAAAGCAGAATCAGACCGGAGACAGCTTCACAGCGACTTTGGCGAGCGATCTGGTGCATGACGGCGTGACTGTGGCCACGCGAGGAGCAACGGTGAAGGGACAAGTCGTTGAGTCCGACCCGGGCGGCCGGGTAAAGGGCAGGGCTCAACTGGCGGTCCAGTTAACCTCGCTTGAAACGGTAGACGGCACGGTGGTGCCCATCAGCACCGATAGCGTCGTGGAGGTTGCCGCCGCCTCGAAGAAGAAGGACGCCCTGAAGGTCGGCATCGGAAGCGGCATCGGCGCGGCCATTGGCGCGATTGCCGGCGGCGGAAAGGGTGCTGCGATTGGGGCGGCTGCAGGGGCGGGCGCAGGCACAGGCGCCGTGCTTGCCACCCGTGGAGATCCTGCCACCATCCCGTCGGAAGCCGTCCTTACATTCCGTCTCCGCAGCGACGCCAAAATCAGATAGGCTTAGCCGGGAAGGGAGACCTCCCTTCCCGCACCTGATCCCCCCGAATTTCCTGTTACTTCCCGCCGTGTAATGCGTCACACGGGCCAGGCAGCCCGGCGATCAGCTTGCTGCCCCGCCGTATAGCTCCCGTTCGGCAGACCGCATACGAAAACCGTTGGAGAGCTTTATGCACTACTTTGCGCTCACGGTTCTCCTGACGTGTCTATTGGTGTCCCCGCCAGCTTCCGCGGGCCGGAAACCGGAGCTCCCGAAGTGCGGCTCTGACCGGCAGGGAAAGTATTGGCCGGAGGAGGCGAACGGAAGCCGGGAGAAGATCCTCGCCGCCGCTCGCTGCGGGATACTGCACCGGTGTGTCAAGAAGAGATGGACGTATAAGTGGGAACGCTGGACGATCAGCTTCCAGGAGCTGAAGGGGGAGGATGTCTCCTGCGAAGCCCGTCCGCAGACTTCTGTCGACGATGATCCCGCAAAGGCGGACGAGAAATCTACGCTCGGCGAGACAAACTAACCCTTCACCGTCCGCTTCGTTCGCTTACCTGCATAGAGGCGCAGGTAGCGTACCCAGGATTCACGCTCGCCCGGCGCGCCGAAGTATTTCTTCCAGAAGTTTTGAAACTCAGTGATTTTCTCCTCGATCCGGCGATCGAGGAACGCGATCGCCGCGGACGCATCGGGTTTCGGGTCCAAGAGACGGCGCGTCACGGCAGCGTCATTGATACTGCCCAACAGTTGCTGTACCTTCCGCAGGCGTCCGATGCGATCTTCAAGACCGGGACCATAGAGAGGACGAAAGAGTTCTAACGTATATCGGAAGTGCTTAGTCGCAAGGCGGAGCTCATGAAGTCGCTCGGGCGCCGGAGCCTTGCTGACTACCTTGTTCCCTTCGGCGAAGTACCGTTCCGCCATCTCCGGGAGCCTGAGCCGGGCATTCTCAACAGCCGGCTTCGACTCGTCCCACTCCTGAGCGGTCCCTTTCATGCGCCGTGGATGCTGTGGAGGTGGAGAGATTCACGCCACTTCGAGGAGAAGTCGTGCCGGGCCCACCGTTTCAGTTCCGCAGCGAGCGCGCGCTCCGCCGCCTTCCTTTCCTTGCGCAAACCTTCAACCAGGCTGCCCTCGCACACACCCGCTTCCGCGAGCAGTTCCAGGGCAATGTCCTTGTCCCTCACGGCAGCAGCCTGATCCATGAGTCCCCGCAGCTTCTTTCTCACCTTCTTGACGCCTTTTTCGGGGAAGAACTGACGGAAGACCCGGAGACCCTCGCCGAACCGGCGAATGGCGACACGCAAGTCATGGATGGCGTCCGGATCACGAGATTTGGAAGCCCGGTGAACCTCGAATACGAATTTGCCGAGAAGACTGCGCAGGCGGTCAGCCGCGTACTCGCGCATGTGTCTTCATTCTACCGGCATCTGCCACGCAGAGCTGATCACTGAAAGACCCGCGATCGCCGCTGTTTCCGCACGCAGGATCTGCGGCCCCAGGGAAACGCGCTTCCATCCTGCGCGGTCGGCGCTTTCACGCTCCCGGTCCACCCATCCCCCCTCGGGACCACACAAGAGAAGAACCCGGTCGGATGCGCAGCGAACCTCCGGCAAGGCCGAGAGGATCGGAGGTAGCCCATTAGCCTCGTCCAGGCACAAGCGATATTCGCCTTCCTGCTCAAGAGCCGCTTCAAAGGTCAAGGGCGGCACAACCTCCGGGACACTCACCCGCCGTGACTGCTGGCTGCTCTCAAATGCAATCCGCCGCCAGCGCTCCAGACGCTTACACGCCGCACGCTCCAGCCCCTTTTCGCTGCGTTCCGTCTCAACCGGGACGACCCGCTCAACGCCAAGCTCGGTCGCCTTTTCAATCAGCCATTCCAGACGGTCGAACTTGATCAGGGCGGCCAGGATGGTCAGGCGGACCGGATACCGGCGGGGCTCCAGCGGCTCCAGAATCCGGAAGGAGACGGACTCTTTGCCAAATCCTTCAATTTCAGCGAGATATAACGAACCCCCGTCGGATACCTCGTACTTCTGCCCGATCTCCGCCCGCAGAACCCGACGAAGATGCCTGGCTTCGTCTCCATTCAATCCGGCCCGGCCCCCGCGGACCTGGCTGACAAAGAACAACCGTCGTGCCATGTACGATAATTGAATTCTCCCATGATCGCCTTTCTCCGCGGTACGCTGCTCGAGAAGCAGCCGAACCAACTGATTGTCGACGTAGGAGGCGTCGGCTACGACGTCAGTGTGCCGGTGTCCACGTTTTCGGCAATGCCTGACACAGGACGGGAGGTGAAGCTGCATATACACACGCACGTCCGCGAGGACGCAATCTGCCTCTTCGGCTTCGCCACTGCCGAAGAGAAGACGCTGTTCGAGAAGCTGGTTACGGTCAGCGGCATTGGTCCAAAGCTGGCAGTGACCGTGCTGTCCGGGCTGTCGGTGGCCGACCTCGTGGCAGCCATCCGGTCGGGCGAAGCAGCGCGACTGGTCAAGGTGCCGGGCGTCGGCAAGAAGACAGCCGAACGGATCGTGCTGGAGTTGCGAGACAAAGTGGAGGCGCTGGCCGCCGGAGCGGCGGCGGCAGCGGCACAGCCGGCAGCGACAGCGCTCTCAGCAGTGGAACAGGACGTCGTGTCCGCCCTGGTCAATCTGGGATGCCAGCGCGCAGCAGCCGACGCGGCTGTGCGAAAGGCAAGGGCTGCGGGAACCCCGGAAGAGTTCGAGCCGCTGTTCCGCCGCTCCCTGGAACTGGTGCGTTAATCTGAAAGATACATGCCGAAGAACGGTATCGTCTCCTCGTCGCAGCAGGAGGAAGATGTCCAATTCGAAGCGAGCCTTCGGCCTCGCCTGCTTGATGACTTTACCGGGCAGACGAAGCTGAAGGAGAACCTGGCGATTGCAATCGAGGCAGCGCGCCGGAGGGGCGAGGCGATGGATCATGTGCTGCTCTATGGCCCGCCCGGCCTGGGGAAGACTACCCTGGCTACCATCATTGCCGCCGAACTGGGTGTCCCTTTCGACCAAACGTCAGGGCCGATTCTGCAGAAGAAGCTCGACCTTACCGGAATCCTCAGCAATATCCGCGCCCGGCAAGTATTCTTTATCGACGAGATTCATCGCCTGATGCCCGACGTCGAAGAAATGCTGTATTCGGCGCTGGAGGACTTCCGGGTGGACATTCTCGTAGGAGCCGGCGTGGGCGCGAGAACGCACTCACTGCCGCTGCCGCGCTTCACCGCGATCGGAGCGACCACGAGACAGGGCCTGGTCAGCGCCCCCCTTCGCGGACGCTTTGGGTTGGTTCTCCGGCTGAATCATTATAACGAGCAGGAGTTGACGAAGATTGTCGAACGTTCTGCTGCACTGCTCGGCGTCTCCATCGACCGAGCCGGGGCGGCGGAGATCGCGCGCCGCAGCCGCGGAACTCCACGCATCGCCAATCGTCTGCTCCGGCGCGTCCGGGATTACGCCCAGGTTCGCGCCCAAGGCCACATCGACGAGCCAGTAGCGCGAACGGCGCTGGATCTGCTGGAAGTGGATCGTTACGGCCTGGACGAGATCGATCAAAAGATTATGCGCACGATCCTCGAAAAGTACGGAGGAGGACCTGTGGGCATCAACACAATCGCTGCCTCCATCGACGAAGAGCCGGCCACAATCGAGGAAGTCTACGAACCGTATCTCATGCAGCTCGGTTTCATCGATCGTACGCCACGCGGGCGCGTAGCCATGCCTGGAGCGTTCGAATATTTCGGCATCCGTCCTAAGAGCGGCCCCGCGAGCGCCCAGACGACTTTGTTCTAGTGAAAACGATCTATCTCTCGCTCGGCTCCAATCAAGGCAACCGCGAAGCCTACCTTCAGGAAGCGATCGACCGGCTCTCGCAGGCTCGCGTGTGTGTCCTGCGGATTTCTTCCGTCTATGAAACCGAACCGCAGGACTTTCCGGACCAGCCCTGGTTCCTGAATCTCGTCCTGGAGGCTTCGACGGAGCTCTTTCCGATGCAGCTACTTTCCCGAATCCAGGCCATCGAGACGGAGCTGGGGCGTTCGCGCAGGATCCCCAAGGGGCCGCGTACAATCGACATCGATATCCTGCTGTTCGGCCGCTTTATCGTGGATGCGCCGAGACTGGTTATTCCGCATCCGCGCTTGCATCAGAGACGCTTCGTCCTGGAGCCGCTTGCGGAGATCGCGCCGGAGTTGCGGCATCCGGTCTTTCGCAAGTCAATGCGGGAACTCCTGGAAGGCACGAAAGACCAGGCGGTGCGAAAGTCCGCTTTTCGGCCGGCGCTGCCCGGGGCATGAAGCGTCCGGCAGCCCGGGCGGCAAAGCCGGCTCTGCCCGGGCCGCGTGACGTTAGTGCTCAAGCGTCGAGCGGAGCATCCACGCCATTTTCTGGTGCTTTTCGAGAAGGTCGGTAAGAAAGTTGGACGTATCGACGGAATTCAGCTCCTCGTCGCAGCGCTTGATATCGGCGCGCATTTGCCGGATCACGGTTTCGTGATCGTTCAGCAGGTTCTCGACCATGCGGTCGGCGTCCGGGACGTCGCCAGGCTGCTCGTGCAGACGGGTCTCGCGCAGGAATTCCCCAAGCGTTCCGTAGGACCGGCCGCCGTTCATTCGCGCACGCTCCGCAATTTCGTCGATGAACTCCTCGAGCTCTTCGTATTGTTCTTCGAACATCTCGTGCAGCGAATGGAAGCGGGGGCCGACTACATTCCAATGGTAATTGCGCGTCTTTGTGTAAAGAAGAAATTCGTCGGACAGCAGCCGGTTTAGCATCTGTACAACCGATTCCTGCTGATCCTCGGTAAGCCCCTGATTCGGGCGTCGGCTGGTAACGATCATCGGTGGTCCTCCTGATGACACACAGGTATGGGGCTAGCTCCTGACAGCACCCCAGATGTTGGATTAGCCCAGCCACACAGATGCTACACCTCTTGCCGTGCCGCCAGGAGGCGCCAGAACGTCATTCGGTCAGCTTCGGTATTTGGAGCCGTTCGATCCTCACGCGGGCAATCCGGTTGCGGTCCATCTCTAGAATGATGAAGCGGAGATCTCCTTCTTGCACGGATTCTCCGGCAACCGGAATGTAGCCGAGCCGGAACAGCAGGAACCCCGCGAGCGTTTCGAAGCCGGCTTCTGTGGGAAGCTCGATGCCATACTGCGTTTTCAGGTCCTGGATGCTGGTTGAGCCCTCCAGTTCCAGCACCTCGGCTTCGCGGGCGGGAAGGGGACGCCGGACGTCATATTCATCCTCGATCTCGCCAAAGACTTGCTCCAGGACGTCTTCGAATGTCACCAGACCGACGATCGTGCCGAACTCGTCGACCACAAGCGCCAGATGTTTGTGGCTCTTCCGGAAATCGTCGATCAACTGACTTGCTGGCTTTGATTCGGGCACAACGAGGGGCTTGTGAATGAGTTTTCTCAGTTGAAATTGCGGTACGGGACGCCGGCGTTCGTTGGACCGGCGCCGTTCTTCCCACACCGGCAGCAGATCCTTGTAGTGAATGAACCCGATGATGTTCTCGGGCTTGCCCTCGTATACCGGCACGCGCGAATACTGGGTATCCGTCATGGTGCGGAGCACCGCATCCAGAGACGAATTGACTTCCAGCGACACGATGTCGTTGCGCGGCACCATGATCTGCCGCGTGGAGATGCCCTGCAGATCAATCAATCTCCCGAGCGCATCCTCGATGGGTTCAATCAGGTGTCCTTCAATGCGGCTCGAAGCAATGATGTACTTCAGCTCTTCGGCGGAATGCCCTCCGGCACCTGCCCTCCCTTCCACACCCAGCGCGCGCGATATGGCGGAGGCGGATCGCTCAATTACGAAAACGAATGGCTCACAGATTTTGTAGAACAACAGGAGAGCAGGGGCGACGATGACAGCGAGACGGTCGGCGCTGTCGATCGCGATGTTCTTCGGGACCACCTCCCCCATCACGACGTGTGCGTACGTCATGAGCAGGAAGGCGAAAACGAAAGAGATGCCGTGCAGGACGGCTTGGGTGACCGGCGTCTCCAAGGGCTGGAGCAACGTAACGAGCACTGTGTAGAGAGCGTCCTCTCCAGCCCATCCGAGGCCTAAACTGGCCAGGGTCACGCCCACTTGGACAACGGAAAGCAGGCGTTCGGGATTCGCGAGAAGGTTCAGGGCTGCGTTCGCGCCAACAACCCCCTCCTCAGCCATCGTCTTCAGCCTTGACTGTCTTACCGAGAGAAGCGCGACTTCCGCCGCCGCAAAGAAGGCGTTGCCAGCGATGATCAGCACCATCAATAGCAAGCGGTATCCGAAATGGTCCATACGGGGAGCGTAAAGTACTAGCCTCCTACACCATAGCGGATTTCAGACGGGCACGGCGATACACTGAGTATGGTGTCCCTGACCAAGGTTTTACGCGTTCTCAACGTTCTGATTGGGATCGCTGCGATTGCTTTGCTGGCTGCCGGATATTGGTTTGCGTGGCGGCCGCTACCCCAGACGTCCGGCCGCATCAAAGCTCCCATCAGCAGCGAAGGCCGCATTGGCCGGGACCGCCTCGGCGTTGTCCATATCTCGGCCGACAGCCTGGAAGACGCCGCATTCCTCCAAGGCTTTGCGACCGCGCAGGATCGGATGTGGCAGATGGATGCGCTGCGCCGCCTCGCAGCGGGCGAGCTGGCCGAAATCGTGGGACCAGGGATGCTCGAAGCGGACCGGGAAGCTCGAAAGCTCCGTATGCGGCGTATTGCAGAACAGCAATACCGAACGCTGCCGCAGGGGGATCGAGCGCTGCTTGCGGCCTATGCCCGCGGCGTGAACTTCTACCTGGAGACTTACCGCGACCGTCTCCCCCTTGAGTTTCACCTGCTGTCCTACGAACCCCGGCCATGGACTGTCGTGGATTCCATGCTTGTAGGACTGCAGATGTACCGGGAGCTGACGACAAGCTGGCGCGCCGACGCCGGGCACGCCGCGATGCTGATGGCAGGAGACCCCGCGAAGGTGAGCTTCCTGTTTCCGACGGCAACCGGCGACGCAGTCCAGCCGGGCTCGAATGCCTGGGCAATTTCCGGAAAGCATACAGCCACCGGAAGTCCGATTCTGGCCAACGATCCTCACCTCCAGTTCTCGCTGCCCGCCACCTGGCACCAGGTCCACTTGCAGGCGCCGGGACTGAATGTCGCAGGCGTAGCGCTGCCCGGACTTCCGTTCGTCATCATCGGCCACAATGAGCGGATTGCATGGGGCGTCACCAATTTGCAGTTTGACGTTCAAGACCTGTACCTGGAGAAGTTCGATCCGCAGACGGGACGGTACCTCTATCGCAATCGATGGGAGCAGGCGCGGCTTGAGCGCGAGTGGATTGCCGTCAAGGGTCAGCGCCCGGTGGAAGCAGCCGTCTGGGTGACTCGTCACGGTCCCATTTTTCTGAATGAGAACAACCAGTACTATTCGCTCCGATGGGCGGCCGCCGAACCGAACGGGTTCGAGTTTCCATTTGCAGATATCAACCGCGCCCGCAATTGGGAGGAGTTTCGCAACGCACTCCGCCGCTTCCCCGGACCGGGGCAGAATTTCATCTATGCGGACGTCGACGGCAATGTTGGCTATCAGGCTACCGGCAAGCTTCCCATACGAAGGAACTTCGACGGTAACTTACCCGTGGACGGGAGTTCCGGCGAAGCCGAATGGGACGGCTGGATTCCATTCGACGAACTGCCGTCCATCTACAATCCGGCTTCCGGAATCCTCGTCACGGCAAACCAGAACCCGTTCCCCGAAAACTACCCCTATCGCGTGAGCGGTACCTTTGCATCCCCTCATCGCTACCGCCAGATTTACGCGCTGCTGCGCAGCCGTCAAAAGTGGACGCCCGAAGAGATGCTTGCAGTCCAAAAGGATGTCTATTCTCCGCTCTCTCACTTCCTGGCGAAGCAGGTTGTGGCAGCGTGGGACCGCCACAAGTCGAAAGACCCATCGCTCGAAGAAGCCATTGAGCTTCTAAGGAACTGGAACGGTCAGATGGAGAAGGGAACTGCTGCCCCTGTCGTTGCGACCCTCTTCTACCAGCATCTGCTTCGGGATGTCGCAGAGAAGGCGGCGCCTGGAAAGGGACTGGCCTACGGATTCCAGGCGGCGCCGGCAGTCGTCGAAAAGCTGCTGCGAGAGAAGCCGAAAGACTGGTTCGAGGACTATGACGCTTTTCTGCTCTCGTCGTTTGCCGACGCTGTCGACGAGGGCAAGAGGATGCAGGGTCCACGGATCGCGAAGTGGGACTACGGCCGGCTCAACACGGTGACTCTTGCGCATCCCGTCATTTCCAGGCTCCCATGGATCGGCTCCTATTTCAGCATCGGACGCGTACCAATGAGCGGATCCGCCACGACGGTAAAACAGACCACGCAGCGCCTCGGCCCTTCGATGCGGTTTGTCGCTGACCTGGCAGATTGGGATCGCTCTCTCCAGAACATCACCATCGGGCAGTCCGGCCACATCCTGTCATCCCACTACCGGGATCAATGGAAGGCCTACTACTCCGGCAAGAGCTTCCCTCTCCAGTACAAGAAAGTCAAACTGGAGGAGGAACTCCGCGTCAGCCCGCGCTAGCGCGAAGCGGCCGTCTCCATCTCGAGCTGCCGCTCACGCTGCCATCGAAGCTTGCCCTGGTACTCCTGCCATAAAGTAGAGAAGCCGGCCCAGTAGTAGCCCGCAACAAACACTAACAGGAAGGGCAGGGCCAGGAAGTTATACGTGTCAATTGCGTAGCTGGTGACGAAGAGGAAGAACGTCCCAAGTGCGATTTCAATGTAAGGCAGCCAACCACTGCGCCGCCTGTACTTGACGTCGGTCAGTTTCACTTTCTTTCCGCCGACGGCATACTTCGGAGTACGGGCGAAGCTGGTCTGGATACCGAACAATGCCTCTAAAACCGCCCGGGTGTTGATAATCGTCAGGCCGACGCCGGCAGCCATCAGAGCGGGAATCAGAAAGATCGAGCGCTTCCAGTTCTTCGGGTAGAGCTCGCGCTGCGCGATCACATAGAAAATCGTGATGGACCAAAACGAAGCGATGATGAGCGGAAGGTCCAGCAGAAGCATCTGCCACCAGCCCATGTAAAACCGGACAATCATCACCGGCAGCATCAGCGCGGAGACGATCAACATGAGCGGGTAGGAGATATTCGGCGTGAGATGGAAGATCGCTTCGATCTTTGTCCTCAAAGGAAGATTCGCCTTCAGGATCGGGACAAGCAGCTTCTTTGCGACTTGTGTAAGCCCCTTAGCCCAGCGCGACTGCTGCACCTGGAATCCGTACGTCTCAAACGGCAATTCCGACGGACAGTCGACCCAAGGGACATAGACGAAGCGCCAGCCCTTCAACTGCGCCCTGTAGCTGAGGTCGGAATCTTCGGTGAGAGTATCGTGCTGCCAGCCGCCCGCATCCTCGATCATCTTGCGGCGAAGGATTCCGGCGGTGCCGTTGAAGTTGAAGAAGAAACCATTACCGTACCGGGAGCAGTGCTCGAGGATGAAATGCCCGTCGAGGAGCATTGCCTCCACTTCGGTCAACAGATTGTACTCGCGGTTCGTGTAACTCCAGCGCGTCTGGACGACGCCCACGCTTTCGTCTGCAAAGAAATCGACCGTACGCTTCAGGAAGTCCGGGGGCGGCATGAAGTCCGCGTCGAAGATTGCGATGAGCTCGCCAGTCGCCGTCTTCAGCCCTTCCTGTAAAGCTCCCGCTTTGAAGCCGTGACGGTTTGTGCGGTGGTGGTACTCGATGGGGAAGCCACGCTCTCTGTAGCGGGCAACGAGAGCTTCCGTATACGGATGAGTTTCATCAGTGGAATCATCGAGAACCTGAATCTGAAGCAGGTGCCGGGGATACTCGATCTTTGTTACCGACTCCAGCAACTGGTCCACCACGTAACGCTCGTTAAAAAGAGGAAGCTGAATCGTGACCGGAGGAAGTTCGGAAAAGCGCTTCGGTGGCTCCTTTGGAATCTTATGGCGCGACTTATAGTAGGCCCGTATAATCTCGTACCGGTGCAGCCCGAACAGAGAGAGAATGCCGAGAATCGAGAAATAGGGAATCAGCAGCATCCAGTCGAACCAGTCCAGTTGATGGATCCCCGCAAAACTCGTATCGAACAGTGAGCGAAGGAACTGGTCCGTGGCAGACGAAGCAAGCATCGCGAATGGCGGTGCGTCGAGTGGCATAATCTCCTAGGCTGAACTACAGGTACTGGACTCCCTTTGTCCGGCCCTTTCTCTGCGTACAATTACCGGCAGACCGGCATATTGTAGAGTCCATTCTGGTACAACTTGCGACAGGGATATTCTACCGTGTTTCCTGATTTGCAGGCGGTTCGCGCAACAACGGCAGCCTGCCCGGCTTTCCTCCCTATTAGGGATAGTACGCAGTCCGGCAGGAGTCCGGTTCCTTTTTGGAAGCGTTGCCGCACGCACTGTAGAATCGAGAAGTGAAGTTCCTTAGCGCCGTGCTCGCACCCCTCCTGCTGGGAGGTTTGCTTGCAGGTCAAGAGCCAAACCTGGTGTGGGAAGGGCAGGTGGACGGCGTTGTTACCCTGCTGGTGCGCGGCGATCGCCTGAAGGTCCGCGAGGAGAGCGGCGTTCCCGTGCAGTACCCCTATCACCGCTTCTCTCGACAACTTCCCGATCGCCGTCAGAATGTGGACGTCCGCGTAGTGGAGGGGCGCGGCCGTGTCTGGGTTGTCGAACAGCCTAACATCGAAAACAACTACACCCTTGTTGTGGGTATCGACGACCGGCAGCCAGGCGCGGCTCTGTACGCCCTCGAATTCTACTGGGGGGACGGCGAGGCGCTGCGTGACCCCTTTGATCCGAAGGGGAAGAAGAAGGACCGCGACGACGAACAGGTGAGTTGGAGCGGTCGGGTAGACGGGGAGGTCCTGGTGCGATGCGCCGGGACGACATGCCAATCGGAAGCGCGTAGCGGACAGCCGGTCGGCCGGGAGCGGATCCGCGTGCGCCGCGTCATGCCTTCCAGCCCGTTTCTCGCTACTCTTGAGAATGCAAAAGGGCGCGGCGAGATCCGCCTTATCGAACAGCCGTCGCACCAGAACGGCTACACCGCCGTAGTCCTGATCAGCGACCCGGAAAGCGGAGCGTCCAATTATTCCTTCTCCCTCGCCTGGCGCCGCGCCTCAGGGTTCGATCTCGGATCTGGGATCACCACTCGGGGCCTGACCTGGTCGGGGCAGGTGGACGGGCAGGTGCGGGTGATTGTCCAGGGCCGGGAAGCGAAACTCGATGTCGTGACGGGGAACCCCGTTTCGATGGAGAGTGCCATTTTTGAGAGAGAATTGCCCGCTGCAGAGACTCTCAATGTATCGCTCCGCAAGCGGAGAGGCCGTGGAAGCGTGGAGATCATCGAGTATCCCTCCAGCCGGAATGGCTACCGGCTGATCTTTGAAATCCGGGACTCAGCAAGCGGAGCTGACCACTACGAGATCGAGGTTAGCTGGTAGTTATTCATGGATCGACATGTCCGAGCGCTGGGATGGATCAATATCTGCGCCGGAGCTGGCGGGGCGGTGTTCGGAATCCTTTCGCTGCTTTGGATGGACCGAATCGTACAGCTCCTGCTGGCCTCCTCCAGCAGGAGACTGGCGGAAACCGTGCCCGCCAGCGCGACATACCTCACGCTTCTCAGTGCGGTCTTGCTGATCGCCGCATTTCCGGCCGTTCTATCTGGTGTCGGCCTCTTGCGGTACGCGGAGTGGGCACGCTACATCGCGATCCCCGTGGCGCTCCTGGACGTGCTTGCCGTTCCGATCGGAACGCCGATCGGCCTCTACGCGCTCTGGGTTCTTCTTTCCGAAGAGACGGAATATCTTTTTCTCGAACCGCCCCGGCGGACCCGTGCGGCCGCTCCCAGATAGAACACCTATTCCGTGTAGCTGATTTCCAGATTCCGCACCCGGCGGCTGGCCCATGACAGGATCGCGAGGGATACCAGGATCAATCCGGGAATCGCAAGCCAGGCTGGCGTGGGCGTGGCGTTCACGGCAAACAGCGCCAGAGGGCCTTTGACCGGGATTTCTACCGGGCTGAGCGACTTGAGGTAAAACGTGACACTCAGCCGTTGAAGAATCGGCGGCAGGAAGGCATTTGCGGCTTCCCACACCATGATGACGGCCGCAGGAATCATTGGATTCCGGAAGACCAGCCCCGCCAGCACAAAGACCGCGCCATATCCGACACAGGCCAGAACGGTAACCACCAGATACCAGGCGAGCTGGTACATTCCCTGCCCGGCAAAGAGGAACTCGCGCCACTCGTCGCCGAAATGCGCAGCAATCAGCAGATACGAAGCTGCAACGCTGAGACTGAAGAGAATACCGGAAGCGAGCAGGCCCGCCAGATACTTGCCAACCAGCAGCACCTCCCGCCGCATGGGCATCAGGAGGTAGTAATGCATCGTCCGCTCCAGCATTTCCGCTCGGAAAAGGTTCGTGAAGATGCCGACGCAGCCAAAGTAAATTCCCAGACGCAGGTAGAAGAACTGAAAGATGCCTGCAAAGACCAACGTGTCTACTGGAATCGAGCAGTCCGACTGGCTTCGAGCCATTTCGTAGAGGCTATGTCCGCCGGTGAGCAGGACCGGTGCGCAAGCCAGCAGGTAAATCCAGAGAGCCCCGCGAGAGAGGAAGCTTTTCTTCACCTCCAGCCGCAGCACGGATGCGACTTGACGCGACCAGAGATCCCAGGGCAGTGGCTGTGCCGTATTCATGCTGCAGCCCCTTCGCTTCCGATCAGATACTGATACACCGAATTCACGTCCTCGTCAGCCGGCGCCACGGACTCCACCTCCAGACCGCATTCCAGAATCAGCCGATTCAGAGCAAGATAGAGCGCATCGGCATCGCGCGTGCGTACCAGCAACCCTTGCCCGTCCTGGGGAATGCGGGCTTCCACCATGTGATCGTATTCAAAAAGGCGTGTGGCCAGCACCCTTGGCCGGGTGCAACGAATCGCAATTTGAATGGGGTGATCCCGCACTTCGCTGCGCACCCCTTGAATCTGTCCTTCGGCGACAACATAGCCGGAGCTTAGCAGCACAACCTGGTCAGAGATGCGGTCGACTTCGTGCAGAATGTGGCTCGAAACGATGACGTGAACGCCTTGCTCGCCCAGCGCCTTGAACAGAGCGATTGTTTCCGCTCGCGCCATAGGGTCAAGGCCGTTCAGAGGCTCGTCGAGAACCAGGACTTTCGGGTCGTGCGACAAGGCCTGCGCCAGCTTGACGCGCTGCCGCATCCCTTTACTGTACCCTGCCACCTTCCGGTGAGCCGCTTCCCGCATGCCTACTTTGTCCAGCGCCTCCCACGTCCGCTGGTCCGCTTCCTCTCTGCTGTAACCGTGCACGCGCAGATAGGAGCTTACGAATTGGTAGCCGGTCATGCCCTTCGGAAAGCTGTCGAACTGTGTGCAATAGCCCACGAGGCGAAACAGAGCTTCGGGATTCTCCGGGCTGATGCCGAGAACTCGAATACTACCCCGAGTCGGTTTGATCAGCCCCGTCATCAGGTTCATCAGTGTGGTCTTGCCTGACCCGTTCGGGCCCACCAGGCTGGTGATGCCTGGAGGAATCGTCAGGTTCACGTGATTCACGCCGAGTACATCGCCATAAAAGCGAGAGACGTCATCAAAGATGATACAGCGGTCGCCCGTCATCTCACAATCTCCACGCCGCGAATCTTTTTGCCGAGAAGCCACAGGCAGAACAGGCACATGCCGAACAGCGAAAGCCAGCACATCCAGACGGGAATTTCTTCCTCTGGGAACACACGA
>Ga0065720_1003331_pt1 | contig 18648 bp, 19 predicted proteins | sample Thericmetagenome_FD_59107 | JGI IMG/M metagenome (GOLD analysis project Ga0065720, IMG submission 59107) | Thermophilic microbial communities from the Joint Bioenergy Institute, California, USA of rice/straw/compost enrichment - eDNA_2 v2... | ecosystem: Engineered > Solid waste > Grass >...
CGACTTCCTCTTCGATCCGTTCGAGGATGGGCTGAAGGGCATGCTCAAGAGCTTCGTGGACACACTGCGCCGGATGGCCGCAGAAACCGCTTCTGCGAAGATCCTCGAGGCGATCTTCGGCCGGAAGGGTGAGGGCGGCGGCCTCAGCGGCTTCCTTGGGAACATCATCGGCGGCCTGTTCGGCGGCAAGCGCGCCGAGGGCGGTCCTGTGGATGCCGGTCGCGCCTACCTCGTCGGCGAGCGGGGGCCGGAGCTTCTTCTGCCGCGCTCAGCCGGCACGATCGTCCCGAACCACGCGCTGCGCGCCGGCCCGGTGGTCAACATCACGACGCATATCGACGCGCGCCACGCGACATCGGACTTCATCCGCGCCATGCCTGAGATCCTGCGCCAAAACAACGCCGAGCTTGAGGCGCGCATCGTCGATCGTATCCGTCGCGGTTTCTACGACCTGAGCTCCGCATGAGGTGAACCATGCCGGCAGCATTACCCGCGCTGCAGACGATCGCCGCATTCGCGGCGAGCACCAGCACCGTAGCGCTCGCCGTCAAGACCGTGCTGATTAACGTCACGCTCGGAGGGCTCACGTTCCGCGACGAGCACGGCGAGACCTGGGAGGCCATCGGTGCAAGTACCGCTGAAACTGACGCGCCTTGAGCGGCTGACATTTCGGCTGTTCATTGCATGGCTTCCCGCGGGCTGGCGGCTCTTTGCTGAGCGCGGCATTGGCGAGGCCCGCGCGGCGCTCAAGCGGGCCATGCCCTTCATGCTGTGCGGGGACTGTCTGGCCCCGTGGCTGCGCGATGGAGACGCGCTCTGTGTGACGACGGAGATCGAGCCGCAGCCCGGCGACCTCGTCCTGACGACGATGGCCTACCGGCGGCCGAACATGATCGGCGCGGGCAGCATCCGGTATGAGCGCGCGGTCAAGCAACTCGCAGAGCGCGACGGCGCGCTGTGGCTCGCGTGCGCGGACGGCGCGGTCCCGGCCGAGGGCCATGAGATCGAGGGCGTCGTCGTTGCTGCCTGGACGCGCGGGCGGCTGTTCCCGCGACTGCGGCGGATGGCTTTCGCGGCGTGATTCCGGGCGTATGGTGGTGCTGATGAGCACCGAGCTTGAGTTCGAGTGCCGGCCGACACGAAAAAGGCCGGGCCACGGGCGCCCGGCCTTGGGTCTCGACGCTGCGGGCGGTCAGTCCTCCTGCAGGAATACGGCCGGGTCCAGTTGTCCGGCGACTTCGTCGAGCGTCCGGTAGGCGAGCTCGAGCACCGTTCGGCGGTTGTATTCCTCGTCCTGGGGCAGCGATGCGCGGACCACGGCGACGCACGCCATCGCTTCGGAAATCCGCCCGCGCTGTGCCTCGAGCTGCTGGGTCAGTGTCTCGCGGTTCATGTTTGCGCCTCCTTGCCCAGCTCCTCGAGGCGCCCGGCGACCTGGTCGAGAAGCTCGTGCACACCACGCAGAGCGCGGCTCAGTTCGCCGGTGAGATCCCAGATATCGAGCTCATCCTCGTCGCCGTCGATCACAGCGTTGAGGCGCGTAATGACCAGCGAGACGATGGCCCGTGCGGAAAACAGCCGCTGACGTTCGGTCTCGAGCCGTTCGGCAAGGTTGGTGTGCGGAGTGCTCATCGCCGAACCTCCCCGCCGAGACGCGTCACAATCGACTCCAGCGGCAGGACTGCGGCCCGCGAGAGTGTCATCCCCAGATCGTACGGGTGAATCGGCCCGCGCAGCGTCAGTGACGTGGCGGCCGCGCGGGTGGCGGCCAGCACGCCGAGCAGTTGGTTATGGATGGCCTCGACCTCGACGGGCCGCAGACGGTACGGCTCTTTCCTCACCGTGCGCCGGGGGCGGCGCGGGTTTGTCTTCTTGGACATTGTGACCTCCCGGTAGTGAAGTGGACACAGGGGCGGACACAATGCTTACGGCAGGTTGCTGTAAGTATTGGTCGGAGCGCCGAGATTTGAACTCGGGACCCCTTGCACCCCATGCAAGTGCGCTACCAGGCTGCGCCACGCTCCGACTTTTTCTGAATGGCCGTGCGAGTGGGGAAGGCTCGCACGTGCGGGGATGATACCACCGCTCGCCCGTTCACCGGGCCATGACCTCGCAGGTGCCGACAGAAGGAACACGCCCTCTGCCCCACCTGCGCAGGATGCTACCGCCGCAGGATCCGCAGGATCTCCTCGAGCTCGAGCCGCACCTGACGGATGATCTGCTGGCTCTGCGTGAGATCGCTGCGGGCTTCCTCCCCCTGCAGCTTGTTGCGCGCTCCGCCGATGGTGAAGCCCTGGTCGTACAGGAGACTCCGGATCTGGCGGATGATGATGACGTCCTGCCGCTGGTAATAACGACGGTTGCCGCGCCGCTTGACCGGCTTGAGCTGCGGGAACTCCTGCTCCCAGTACCGCAGCACGTGCGGCTTGACGTTGCACAGCTCGCTCACTTCACCGATGGTGAAGTAGCGCTTGCCGGGAATCGGCGGCAGCTCGTCGTTATTCTTTGGTTCCAACATAGGCTTCGACCCGAGCCTTGAGCTTCTGCCCCGGACGGAAGGTCACCACGCGACGCGCGCTGATCGGGATCTCCTCGCCCGTCTTGGGATTGCGCCCGGGCCGCTGATTCTTGTCGCGCAGATCGAAATTGCCGAATCCGGACAACTTGACCTGCTCTCCGTTCGCCAGGGCCGTACGCACCTCCTCGAAGAACAGATCCACCAGCTCGCGAGCCTCACGCTTGTTGAGACCGAGCTGATTGAAGAGAGCTTCCGCCATTTCGGCCTTGGTGAGAGCCATGTGACTTATTCTCGTAATCTTGCGTCCAAGCTCGTGCGCAAATCCGCGACGATCGATGCCACTACCCGGTCGGCATCTTCGTCTGTAAGGGTGCGAGAAATATCCTGAAAAATCAAGCCTAAAGCGACACTTTTTCGACCAGTTTCTACACCGGGTCCCCGGTACACGTCGAAAACGCGGAGATCACGCAGAAGGCTCGAGGCCGTCAAGGTTACACGTTCGCGCAGAGCGCTTAAAGACACCGACTCGTCGACGACTACGGCAATGTCCCGGCGCACCTGCGGAAAGCGGGAAATGGTCTTGAAAGACGGCACCTGAACGGTCAAGGCCGCGTCGTAGTCGAGCTCGAACAGGATGGGCGGCTGCGTGAATTCGAGCTCGCGGGCGAGTGCGGGATGCAGCTCGCCGATCCAACCCACGGGTTGCCCGTTGCGCACGACGCGCGCGCTTCTTCCAGGGTGCAGGCACGGCAGCGTCGCCGGCTCCCACGCAAAGGAATCGAGCGCGCCCGTCGCCGCGGCGAGCGCTTCGACGTCCGCCTTGACGTCGAAGAAGTCGACGGACTCGCGCTTCGCGCCCCACTGCTCGGGGAGACGCGGTCCGAGCGCGATGCCGGCGATCGAATCGATTTCCCTGAGCTTCCCGTCCTCTGTCACGAAGCGCGTGCCGTGCTCGAAGAGCCGCACGCGATCCTGCTGGCGCCGCTGGTTTTCGAGCGCCGCGCGCAGCAATCCCGGCCAGAGCGATACCCGCATGACGGCGAGATCGCTCGCGATCGGGTTCGCGAGCGGCAGCGCATCGGTCTGCGGGAAGAGCTTCGACTGCAGCGCCGGATCGACGAAGGCGAAGGTGACCACTTCCTGGTAGCCGCGCATCGCGAGCGCGTCGAGCACGACGTACTCGGCGGGACGCGTTTCCGACGCGTCGCGCAGCCGCTGAGGAACGAGCGCGTCCACTTCCGGAATCGCATCGAAACCGACGATGCGCGCGACTTCCTCGATGAGGTCGGCCTCGATGCCGACGTCGAACCGGTGCGCGGGCGGCGTCACCTGCCAGCCCTCCTCCGTGCGCTCGAGTTTCATGCCGAGCGAGGTGAGCGTGGATTCGACGCGCGCGTCCTCGATGCCGATGCCGAGGAGTCGTGCGAGCTGCTTGCGGCGCAGCGGCACGCTCGAACGGCGCGGCTCGTGCGCCGCTTCGCGCGTGAGCACCACGGGACCGGGGACGCCGCCGCAGATCTCGAGGATCAGTGCCGTCGCGCGCTCGATGGCGCGCTCCTGCTGCGTGGGATCGACACCACGCTCGAAGCGCTGGCTGGCGTCGGTCTGAAGTCCGAAGCGCCGCGCACGGCCGGCGAGCGCATCGGGCGAGAACCAGGCGACTTCGAGGAACACGTCGCGCGTGTCCTCGCTCACCGCCGTGCGCTCACCGCCCATGATGCCCGCGAGTCCCACCGGGCCCTGCGCATCGGCGATCACGAGCACGTCGTCCTGCAGCTCAACCGTACGCCCGTCGAGCAGCGCCACGGGCTCACCGGTGCGCGCCATGCGCACGTGGATGCCTTCGTGGAGCTTCGTCAGGTCGTACGCGTGCATCGGCTGACCGAGCTCGAGCACGATGTAGTTGGTGACGTCGACGACGGGACTGATCGAGCGAATGCCCGCACGGCGCAGACGCTCGCGCATCCAGACCGGCGTCTCCGCGCGGTTGTTCACACCGCGGATGACGCGTCCCGCGAAGCGCGGGCACGCGACCGGCGCGTCGAGCCGAACGGGGAACGTGTCATCGATTCGCGCGGCGACGGGCGCGAGCTTCGGCCCGGTAAGCGGACGACCGGCGAGCGCGGCGACTTCACGCGCGATACCCAGCACTGACATCGCATCACCGCGGTTCGGCGTGATGCTGAGCTCGAGCACCGTGTCGTCGAGCTGGAGGTATTCGCGCAGCGGAGCGCCGACCGGCGCATCCGCGGGCAGCTCGAGAATGCCCGAAGAAGTCTCCGCGAGGCCGAGCTCCTTCGCGGATGCCAGCATGCCGAAGGACTCGACCCCGCGGAGTTTCGCCGCCTTGATCTTGATCCCGCCGGGCAGCTCCGCGCCGACCACGGCCAGTGCCGATTTGAGCCCGGTGCGCGCATTGCTCGCGCCGCAGACGATCTGCAGGGGCTCACCCTGCCCCGTCGATACGCGGCACACCTGAAGTCTGTCGGCCTGCGGATGACGCGTGGCCTCGAGGATCTCCGCGACCACGACACCCGAGAATTCCGGCGCCGCGGCTTCGATCGCCTCGAGCTCGAAGCCCGCCATCGTGAGACGCGAGCCGAGCTCGCGCGCCTCCCACGGCACGTCGACCCATTCACGCAGCCAGGCGAAGGAGACTCTCATGGCTCTAGAACGCTCTGAACTGCCGCAGGAAGCGCAGATCGTTGTCGAAGAAGAGGCGCAGGTCGTTCACGTCGTAGCGCAGCATGGCGAGGCGATCGATGCCCATGCCGAACGCGTAGCCGGTGAAGCGCTCGGCATCGATTCCCGCCGCGCGCAGCACGTTCGGATGCACCATGCCGCAGCCCGCGATCTCGAGCCAGCCGGTCTGCTTGCACGTGCGGCAGCCGCTGCCGCCGCAGAACACGCACGACATGTCCACCTCGGCCGACGGCTCGGTGAACGGGAAATACGACGGCCGCAGACGCATGGCGAGATCGCGCTCGAAGAACGCCTGCAGGAATCCGTGCAGGCAGGCCTTCATGTTCGCGAAGCTGACGTTCTCTCCGACCACCAGGCCCTCGACCTGGTGAAACATCGGCGAGTGCGTCATGTCGTAGTCGCAGCGATAGACGCGCCCCGGCGCGATGATCGCGAGCGGCGCTCCGTGCTCGCGCATCGCGCGGATCTGCACGGGCGACGTGTGAGTGCGCAGCAGGCGCCCGTCGCCGAAGTAGAACGTGTCGTGCATCGCCCGCGCCGGATGGTTCGCGGGGATGTTGAGCGCCTCGAAGTTGTGGAAGTCGTCCTCGACCTCGGGTCCGGTCGCGACGTCGAAACCCGCGCGGCGGAAGATCGTCTCGATGCGCAGCCGCGCCTTGGTCACCGGATGCAGTCCGCCGCGCTCCTCGCCGCGGCCGGGCAGCGTGACGTCGATGCGCCCCGCTGCGAGCTCGCGCTCGACGGCCGCGCGTTCGAGCTCGCGACGCCGCGCTTCGATCGCCTCCTGCACGCGCGTCTTCGCTTCGTTGATGCGCTGACCGGCGGCAGGCCGCTCGCTCGCGGGCAGTGAACCGAGCGACTTCAGTTGCTCGGTGAGAATGCCCTTCTTCCCGAGCCAGCGGACGCGCACGTCGTCGAGCGCGGCGAGATCGCCGCTCGCGCCGACTTCGGCCAGAGCCTGCTCGATGAGGGACTGCATGGAGTCGCTGAGCACCGGTGATGCATGACGGGCGGTGCACCGCCCGTCATGCCTGATCGAGTGCCGTCCGGCCCGCTCAGGCGGCTCCGAGAGCCGCCTTCGCCTTCTGCGCGATGGCGCCGAACGCAGCCGCGTCGCGCACGGCGAGATCGGCGAGGACCTTGCGGTCGATCTCGAGACCGGCCTTGGTGAGACCGTTGATCATCCGGCTGTAGGACAGGCCGTGAGCGCGCGCAGCCGCGTTGATGCGCGCGATCCAGAGCGCCCGGAACTCGCGCTTCTTGCGCCGGCGGTCGCGGTACGCGTACTGGCCGGCCTTGATGACCGCCTGCTTGGCGACGCGGAACACCCGGCTGCGGGCGCCGTAGTAACCCTTCGCCTTCTTCAGGACCTTCTTGTGACGGCGGCCCGCCGTCACACCACGCTTGACTCGTGCCATGAAACTCTCCTCGTGCGGCCCGGACCGCGGACGGTCCGTACCCGTGCGTTACTTGTGGTAGGGCAGCAGCTGAACGAGACGACCTGCGTCGCTCTTGTGCACGAGGCTCGAGCCGCCGGAGCGAAGCTGACGCTTGCGCTTGCGGTCCTTGTGGCCGAGATTGTGGCGGCGGCCCGACGAATAGCGCTTGAAGCCCTTCGCCGTCTTGCGGAAACGCTTGGCCGCGCCCCGGTTGGTCTTCAACTTGGGCATTTTCGACTCCTTGCTTCTATAGCCGCTTCGCAATGGCCATTGCCGGCCCGCTGGCGGCGTTCCGGCAGCAGGCTCACGCCTCACCGCCGGGCACTTTTTGTTGAGTGACGGGGACTTACGCCCGTTACTTCTTCTTTGGCGCGAACATCATGACCATCTGCCGGCCCTCGAGCTGCGGGTTCTGCTCGACCACGCCGTACTCGGCGAGATCGTGCGCCACCCGGTCGAGCAGGCGCCGGCCGATCTCCTGATGCGCCATCTCGCGGCCGCGGAACCGTAAGGTGACCTTGGCCTTGTCGCCTTCGGACAGGAAGCGAATGAGGTTACGCAGCTTGACCTGGTAATCCGCCTCTTCCGTACCGGGGCGAAACTTGACTTCCTTGACCTGGATCTGCTTCTGCTTGCGCTTCGCCGAGTGGGCCTTCTTGTTCTGCTCGAACAGGAATTTGCCGTAGTCCATGATGCGCGCGACCGGGGGATCCGCGGTCGGCGACACCTCGACGAGGTCCAGCTCGGCGGCGTACGCCATCTGCAGCGCCTCTTGCCGGCTCATGATTCCGGCTTGCGCTCCGTCCGGTCCGATCACTCTCAGTTGCGGAGCGGTGATCTCCTCGTTACGCCGGACGCGCTTCGTTGTTGCGATGGCTATACGTCAATCCTCCAGAGTTCTGCGCCCGCGGCTCTCGACTTCGACGGCCAGACGCTCCCTGAACGTCTCGACCGACATGGCGCCGAGGTCCTTGCCGCCGCGCGTGCGCACTGACAGCAGATTCGCGGCCACTTCCTTGTCGCCCACGACCAGTAAGTAAGGTACACGCTGCAGCGTGTGCTCGCGGATCTTAAAGCCGACCTTTTCGTTCCGCAAGTCACACTCGACCCGAAATCCCTGATTTTTCAAGGTTTCCGTCACGTTCCGGGCATAGTCGTTCTGCCGGTCGGTGATCGTCAGAACGACAGCCTGGACCGGCGCGAGCCAGGCGGGGAGCTTCCCCGCGTGGTGCTCGAGCAGGATCGCGAAGAAGCGCTCGAGCGAGCCGAAGATCGCCCGGTGCAGCATCACCGGCGTGCGCTTCTGGCTGTGCTCGTCGATGTAGTACGCCCCGAGCCGCCCAGGCAGGTTGAAGTCGACCTGCAGCGTCCCGCACTGCCAGTCGCGGCCGATGGCGTCGCGCAGGACGAACTCGAGCTTCGGGCCGTAGAAGGCGCCCTCGCCCGGATTGTACGTGTACTCGATGCCGGCCGCGCGGGCGGCCTCCTTGAGGGCCGCTTCGGCGCGATCCCACACCTCGTCCGAGCCCACGCGCTTCTCCGGCCGGTCGGCGAACTTCACGATGACATCGTCGAAGCCGAAGTCCTTGTACGTGTCGAGCAGCAGCCGGGTGACGGCGATGGTCTCTTCGGTGATCTGATCCTCGGTGAGGAAGATGTGCGCGTCGTCCTGGGTGAACGCGCGCACGCGCATGAGTCCGTGCAGCGCCCCCGAGGGCTCATACCGGTGGCACTTGCCGAACTCGGCGAAGCGCAGCGGCAGGTCCCGGTAGCTGCGCAGCCCCTGCTTGAAGATCTGCACGTGGCCCGGGCAGTTCATGGGCTTGATCGCGTAGACGCGCTCGTCCGGCGTCCGGGTGAGGAACATGTTCTCCCCGAACTTCTCGAGGTGCCCGGACTGCTCCCAGAGGCTCGCGTCCATGAGCTCCGGCGCGTTGACCTCCTGGTAGCCGGTGTGACGCAGCCGGTCGCGCATGTAGCCGATCAGGGTCTGGAAGACGGTCCAGCCCTTCGGGTGCCAGAACACCGCGCCGGGCGCCTCCTCCTGCATGTGGAAGAGGTCGAGCTCGCGGCCGATGCGGCGGTGGTCGCGCTTCTCCGCCTCCTCGAGCCGCTTGAGGTAGTCGTCGAGCTGCTTCTTGTCGGCCCAGGCCGTGCCGTAGATCCGCTGCAGCATCTCGTTGCGCGAATCTCCGCGCCAGTACGCGCCGGCGAGCTTGGTGAGCTTGAACACCTTGAGCTTCCCCGTGGACGGCACGTGCGGACCGCGGCAGAGGTCGACCCAGTTGCCCTGCCCGTAGAGGCTGATCTCCTCGCCTTCCGGGATGCCCGCGATGATCTCGGCCTTGTAGTGCTCGCCGAGGCTCTTGAAGAACTTCACCGCCTCGTCGCGCGGCATCACGCGGCGCTCGACGCGCAGATCCGCCTTCGCGAGCTCCTGCATCTTCGCCTCGATGGCCGCGAGGTCCTCGGGCGTGAAGGGCCGCTTGTAGGAGAAGTCGTAGTAGAAGCCGTCCTCGATCACCGGGCCGATCGTCACCTGCGCGTCGGGGAACAGCTCCTTCACCGCATGCGCGAGCAGGTGCGCCGTGGAGTGCCGGATGATCTCCAGACCCTCCGGGTCCTTGTCGGTCACGATGGCGACGTTCGCGTCGCGGCTGATGACGTAGGAGGTGTCGACGAGCTTCCCGTCCACGCGGCCGGCGAGCGCGGCCTTGCGCAGCCCCGGGCCGATGCTCGCCGCGACTTCGTCCACCGTCACCGGGCGGTCGAAGTGGCGCTGACTGCCATCCGGCAATGTCACGACAGGCATGATCGACGACTTCTACAAGGTGCGCGAAAAAAGGGCGCTCTCATGGTACTTGAGAGCGCCCTCCTGATTCTGGTAGGCGCGAGTGGGATCGAACCACCGACCACTACCATGTCAAGGTAGTGCTCTACCACTGAGCTACGCGCCTGTTGGCCAAAGCCCCTGTGGGGCGCTGCACTCTACAGGAAGAGACGCCCGGCAGGCAAGCCGAAGCCTTTGAATCCAGTCACTTTACGGGCGAANCGCGCGTGCNCCTCANGCGCGCGCCGGCTCCGCCGAGGGCAAGGCCGCGGGCAGGGTCTCGATCGNGTCGATGCATTCGCCGAACTGCGCCACGACGCGCGTTGCGCCCGCGGGCTCGAGCCGTTCGCGGCTGCCGGCGAGCGTCCCGTGCGCGTTCCACAGCCCGACGACGATGGGGAGGCGCGGGAAGCGCGTCCGTATGCGCCGGCAGAGGTGACGCGCACGGGCCACCGCGTTCGGCGGCATCGCGGAGACGACGATGACGTCCGGCTTCACGCCGTCCACGAGGTCGGAAAGCCCCCCGCGCTGCCCGGCCACCGTCGCGGCGCGGGCATCCACGCCACGCTGAACGAGCAGCGCCGCGAGGAGCCGCGCACACACTTCGTCGGCATGGTCGGAGGCCGGAATGCACAGCACGCGCCGGCCGGCGAAGGCGGTAGGCTCACCCTCCTCTTCCTTCTCCTCTTCCTTTCCGGGCTCGGCGGCGCTCTGCGTCTCGGCGAAGTCCTCCGCCCAGTCGTCCATCCGCTCGAGGATCTCCTGCCGGCGCGCAGGCTCAATCATGTCCTGCTCGAACGCCTCTTCCGCGAGCTGAATCGCCGGCACGATCACCTGGTCGCACACTTCGATCAGCGAGTGCTCGCCGAGGTACTGCTCGATGAGATCGTCCGCCTCGTCGCGGTTGCCGACCAGCAGCCGCTCGTAGAGCCGCTGATGCGGCTCGAGCGCCGGCTGGTCGCCGAGAATCACGTGCAGGAACTCGAGCTGAGGGATGTACTTGCCGAGCACGACGAGACACACGGTGAGCGGCACGGCGAGAAACAGTCCCACCGCGCCCCAGAGCCACGTCCAGAACGCTGCCGCGACGAGCAGCGCGAGACTCGACACTCCGGTGCCGCTGCCATAGAGCCAGGGCTCGAGCACCGTGTTGCTGATGAGCTCGAACACCACGAACATCGCGGCCGTCATCAGCGGATACGTCCAGTCGTCGAACACGGCGAAGGAAAGTGCGATCGGCATCGCCGCCGCCAGCCAGGGACCGACGTACGGGATGAAGCGCAGCACCAGCGTCATCGCGCCCCACAGCACCGCGTTGGGAACGCCGATCAGCGTGAGACCGATCGCCACTGCGATCCCCTGCCCTCCGTTGATCATCGTCTGCATGACCAGGAAGCGGCTCACACGCGAAGCCGCATCGCTCAGCGCTTCGGTCGTCGCGTGCAGGTTGCGCGGGCCGAGCAGCCGGATGAAGCGCTCGCGGAGATCGGCGAGCCGCAGCAGCATGAAGACGACGAACACGACGACCAGGGCCGCGGTGCCGAGCGGTGCGACCAGCGGACCGAGAAGCGCCCACAGCGCCTCCGCAGGATTCATCTCAGGCTCGACGATCTGTACGCGCGGAACATCTGATGTCGGCGCGCTCGGCGCCGCACGCTTGATCTCCTCGGTGATCTGCTCGACCGCCTTCCGTGTATCGCCGACGTTCCCGCCGAAGGCGGAGCGCAGATCGGCAAGGTTCGCGCGAAGCTGCATCCGGTAGCGCGGCAGCTCCTCGACGAGTTGCGTGAACTGATCGAACACGACGAACGCGAGGCCGCCGATGACGCTGAACGCGATCGCCACCGTCAGTGCGACCGCGACGATGCGATTGATGCCCCAGCTCTGCAGCCGGTGCACGACCGGTGCGAGCAGGAAGGTGAGGAGCAGCGCGAGCGCCAGCGGAATGAACACTTCTTCCGCAGCGCGCAGGACCACCACGACCAGGATGACGGTCAGCAGAACGAAGAAGCCGTGAGAGACTTGAGCCGCGCTGTTCATCGCGCGTAAGGCGGCAGGAATCGTGCCCGGGTCAGCCGGAGAGGGACTCCCTCGGGACCCCGGCCGCGCGTATGATGGCCGGCACTACAAAGGGAACCCCTCGGCGCGGCGCCGGAAACGACGACGAGCGCCGCATATGGAACGCGCTGCAGCAGCGGACGCTGAGATCTATCGTGTCGACGACCTGATCGTCGATGCAGGGCAGCGGCGCGTCTTTCGCGGCGACACCGAGCTGCAGCTTCCCGGCCTTTCGTTCGACCTGCTCCTCGCGCTCGTGCGCGCGGCGCCGAACCTGCTCACACACGACGAGCTGATGCAGCGTGTGTGGCCCGGCCTCGTCATCAACAGCGAAACGGTCAGCCAGCGCGTGAAGCTCGTGCGTCAGGCGCTGGGCGACGATCCGCAGGCGCCCCGCTACATCGTCGGCGTGCGCGGCCGCGGCTACCGACTGAAGGCGCCGGTCATCGAGATCGAACGGCCCCTTCGTGCAGCAGACAAGCCATGTGTCGCGGCTCCTGCCCCCGAAGTCCCGAAGACGCCGGAGCCGGCGACCGTCGTGCCCCTGCATGGGAACGCCGTTGCTGCGCAGAAACCTCTCGAGCAGCCGGCCGCAATCGTCGGCACGCCGTTCGCGCAATCTCCCGACGCGCACCCTGCAGCTCCCGCCGCGGCGCCCTCGGGCCGGGCGAACATGCTCCGTTCGTGGCTGTTCGTGCTCGTGCCCGTCGCCGCCGCCCTCGCCTTCATACTCGGTCACCGCTTCCTCACGGCGAGCAATGCGCCGGTCGCATCGACCAGCGTGGTCGTGCGCGAACCGAAGTCGGTAGCCGTGCTGCCGCTCATCGGTCTCAGTCCCGACCGGAAGTACGAGTATCTGGGTGACGGGCTCGCGGAGGAGCTCTCGAGCCGGCTTGCACGCATTCCCGGGCTGCGCGTCGCATCGCGCACGTCGGCGTTCGCATTCAAGGACCGCGGCACCGACGTGCGCACGATCGGTCAGAAGCTCGGCGTCGAGCACGTGGTCGAAGGCAGCATCCGGCGCGAAGGCGATCGACTCCGCGTGACGGCGCAGCTCATCGACGCGCGCACGGGCTTCGAGCTGTGGTCGCAGAGTTACGATCGCCGCTGGCGCGACGTGCTCGCCGTGCAGGACGAGCTCGCGCACTCCATCGTCGAGGCCCTGCAGCTCGTGCTGACGCCCGATGCCGCGCGGCGCCTGGAGCAGTCACGACAGCCGGTCGATCTCGCTGCCTACGATCTGTATCTCGCCGGCCTTGCACGCCTCCGGCAGCCGCGCGAGTCCGCGCTCGACGAAGCCGAGCAGGCCTTCCTCCAGGCGCTGAGCGCCGATCCTCACTTCGCACGCGCCAACGCGGGGCTGTGCAGGACTTACGTCACCCGGTACGAGCGAACGCGGGCCGCGGCCGCCGCCGCACAGGCCGAGTCGGCCTGCGGACAGGCACTCTCCCAGGATCCCGCGCACGAGGAAGTGCAGACCGCACTCGCCAATCTCTATCTGATCAGCGGGCGCAGCGAACGGGCGCTCGACATCTTCAGCCGCGCGATCGGAGCACACCCCGACAGCGCCGACGCCTTCATCGGCTATGCGCGGGCGCTGGAGGCGCTCCGCCGGTACGACGAAGCCGAGCGCGCGTACCGCGCTGCGATCGACGCACAGCCGGGGTACTGGGACGCGCACACGGCGCTCGGCAACTTTCTCCTCCATCAGGGGCGCGTCGCGGAGGCGGTGGTGCCGTATCGACGTGTCACGGAGCTGGTGCCGGCGAGCGCGCTCGCCTTCAACAATCTCGGCGCCGCCCTGCTGCTGACCGGGGACTTCTCGGGCGCCGCGCAGGCCTTCGAGCGCTCGCTCGAGCTCGAACCGACGCGCAGCGCCTGCTCGAACGCCGGCACCGTCTATTACTTCATGGGACGCCTCGACGACGCGGAGCGGATGTTCACGCGGGCAACCGAGATCGCCGGCGAGGACCACCGTGTCTGGGGCAACCTCGCCGACGCGCTGTACCGCGACCCTGCCCGGCGCGACGAGGCCGCGCGTCACTACCGGCGCGCCATTCTGCTCGCGGAGAGGGATCTCGCGGTGAACGACGAGGACGCGGTCACCTGGGCCCAGCTCGGGTACTACTACGCCCGCATCGGCGACCTCGGGCGCGCGCAGCAGTACGTGAAACGCGCGCGCTCGCGCGGGAGCACCGTGTTCTGGGCGCACTACTACTTCGCGCTCGTCGCACTCGCCGCAGGCGACAGGTCCGCCGCAGTCGAGGATCTGCGTCAGGCGCTCGAGCTCGGCTATCCCCGACACCTTCTCGCTGCCGAGCCCGAGTTCGCGTCGCTGCGCGACGACCGGCGCTTTCGCGAGCTGACGCTCGCATCGCAGAGTCCCTGAGCCCGCCCGGGCGGAAGTCCGGAGCGGCCCGGCACACCAAGGGAGGACGTGACGATGCCAACGATCAATGTCCGAGTGGACGACGGGACCGTCGTCTGCACCCCGAGCGGCGGAAACGTACGGCTGAGGCCGGGCAAGCCGATCACGTGGGTGAGCAGCGCTCCCTTCACGCTGCAGACGTTCCGGGTCCCGGTCGCCGGGCGTACGGGCCCGCGACTCCCCTCGCCGGGCTGGCCGTTCCGTGAGGAGCCCACTCATCCGCCCAACGTGGTTCGCGTGGAGAAGCCCGGCTCCGACGGCCGTTTCACGTTCACCGGCACCCTGGAGGAACCGGGCAAGGACGACCCGGAGGCCTCCGAGCCGGGCGTCTACAAGTGCAGCATCACGGTCGGCGAGCTGGGCCTCGATCCGATCATCATCGTGGACCGCTGAACGCGCCCCGGAGACCGGGAAAGCACCGGACAACAAGCGAACGCGTTCCTCCGGCGCGTCGCGGAAGAAGGGCGGCGCCTCGCGCGCCGCCCTTCTTCATACAGCTTCCCGGAAACGTCGCGCAGGCTTCACGCAACTTCATCCCCGCTTCATGTGTCTGAAAACCGGTTTCCCTAGTGTGGGAGCCGTCGTTGACTCACTCACGCATGGGAGAACCGCGATGGATACGCTCAACCGTTCTCTGACTTCCGGCCGCTGGCTCGTCACTCTCGCCGGCCTTGCCTGTGTGCTCGGTACGAGCTCCGTGTTCGCCGACATGACTACGAAGAACGACGGCAACACCGAGACGCGCAGCATCAAGGTGAGCTTCGCCGACCTCGACCTCGACAAGCCCGCCGATGCGGCCGAGCTCTACAAGCGGATTCAGCGCGCCGCGCAGGTCGTCTGCGGCCCGCGCGTCAGTGCGAACGAGCTGGGGCGGATGTACGATGCCCGGCGCTGCTCACAGCAGGCGATCAGTGACGCCGTTGCCCAGGTGAACCGGCCGACCCTCACCGCCGTGCACCGGAACGTGACCGGCCCGCGGCACGGCTGAGGCCGGGCCGATCGGCCGGAACGCTTCGCTTCCTCCGCTGCTGCCCGCCCGGTCGCGCACACGGCCGGGCGGGTGAACGCATCCAGGGCGCGCGATCCGCAGCGCACCTTCAGCCCGTGAGGCGCGTCGGGAGTCCGAGCTCCAGCTGCTTGAGCCGCTGAATCTCGTCCCTGAGCTTTGCAGCTTCCTCGAACTCGAGGTTGCGCGCCTTTCTGAACATCTCCGCCTCGAGCTTCTTGATCTGCCGGACGATCGCCTCCGGCCTGAGGTCGATGGGAGCCTTCTCTTCGCGCACCTTCGCTCCGCGCCGGCGATCGGCCACTGCAGGCTCCGGCACCTCGGCGCGCGCACCCTCCATGATGTCCGCGACGCCCTTCACGATGCCGCGCGGCGTGATGCCGTGCTTGGCGTTGTACTCGAGCTGCTTGCGGCGGCGGCGGTTGGTCTCGTCGATCGCCCGCTGCATCGAGCCCGTGATCGTGTCCGCGTAGAGGATCGCCTTGCCGTTGATGTTGCGCGCCGCCCGGCCGATGGTCTGGATGAGCGAATTCTCCGAACGCAGGAAGCCTTCCTTGTCGGCATCGAGGATCGCGACGAGCGACACCTCGGGCATGTCGAGGCCCTCGCGCAGCAGGTTGATGCCCACCAGCACGTCGAACTTGCCGAGCCGCAGGTCGCGGATGATCTCGGTGCGCTCGACCGTGTCGATGTCCGAGTGCAGGTAGCGCACGCGCACGCCGTGCTCGTGCAGGTACTCGGTGAGATCCTCGGCCATGCGCTTGGTGAGCGTCGTGATGAGCACGCGCTCGTTGCGCTTGACGCGTTCGTTGATCTCCGAGAGCACGTCGTCCACCTGCGTGCGCACGGGCCGCACCTCGACCTCGGGGTCGACGAGCCCCGTCGGGCGCACCACCTGCTCGACCACCTGCGAGGAGTGCGTCCGCTCATACTCGCCGGGCGTTGCGGACACGAAGATCATCTGCGGCGCGAGCCGCTCCCACTCCTCGAACTTGAGCGGCCGGTTGTCGAGCGCGGACGGCAGCCGGAAGCCGTACTCGACCAGCGTCTCCTTGCGCGAGCGGTCGCCGCGGTACATGGCGCCGAGCTGCGGGATGGTCTGGTGGCTCTCGTCGATGATGAGCAGCGCGTTGCGCGGCAGGTAATCGAACAAGCACGGCGGCGGCTCGCCCGGCGCGCGGCCGGAGAGATAGCGCGAGTAGTTCTCGATCCCCGCGCAGTAGCCGACCTCCTTCATCATCTCCATGTCGTACATCGTGCGCTGCTCGAGCCGCTGCGCCTCGAGGAGCTTGCCGGCGTCGCGCAGCTCCTTGAGCCGGATGCGCAGGTCCTCGCGGATCTGCTCGATGGCCTCGAGGAGCCGCTCCCTCGGCGTCACGTAGTGCGTGCCCGGATACACGGTGTAGCGCGGCACCTTGCGGCTGACCGCGCCGGTCAGCGGATCGAAGAGCACGATGGAGTCGATCGTGTCGTCGAACAGCTCGACGCGCACCGCCTCGCGCTCGGATTCCGCCGGGAAGATGTCGATGACGTCGCCTCGCACGCGATAGGTGCCCTGCGTGAGGTCGAGCTCGTTGCGCGTGTACTGCATGTCGGCGAGGCGCCGCAGGAGCCTGCGCTGATCCATGCGGTCGCCGCGCACGAGGTGCAGCACCATCGCGAGATAGGCCTGCGGATCGCCGAGGCCGTAGATGGACGAGACGGTGGCGACGATGATCGTGTCGGGCCGCTCGAGCAGCGCCTTCGTCGCCGACAGGCGCATCTGCTCGATGTGCTGGTTCACCGAAGCGTCCTTCTCGATGTACGTGTCGGTCGAGGGGACGTACGCCTCCGGCTGGTAGTAGTCGTAGTACGAGACGAAGTACTCGACGGCGTTCTCCGGAAAGAACTCACGGAACTCGCCGTAGAGCTGCGCCGCGAGCGTCTTGTTGTGCGCCAGCACGAGCGTGGGACGCTGCACGCGCTGAATGACGTTCGCGATGGTGAACGTCTTGCCGCTTCCGGTTACGCCGAGCAGCGTCTGCGCCGCGAGCCCCGCCTCCAGGCCTTCGACGAGTTTCTCGATGGCCTGCGGCTGGTCGCCCGAGGGTTCATAGTCGGCCTTGAGCTTGAAGGGGCGGGGTTCCATGCGATTCCTTGCACCGTTCGGGGGCGGGAGCTCCCGCGCCGTTGGTCGGCGCGAGCGTGATCCCGTAATATAGCCGTGCCCTTTGGTTCAAGCGATCCGCAGGATATCCCCGTGACTCTATCCCTCTCGCGACGCGTACAGCGCGTCAAGCCGTCGGCTACGCTCGCCGTCACCGCCCTCGCCGCGCGACTGAAGGCTGAGGGCAAGGACGTCATCGGCCTCGGCGCCGGTGAGCCGGATTTCGACACGCCGGAGCACATCGCGGCGGCCGGCATCGACGCCATCAGGAGCGGATTCACTCGCTACACGAACGTCGAGGGCATCAACGAGCTCAAAGACGCGATCATCGCCAAGTTCGAGCGCGACAACGGGATCAAGTACGACCGCTCGCAGATCCTGGTCTCCTCGGGCGCCAAGCAGACGATCTACAACCTCTGCATGGCCGTGCTCGACCCGGGCGACGAGGCCATCATCCCGGCGCCCTACTGGGTGTCCTACCCGGACATGGTGCTGCTCGCGGACGGGCTGCCCGTCACGCCCTTCGCCGGCGCCTCGCAGGGATACAAGATCACGCCGCGCCAGCTCGCGGCCGCCATCACGCCCAAGACGCGGCTGGTGCTGCTCAACAGCCCCTGCAACCCGACCGGCGCCGCCTACACGCGCGACGAGCTGCGCGCGCTCGGCGAGGTGCTGCTCGAGCACCCGCGGATCATCATCGGCACGGACGACATGTACGAGAAGATCTACTGGGGTCCGGAGCCGTTCTGCAGCCTGCTGACCGTCGTGCCGGAGCTCTACAACCGCACCGTCACGATCAACGGCGTGTCCAAGGCCTACGCGATGACCGGCTGGCGCATCGGCTACTGCGGCGGCCCGAAGGAGCTCATCGCCGCCATGGCGACGATCCAGGGCCAGTCGACCTCGAACGCCTCGAGCATTTCCCAGAAGGCCGCGGTCGCCGCCCTCACCGGTGACCAGGAATGCGTGGCCCGGATGAACGAGGCCTTCAAGCAGCGTCACGATTTCGTCGTCAAGGGCTTGAATTCCCTGCCTGGAGTGTCCTGCATCGGGGGCTCCGGAACGTTCTACGCCTTCGCGGACGTCACGGAGGCCATGGCCGCGACCGGCTGCCGCGACGACGGCGAGTTCGCCCAGTTCCTGCTCAACGAGGCCGGTGTCGCGGTCGTGCCGGGCAGCCCCTTCGGCGCGCCAGGCCACATCCGGCTTTCGTTCGCCTGCAGCATGGAGACACTGGAGAAGGCGATCGACCGCATGGGTCGCGCACTGAGGAGCGGCGCGGTCGCCAGGCGCGCCTGAGCGCAGCGGAGCCCACGGAACGGCGCCCCACGGCAGGACCGCCGCGGGGCGTTTTTTTTCGTCGCGGTGAACGCCGCCGCCTGCACCGGTCTGTGGCGGCGGTGGCGAGCGGCGTCCGGGGTGGTTCAGGCGCTGAGCGGTGCCGCGGCTGCGGCAGGCGGAGCCGCCGATGCCGGCTGCGGAACGGAAGGCGCGAGCAGCCCCAGCGAGGCGAGCACGTC
>Ga0065720_1019929_pt1 | contig 18604 bp, 20 predicted proteins | sample Thericmetagenome_FD_59107 | JGI IMG/M metagenome (GOLD analysis project Ga0065720, IMG submission 59107) | Thermophilic microbial communities from the Joint Bioenergy Institute, California, USA of rice/straw/compost enrichment - eDNA_2 v2... | ecosystem: Engineered > Solid waste > Grass >...
TGGGGAGGGGGGGGGGAGCGTCTCCTCCGTACCTGAGCATGCAACCTCCTTGGCGGTTTCTGATCGGCCAGGAGGTGTCTGAGAGCTTCCCGATTTCTACAGTTGCATCCTAGGTCGGCTCGGTGGGCGTTTAGTACATAGTGGGTTACTACGTGGTCGTTCTAGGTCGCAGAACCCGGGGGCATGTGAGGCTATCATAAGTTTGATAAGTATTTTTGCTTGCAGTCACCCACGGCCCGGGATTACCTGCGCACAAGTGGCTGCCCACAATCGGTGAGGGCGGATAACGCCGTTAGGGACCAGCCGACAGGAGAGTAAGAACACTGTGTAAGCAGATCGTATCGGTGATCATCTTACTCGATAGCCACACCACCCGCTATCTCTCTGCGGGGAGAGCTGGTTTCTGGAAAGAAAGGAAGGAATCTAGAAGGGGAGATTGTTGAAGCTGTGCAGTCGGCCACCACCATCCTCCAAGACCAAAGCTTGACGGGCCACCCTACCATTCGGTTACCGAAGCCTCCATTGGGTAAGTCCTCCTATGTACAAGTGAAGGGTAGTGTTCGCCGCATCATGCATCGGCATCCCAAAGTCTTGATGACAACAAACGGGTACGAAAGTCTCTTTCAATACACCAGGTATTAGATAATAATTCAAAATCATACAGTTACTACGGGAGGCTTTGCATGGGGACGCAGGTGATATACAGTCTGCCGCTGCAAGGACTAACGTCCAATTGCAACGGTGTTTCCGTCTCTGCTTGCGTGCGTGAACCGATCCCACCTCAGCTAGACCTGGGAAGGAAGGAAAATAATAAGCGCCATACCACCTCCAACGTCGAGCTCCTCTCCCGTGTTGTTGCGCGCGGGGTCGTGTCGCGACTCGCCTTGAACATCCAGGGATCGAATGGCTTGCGTCGGTCTCGCTGCTGCCGGATCTCTACAATGAGATCGCTCAAGTAGGTAGAGAGAAGTAGTGTAAGGCTAGCGCAGAAAAATAGAGTTTGGTGCGAGTGGTCGCACTAGCTGCGCCATGAAGCAGTCCACAACGTGGGGGCGTGTTGCTAAAAGGGGGCCGTTTGATGCCCGCTGCTTCACTGCTTTTCCTTCATCAGACGGAGGTGGCTGCCAGAACTGGGGCCGAGCTTGATAACAACATCTTTGTTTCATACGCTCCTGTCGGCAAATGTCACTACTTGGTGCAGAGGTCAGGCCAGGATTGTGTAAAAAGCTTTGCTAGCACTGATTGCATCATCGGCTTCATTCAAGCAGAAAACGCTCAACCGCGAGCAGGAGGCATGTTGGTGATACAGATTTGGCTTATTGGCGATTGGCCGAAGCAGAAGTTTTAGAAACGATACCTAGGGGTGAAGATCAAAAGGAAAACCAACTACTCGTGGCTTCGGTTCAACCAGCGGCAAATGGCGTCGTTGGAGAATCCCATTGGCGGTGACTTGAAATCCTGATCATTGGGCAGATACAGAAGTGTGAAGCTCATCCGCTCGGTATGCAAATTGGAAACAGTTTTCGGATTGAGAGGAACGAACAAAGGCGAAAGATGAGGTGAGGTGGACTTCCCGTGACGACTTGGAGAATATGAGTCCCAGGTTGAGGATGGGACGAATGCCAAGCACCCAAGGCTGACGGCTGTCAAACCTATGCGCGGCTGTTATCAACTGTTTGCTGATAAGCAGAGACCCCACCACAATTGCTATCTTATCGGAACGAGATCCAGAAATTTTGGACTCGTGGTCGACGGGGAGTAGAGGAGAAGCTCCTCTTGTCAGTCTCAACAACAACAACAGTCCCCTGTATAATTCCATCGCATAGGCACAATGGGTCGCGAACTTCAGAAGCGTAAGAGGCGCTCCTCGCGCCCTACAATTCGCATGCCCAACAGGCGGAAGAAAGCTCTAAATCCTGCTGGCAACAACATCATCGCAAAGAGCTGGTGCGTTACCTTTTCCTTTACACTGGCTGCTCTCACTCATTCAGTGTTGGTCTGACGTCGCATGTTTTCTTACAGGAACAAAAAAGAGACTCTTTCCCAGAATTACACCCGCTTTGGCCTGGTAGCCAAGCTGGGTAAGGCGACTGGTGGTACGGCCCCGGGCAACAAGGCTCTGCTCAAGGACCTCAACGACCCGCTGGCCATCAAGTCAGGCGACCAGGGCTTGATCAAAGTCAGCGAAGTCAAAGTCGAACGCGATGAGCAGGGCCGCATCAAGCGCGTGGTGCGAGACAATAACCCGCTAAACGATCCCCTGAATGACCTCGACAGCGATAGCGAGTCCGACGCCGTCCCGCAACAGCAGCAGCAAGAACAGCCCGTTCTGAACAACCACATCCGACAGCACGACTTAGAGTTAGAGAATGTCGCAGCCGATGTGGATGATGAGTCTAAACCCGAGGTGCTTCGCGCTCTGGAGCGTGAGGCTACGCGGCCGGTCGAGAAGACCGTACGTCATCAGAGCGAGCGGGAGCGTGAATGGCTTCAGCGGCTTGTGGATAAGCATGGCGACGATGTTGCTGCTATGGCTCGTGATAGGAAGTTGAATCCCTACCAGCAGACTGCTTCGGACATCAAGAGGAGGTTGAAGAAGGCGGGGCTTCTGTCTGCTTAATAAAGAAAGGTTGCCAAATTTATGTGGCCGGGAAATGTTGTACTCGCTGGGCGGAGTGATTGCGACAATCCATCCAAGAAGGTGGCCGATATTTACTTGGGAGAGTAACCCGGGAGACAACGCTGCCACTTTTCAGGGGGAAAAAAAGTGAAGGGTCCTGAAAGACGGGAAGGGGGTCATAATTACACCATGGGATGGCGTTTGGCGTTTCTACGAGTACCTATCTGGAGAGTATATAGTCCTAAGAACAATATAACAACATACAAGCTGGGACCGGCATCAAAGGTCGATATCAATGATGCGAGAAATTTCCTAATTTCATGGTATCTTTGATCCACCTTCTATGACTCCGTCAACACCAAGGTAAACCGGACCAGGCCAACCCGAACAGCCGAATGTGCTAGAAAAGACTGACAGACGTGAAACATCAGAAGAAAGCAGATATCCGCACACCAGCTATGCCCTCCAATACTACTATCGTCTCCTGTTTCTTCAACAAGGGCCGCATCCGAGATCGCACAATTACCAACCGTCCCCAACACGCCAGGTGCCATGTCCCCCCGATTACATCGAGCAAGACATATATAGCACTCGCTTCCATCAACAGAATTTCGTTTACCTCCCATCAATTACCGAGCGATCCGGTCATAGTCAGCATCCGGGAACCTCACCGGCTGCGAACTATCGGCGTACGACACCTCAGAGACTGCACCCGGAGCAGGCGAACCGTACCTGCCACCCGCAGCCGACGCCCGGCCAGAGTGGTACTCAGTATCGACGTCAAACGGGCTTGATGCCTGGTGCTGACGGAAGGGGTTGTCACGGTACGAGCTGCCGACCGTACTGGCCGCTCCGCCGGGGCCGTACGGGTCAGAATAATCAGAGCGCGGGGCTGGGGGACGAGTGGATGCAGTGTAGTCTGTGCGACCGTCCTCGTGGTCGTCATCCATGCTGACAGGCGCATAGGCCTCCTCATCATGAGGAGCGAGGGAGAAGGCGGCCTTGTCGGGGTCGATGTTCTGGTTCTTGGATTGAACACGGTCGTAGCCCGGCAGCCGGTTGTACATCTCCCAGTACTTAAGGGTCCAGATGCTAATGAAAGTTGTCACCCCAAAGAAGAGGCTGTGAATAGTAGGGTCGGTTAGTTGTTATGGTCTTGGACAAAGCCGACTAAAGGAGGGTTGCACAGCAAGGGGATTATGCTGGGGAGTCCTACAAGACGAAGAAGCCCAGGCCAACGATAGCCTTGCTAATGCCGCACACTTTCCCGCAGAATCCGGCCGAGTTGTAAGAGGCCTGGGTCGCAAAAGCTGAGAGCCAGAGAATGGTGTAGAGGGCATCCACCGTCACCATAACGCGGGGGTTGGCGATCTTGCGTGTCCGCGAGTGGCGCGGGGCCATGGTCAGGTAGATCCAGGCGGGGATGGTGAGGAGGGGCTGGTTGGCAACCGAGGTATTCGTCAGAATCCGAAGTTCTTCATACGAGAATTTAAGACCAAAAGGGGAGATGATAGGGGATATGCATACCATTGCGAATGTCCAGCCATTCCTGCCGGTGATTTTGGCGCTATCATGCCGGAAGACGGCGATCTCGAGGCACCACAGCACAAAGGCAAAGATGATCTGGAAACTGTGGAAAAGTAACTTGTATTTTGGGATCCCTTCAGCGTTGACCTCAAAGTCATCCCACATTCTGCCAGCGGGTTTGTGCGGTGTCGGCGGGTGATGGCGATAGTCGAGCTTCTTGTTGTGGTTATTGGGTTGTCACAGAGACGATGTTGACTTCGCGCTGGGTCGCTGGCACAGGGACCAGGTCGCAAACTCGACAACACTCGGCTTCAAGAGCGCGGGCTCAGATGCAATACAGAAAACTATTTCAAAGAACGGGTGAGAGGGAACAAACAACACAAGCTTGCTGACACAAACAAAGGCGTAGAATTTAGTGTTGGGCCAGAAACAGGACGAAAGTAGCAGAGCCCTGAGGTCCCAAGTCCCAAACAGGATCCCAGCCCGCAGAGGTCACCAGGGTCGCCAAGGCAGTCCTACAGCTCCCAACACAGCCCACCCAGCAACGCAGCCTGCAGCGCGCTTGGCTTCTTTTGTCCCAGCGACGCGAAGCCCAGGGGCGGCTCTTGGTCTTGGCTGTGGGGCGCCAGGGTCGCAAAGCCACAGGCGTGGGCAGGAAAGCAGCATGGGACACGTGCCACGACGCGCTGAACAACCAATCAGCGCTGTTTCGGCTCAATCAAATCGGAGAGGACTGTGGGGCTTGTGAACCTCAGAGGGCTGATTGAGAGCCCGAGAAATCTGACATGCCGGGCTGGGGAATGAATAGCATCCATGGCTGCTGTTGTTGTCGGGTCAAGTATCGTGTGAACCTCGAAGCCTTGGCCTGTCAGAGCCAAACCTGAAAACCCAAGCCTTGCTAGCTCTTTATTAAAAATGCCTAATATTTTTTTTCTCTTCGTCCTTGATAATACAAACCACATATCGTACGCCTCATGAACAAGTATTCCGGCACAACGTGCCTTTGGCGAGACTCTGAAGCATTTGCAGAGTGATCAATGTTTTGGGTTCCCTGCCTGCAATCTCCCACCAAGCGGCAACCCGCTCCGCTGTGCTTGGGTCAGCTTAGTAAAGGCAACCACCTCAAACTGAGAACAAGCGCTTTTGTGCAGACGTCCCCCCAAAGACGCATACAACTTAGAGATAGACAACTGCGCGGATTTATAGCCATCGGTCCTTTTCAGCTCGGGAAGCTTTCTTGTGCAGTGTGGGCCACGGAGCGTGGGCTGCCGGTGGGGACATGATCGAACCCGGTGCTGATCCAGCCTCTGCCTTAACCTCATCCGGTCTTACAAAATCCGCTGCGCCCGACTCCCGAGATCGGGTGTTCATCCCAAAAAGCCCGACTTAGTTCCCGGGCAATAAGTTTCGTCCGTAATGAGTAGAGTAGCCTTAGAAGTTTGCAACTTTTTAAATTACATGGGCATGACCTTGGTCAATGTCCAAAATGTAAGCCTAAATCGAGGCCAATCCTGTACCCTTCGAGGCTTTTCCTGCCCAATTGCCCAAACAAGAAGCCTACATCAACACTACCGCGATATATGCGGAGACCATTGAACCAGCTTGATGTTTCAACGCTTTGGTGTATTTCATTGGTACACAATCCTACACACACTCTACCAAATGAACTCATACAAGGCTAAATGTCGCACAGGCTTGCCTTGAGATTCAATGTGGAATTGGAGCACAGACCCCTTGGTAAATTCTAACATGCAGACTTTTACCCAAATCTTCGGTTACAAAACAATTCCATCAGTCTCTATGATACCAAGTTAATTAACCATACACGCTAAATTCTCTATCTAAAAGATGTAGGTATGTGGTTTTGGCTGATTAGTCTTATACTGCCTTCGGTCAAGCATAAAGCGCTTCCAACTACTACAACGCCGGCGATATGCCCTCCCCCAGTCCTTTGCATTTTGATGTTGTCCAATCCACTCACAAGCTCTTTATTAGCAGCTCTTTACGCAGATTTAAACTCCAAAAGCGCTCAATTGTGTCTCGATGGTAAGTCAGTAAACTCAATTTATCTCCTGCGGATATATGTTCCTGAAACATAGCATCTGATTTGCTTCCCAATCAACACTGGCAATTCCAACTCCTCCTGTCTCTGCTAATCCTCCAACGTTATGTGTAAATTACCAAGATCTTCCGAAACTCAATCACAGTAGCGACCAAACTCCTCCTGGATCATGAATCACATATTAATCAAGTCCTGGATGACCTGAAGATTGATGTCATCTTTCACCTTTTCTTGGACTTCTGCTTCGGCCTTCATTATAATGGGCTCCCTATTTCTGTAGAATCTCTTTCGGAGTTCGTTCTAGATCATTCGTGATTTTGTGGAGGGAGTGACGTCCAACAAACGGGTTATGCAGCCCGAAATAAGGCCAGTATAGGATATAGTTAGAAATATCTCTTTCCTCCACGCAGAATATAGATGCTATTATGCGCTTAACATGTTGGGAAACTCAACTGGGACAGTTACGGATTGGCTTCTCTTCAGACCTCCTAAATCTCAGCAGAGTTCTATCGAAAAAAGGAGCGGCTTAAACAGTGGTGCTAAAGATGAGGAGTAAAACACTTGCCTCAGACATTGAGTAGACAGTAATTTCTGGTATGTATATGTTTTAGCACGCTTTCACGGGCATCTGGCATAAGGCGAGTCTCTCTGACAAGCTCATCCACCATATTATCAGGACTGTGGACAAGCCGGAAAATAAATCTAGGTTAAACAGACCGTCCATCGGTCCCCCAGCGGGATATGTTTGTAGACCATCCAGTGGTCCATTTATCTGACTTCCACGAGCCATGAATGCTCTCAAGCCTTCGCTTTTTGCTTAGCCCATACCGTTCATTCCAGAGCGCCAAACGCATATTGGTACCCGTTCGACAATGAAATATGATTTGGGAAGCTAAAGAAATTGTACTAATTCCTGGCTGACCATCACCGAGTTTTCAGCACACCTTGATCTTGACATCGACATGGAGAAAGAGTCAAGCGCTGGCTCTCTAAGATATTCAGCGCACTGTTGCGCCATGTCTCCAGTGTATACAGAGCCGTTGGATCCCTCAAAGCTCCGTTCAGGTAATGGCCCGAGAATGAGGTTGAAGAAGTCAATCCATCTCTGATTCATGCCGAAAGCTCCATGATAAACGTGACTGGCAGAAGTAGGGACTGCCGGGTCACATGACTGAATCTTGAGCGCAGAATGCCAAGTTTATTTCCGAGCTTCTTGTGCACCAGTATCTCGGTCTGAAGCTGAACCAAGAAGTGAGTATACTCCCAGGTATACATGTCGTGCCAAGATACTCTCCATGGGTCGTGTACGATGTAGTTTATGTGATTTACGAAGCGTTTATGGCGCCGTTTGTGGACTGAGTGATCGCAAACTGAGTCACGAGCGCCTAGGAGAACGCGCAGATAACGCGTATCCTTCAAGCTGAATGGGAATGTTAAGGCTACCAGATAGCCTAGTTTGATGCAAGACCGGTTTTCTGGCGAACTGTTCCAGAATTTTCGCTATATTGAATATCCATGGGTAACATCTAGTATCTAAGAAGACTATCCAAAATTTCACGCTTATGCAGCCAAATGGGTGGGGATCTAGGGTGTTGCACTTGTTTATGTTGTCGATTCCGATGCCCAGCTAATAGATCGTGCATGTGGAAACTGAGATGATAACAAACGTCAGTTAAGTCTTATCCTTTTCTCCGGAGTTTGCACAGAACGCCCCACTGAGCTAGAGACAGGATATCTTGAGGAAGCCGCTCCAAGAAGCTGTCCAAGCTCAGGGATTGAAAGAATTAGAGGAAAGCCGCTTGTCCTGGAACATTCTAATGTCTTCCTTGATTTTCCCTAATACACAATAATTAATGCGGTCCTGGAGCTTTTTATGCTCTCCAAACACATCATGCTTTCCTTTTTTTTCCCCCCAAGATGCTCACAGTGTCTCGTAAAGACTTCAGTATCATTCCTCATGATTGATATGAAATAAGGCGTTGGTGGATTTCGTAGCTATCTTAAGGGCAGGTCTAAAAGAGAGTGACTCACGAGGAGCAGTTTTTAAAGGAGATACCTACTTCTCCAAGATTTCATACATCTTTTCATGGTTTTTGCGCTTAATAACTACCTGTCAAGCAGAAAGAACGATGTTGGTAAAGACACATGCTAAGCCATATTAGCTTAAAACTGATAGCAAGTTAGGAAAATATGAACAATGAAACAAAACGCTTGGGGATTTTCTTCTTCCATTGCACGGGAAGGGGATATGTTGACTGGTGTGCACTGAAGACAAAAATTGATACAAACGTGGATAGTACCTCGCTGCTACTGTTTGGGTGTTACCACGGTACGTGGACGATGAACGGTGAGGTCCCACATAATGTTGGGCAATGACAACTTACATGAGGTAGGGCCATCCTGTGCTTCCATTTAATCCGAGTTGAGAATTTTTTTATTTGATATCATGCCTCAGAAGGAGCATTTAGTCTTCCTGATGGAACGATTCATCAGGAAAAAGCGCCACACTGGCGACTACATTAGGCAATTTACTCTCCACTGACCCTCAAAGAGATAACAAGGCTTCACCCTAACAGTTGGGGTATGTGTGACTTTAATTGTACTGTCATTTACCACTGAAGCTCCCTGCCTCACAGCAAATAGAAACCTGAGCTAAACCAACCAAACACAAAGGTCGCCAAGCACATAACCACCCGCCATTCATCCTCAAAAAAACTACGGAATCTGAAGGTGCCCGGTGTGGGATAAACGCAAATAGGCCATCAAAAGAAACCAACTAACAGGAAAAATAAAAGCACCAGGAAGGGATGACAATACAAGAAAGGGGCGGGAGCCAACCATTCATCCAGTCAGTCACCAGATCCTGTTCTTTTATTCATAAGCAACAATGGTGTTGCCTTCATTATTATATCCGCATTTCCTTCTCCAATCCAACATTCCTTCTTCCAAACTGTAAGTCATGAAAGGAGCATCAACAAAATTTCGACGGACAATCACTAATAATCCATCGGTGCATCCACAAGCGTAACCCCATGAGTATGACCTTGCTGCGATTCACCCTGTGGCTGGTGACCAGGTGGAGGTGTTGCCGTCCGAGCAGTAGCCGACGACACGGCAGGGGTTACGCGACGGCCAGATGAAAGCCGGGCGCCGCTGCGGCTAAGGCTGTTGCGCTTCTCAATGAAGCCCTCGGAAGAGGCGATCGAGCGGGGCAGGCTGCTGCGCTTATCAGCCAGGGAGTCAGAAGCAGATTGTAGTTGTTGCTGTTGGTCGGTAGCAGGCGCGGGCATGGGCACGGGGACGGTAATCGAAGAAGGCCCAGCGCTGGCCGAGCTGCCGTTTGCGGGCCCGAGATTACCATCAGCTGGGTGGCTGAAACCCATGGTATCGTCCGAGGGTACTTCAAGACTTGTTCTCTTGGGCAGGACAGGCCCCAAACTGCCGCGCTTGCGGTGCTCAGTCGTCGGGCTGGAGATGCTTGGTTGGATAGGGAACCTGTTTTCCGGGCCACCAATGCTCCTGTCGCGTCTATGAGGGGTTCGGGGAGTGGGCGCGGGCGACGTTGCTCTACTACGACTGCCGCTTGCCTTCTCAATGATAGCCCGGTTGCGTTCCTCCACAAGCGCCTTACGATTGCTCTCGTCGGTAGAAATGGCACGTGGCCGCTGCTTGACGGTACCAGAGGAGTTCAAGGTTGACAGGCGCTTCAGTTCGTTGAAAATGGCATCTTTGTACGCAAATAGATCGCGAACCAGGCGGTAAGCATGTTTCTCCTCCATGGTGAGCGACGTCTCCTGGCGCGGGCGCAAGATACAAGGAGCCAGGACAGTAGCCAGCTTCGAGATGTACTCCTCGTCAGCTGAGGTTAGCTCGATCAAGCGTGTAAAGTGGTTCATGCAGGCATCCAAAGACGCAATATTGGCCAGCCGAAGCTGTGACAGGGTCTGCTGCAGGATAGGGATACGGGCAGCGTCACCGCCATCTGGCGTGGGCGTGTTGTAAATCTGCCTGATGATCTCATAGACGTGGGATGAGACTAGAGAATCTGGGGACAGTTAGTAACGGCAACAGGCACGACCTTGCACGACTACGCACCAGGCAGTTCGAGAAGGTAGAGCTTCAGCAGACTGGCAACCGTGGGAATGTCAAATTCCTCAAACGTCTCAAGAGCAGGCGGCTTCCCGTTGTTGACCTTGGCTCTCAGCTTGTGCGTCTGAGACAGCGGGACTTCATGGAGCCAGACACCTCGCCTGGCTTCATCACCCTCGAGATCCGGGTAGTGATGGTCCAAGTACGTAAGAATGGTTGTGATAATGATGGGCACACGCTTCTTATCGGCCCTAGCACGAGCCTCAAGATCAACGCCAAAGGTTTGGTCGTCGATCTTGTTGTAGTAGTTCTCATAAATGACAGGCCTAGGGACGAAGCTGCCGGTGCGATAGTTCTCCAGGAGATAGCGCAGATCGCCTAGAGGCGACACGGTCTCCTGGTATAGCATCATGTTGTCAACAGTCGCCTGCAGGCTTGGGATGACGTTGCTAATAGTCCCTGAGAAATCCAGGATAACGGTCTTGATAGCCTTGAGGCGGTCCAGCTCGCAACGCTCAAGGAATTTCAGATGCAAGAAGATGGCCTCTTCAAGCTCGCAACGCATCTCGTCCAGCTTCTGGACGGCAGCCTTGTACTTCTCATCGGCTTCTCTCGCTTCCCGACGCAGACGTTCTGCTGGAGTCTCGTTGGGCCTCGAAGTGTTAAGGACATCCCACTTCGATAGGTATTCCGCCACAGTGCCGACCACAGGAGAGTCGCTGCTGTCTGATCCTGTAATGGGGAGAGAAAAGGTCCTGCTCACGGTCTTTTTCTCCGGGATGCCAGCCCACTCCCAAGCCTTCGGGCGCCATTGGTAGAACATCTTAGAACTGTTGGCGAACGTATTCCCGACGTTACCAACCAATCGCAGGAACCCATGGGTGACCAGATCCTGTCCGATCCTTTCGGCATAGCTGACGCTGGTGCTCCCCATATGACGCTGAATGTACTCAACGATATCTGTGCCGGCAGAGCAGTTCTGGTAGGTTCCGAGAATAGGGACCTTGTGCTCGCCCATCTTGATGTTGGTCAACATATGATTTAGAATCTTTTTTACTTGGTCTGGTTGGTACGTCTCGTCGCCGATCTCAAGGGGGTCCTCGTCCTCTGCCGGATCCTCCACCTTGATGGACGGAATGTTGCTCTTCTGTTGGGGGCTACTTTCGGGATCCTGGAAAGCGAGCTGGTTCTCTTCCTCGAGATCTTCCACGAGACGACACTTGTTGAAATAATTGCTCCTGAGCTTCTTCACAAGCTCGAGCTGCTTGTCGTGGGCTTTGATCCGAGCTTGCAGTTCCTCGTGGGAATCTTGAATACGGGATTCATGGGCATCGCACCATCTCGAGAAAGGGTTCACGACCAGATCGCGGATGTTCTGGGCGATCTTCTTGTGGTTCTTGGCAGCATCCTCCATCTCGGTGCGGACACCCTCGTAGGCCTTGCGCACGCTGGCGCCATCGTCACGGGAAAAGCCGCCTTGGATTTTGTCCACCGCGGGGGCAATTTCAGCTAGGCGTTGGCCATATGCATCTTCGGCGTCGGCGCGCATGCGAGCAATGGTCAAGATCTGGCGGTTTTCGATAGTGCCCTGCTGAAGCTTGCTGAACAGGACGCCGAGGCCTTGGATTTGGTCAGCACTCCGCTATGGTAGTTGCGCCTTGTTTGACGTGGAGCGCGCGCTGATGAAGCATACCTGCGGCATAGTCCGCCGACCAGAACGAATCTGCGAAGCCGGGCATCTTTCTGGGAGTGTTAAAATAATCAGGTAAAGAAGACTCAACAACTGGGTATTACTGCTCGATCAAGAATGCGGGGTAACGGGAGGATAAACAGGAAGACGGGTGTCGCGGCGTTGCTGTTTGGTGAGTAAGTGTGTACTTTCCAAACGTGCCAATCGTCCAAAATGCCAGCGGGTAAAAGCTGTGTGGGATCCGATGAGGCTGAGCCCAGCCAGCGGCAGCCGAGAGCTCGAGGGCGATCGATCGCGGTCGAGTGAAGTCGGTGGAAACCTGCAGGTTCAGGCGTCGAATCAGGAAAGGAAGCCGTGAAATTGAGGGGCAGTGGTCGTGGTCGTCGAGCGCAGGATTGCAAGATGGCGACGACTCAAAAGTAGATAGAAAAATACGAAAAATAAAACGACAGCGCTCGTGGCGACAACACGAAGGTGAGCAGAGGGAAAAATGAGACCTTTTGGGCCACAGGTCCTCTTTTCCACTTGACGATGCCCGGCAAGGCACTACATGCATTGCACCCCGATCCAGACCCAGACGCCCAGTGGGATGCCGAGTTTCATTGGATGGCTCCGTCAGCAACATCTTGAGGTCCAACTCCAGCTGTCAGCCCCTGCAGGCGCGGATGGGCCCACCGTTCAGAAACAGCGCCAAGCGCCTGCCCGCCGTTACGGATCGTTACAGATTTTGTAGGTAACATTCGTCCAATGAACAGTTGAAGCTCCAGGGTCCAGTTGAGAAGGGCTACACCAAATGAATCTGCAGTGGCTGAGACAACTCTAGATAACACTTCATGTGAGAATACCATGCTGTTATTCTGATAGGGCTTTTTTTTTTCTCGAAAAGTCATTTTAAGTACTCGAGAACAGCCTCGCATATTCCACCATATTTAAAACCACACCTGCTGCCAGCAACCGGATTCGGCACGACGTATCGTAAAGTAACGCCGTCTGATCTGAATCGTTACCTTAGCGCGAAGACCCCGCAGTACAGACCCTGAACCCCAACTCCAACGATAGGATCAAGAAGGCAACCGTTGCGAAGAAATTGGACAGTCAAACAAAAGTCAAGTGGCACTTTTTCTTCTGCTTTCCCCTGAAGCTTAGTTGGCATGATGTTGTGAATTTTGAGCTGGCACCAATGTCTCTGGGTTTATGGTTGTACCGTCCTGAACACAAGGCCCCGGCGAAGGGGAGAGGAGCCCAGACACGAGCGACGCCTGCGACAACCGACCAATGGATTGGGGTGACAGGGTCCCACCGTAATTCTGACGGCCGTAACGACAGTTGAGAGATATGTACCCTATAGGCAGCCGCGAATCGATACGAGTTACGCCTATCGCTTGTCCCGGATCCATCTCAGTCACCGGATGGCTGACTCCTGTCTCTCTTGTCGAGGTTGTTGATAGACCAAATCCTCTTAGTACTTAACTGAGAGATAATAGATGTAAGTCCACAATATCTGCTCGGCAACAAATCCTCTAGTTCATTGGTTCCAACTCAAACCAAGTCCAGGACTGGGCCACGATGGGGAGCGTGGATGAAGTCCTGATATCACCGCTGTTGACCGGTTCGCAACCTGTACTTCAACATCAGGAGCGGTACCGTTGGCTTCGGCTAACTAAGGCACTGAAGACTGTTCTGTACGGTGTCGCGTCCATCCTCGTCATTTCGCTTTTGATTCACGGGCCAATTACTTCAGCATGTTTCAGTCGCCTGGTGTCGTTATCTAAGCCACGAACTATTGAAGAACGGGTCAAGCGTATTCTGACTTTTACTCCTCTAATCGGTAATACTTTCACTCAAACCACGTAACCCGATCAAGTTTGCTAATATAGCAAGCAGATGGACACAATGACCTTGCTATCTTAGTGAGGGGTTCCTACAACAACCATATCCATGATGAGTCCTTCAACAAAGGCTTTGTCGACGGCGGTCTTGCTGGGCATGTCGACATACCCCGTCTGAGGACTGGGATGAATGGAGGTGCCTTTTGGAGTGTCTTTTGGCCGTGTCCTGCAAACGGGACGGACTTCTCTGACGAGAACTACGCTTCCAGTACGATTCCAAACTTAACTCCCCCCTACACAACATGTCTGGAATCCCCGTCTAACAAAGTCTCAAGTTGTCCAAAACACCCTCCAGCAGATTGATGTCATTACCCGTCTCACCCAGCTTCATCACTCAACGTTCTCCCGCCCAACACTATCCCTCCCAGCATTCCTCCACAACTTCTATCACCATCACCGCCTCATCTCTCCACTGGGAATCGAAGGCCTTCACCAGATTGGCAACTCGGCCGCCACGTTGCGGCAATTTCGCGCTCTAGGTGTGCGCTACGCGACCCTAACACACAACTGCCCGAACCGGTTCGCAGATTCTGCGCTGATCGGCACCCCCCCACGTAAGGCCGAGCCTATCTGGGGTGGCGTGAGCCCGGCAGGCAAAAAGTTGATACGGGAGATGAACCGGATCGGCATGATCGTGGACTTGGCACATGTCAGCGTCGACACAATGAAGGACGTACTGGGCGCCGGAAAGGATGGATGGGAAGGGAGCCTGGCACCGGTAATCTTCAGCCATTCGAGCGCGTATGCAATCTGTCCGCATCCCCGAAATGTGCCTGATGATGTGCTCGACCTTGTTAGGAAGAAGGGTGGTTTGGTGATGATCAACTTCAGTCCAGACTTTATCTCGTGTGTGGAGGCGCCAAACAGAGACGATGGGCTCCCAGAGTTCTATCCTAAGAATGCGACCTTGGCACAAGTGGTTAAGCATGTAAAATATATCGGAGAGCGAATCGGGTGGGATCATGTTGGACTGGGCAGCGACTTTGACGGGATCGAGAATACCCCCGAGGGGTTAGAAGATGTGTCCAAGTACCCCGAGCTTGTGACCGAGTTACTGAGACAGGGGGTAACGGATAAAGATGTAGCGAAGGTGGTCGGCGGTAATGCGCTTCGAGTTTGGAGGGAGGTCGATGCCGTTGCTGAGAAGTTGCAACAGGCGGGGGAGCCTGTCTTAGAGGATGAGTTGTCACGGCTATGGTAGTCGCTCGACATACCCATGTTGCAGCAAAGAACATTGTGAGGGAGAGAACATCTTGGTGTATCAAAAAGCGTTAGGAACATAGCATGTATCCACCCACCAAAGCCATCGTCATTATTATACATGATTGTACATCAACCAAGACCACAGGACGCCGCCGACCTTCAGTTCAACTAAACCCTCAGGCGGCCATGTTGTACACGGACGACCAAAGCAAACGCCGGTGCCATATCGCACGCCTTGACTTGGAACCTCGGGAATCACCCCACTCACAACCTCCCAAAACACCAATTAACCGTGGCGCTCGATCTTGTTGAGCTTCCGGGCCGTCTGGATCTGGGTCCTGGTGCGCTGGCCACGGACCGGCAGGTTCATTGCGTGTCGCCTTCCACGGTATGTACCCATATCACGTAACCGTCGGATGTTCTCTCGTACTATATTTCGTGCTTCGTTTTCGATCGTCATTGTCGACAGCTCGGCCGTCAGGGCCGTGATGATTTTCGGCTGCAGGGTGCCAATGCGCGCAAGCGGGTGAATGCAGTACTTAGCCATGATGCGCGCCGACGTCTGTGGTCCGAGAGCATAGAAGGACTCAAGAGCCTTCTACGGGGGTGTGAGCATGTTGGCTGAGAAGCATGGAGAGGGGCATGCGCTTAGGATCGCACCTTGACAAGCTTCTGCTCGTTAAAGTTGACGCCGAAGAGGAACACCTGCGGGAAAAGTTAGTGCATGCCGGACTTTCAAGAAGCACGCTAGGACAACGAGAGATCAATACCATCTTGTCGAGTGCGCTTGGCTGGCCTCAATCCCAGTTCCCCTGAGCTCAAAGTTGCGACGTCGGTCTCAAGGTTAACATCGCCGGTAGTTCTCGACAGGATCCAGTTCTCTCAGCCCGAGAAGGCTTGGCGCTGGAAAATTTGAGTGGGGACAGCACCAGGTGACAAACATTTGTTTGACAGCTGTCAACAGCTGGCGCATAAGTTCAACCCCTGAACCCTTGAAATTTTCATCCAATGGAAATTCTGCCTAAAAACTCGCTCTCAATAAATGGGAACGGGGAAGAGATTCACAGCTCACAGTCGTCGACATGGGAGAGATTTGGAACTTCGAAACAAGGCCGGAAAAGCCACTTCCATACTCGGATGAATTCTCGTCTGTGGATGAGTATGTTGAAGGCCTGCTGAATTTCGCTGCCAACTCGGACCTGTTCCGCTTTCTTTGCGGCGGCGTTCACATCCTCGACTTTTTCACCACGGACCCCGGCCTGTTTGTCGATGCTGTCCCAAAGGAATGGCAGGATTATTTGCTCCAGACGGAGCCGATGGCGTTCCTGGACTTCTTGATGAGAGACGACCTTGACAAGATTTCGCAAAAGTCTGGCCCCGTCTCCCCTCCTGAGTCTCTGGTCCAATATGTCAAAGATATCCGACGGTTTTCTCTACGGCGAAATTTTCGCCCTCGTCAGGCGAAGCTCCCTGTCCTCCCCAGGCATGTGGCACTGGGCATGAAAACGAAGAAGATCCATGAGGTTACACATTTCGCAGGCTATATCGACCGACTGGCTGAGGATATCGCCCGAGTCAAGGGTGAGGATTTCACTCACTTTGTAGATTTTGGCAGTGGCCAAAACTATCTGGGCCGGACACTGGCCAGCCCGCCATACAATAAGCATATTGTTGCTGTTGAGAGCAAAGAAGCCAACATGGCAGGTGCCAAAGACCTCGACATCCTGTCTGGCTTTGCTGAAAGAGAGAAACGGGTACGGAACAAGAAGCTCTATCATCGACTGTTGGAGATGGTTGACCCGTCACTTCACAAAGACGAAGAAGCTCTGAAGCGCGCCGCCAAGGAGCTTGGAATGAGCGATGAGGACATCGCAACCCTTGATCTCAGGTCCAGAAAGGAGTTGCAAGTCACCTATACAGTCGAGGAGGGCAAAGGCACTATTGAATACGTTGTCGGCCACCTCGAACATGCTGACTTGACCGGAGTGCTTGCACAACTACGCGGACAGGAAGACGGGGTTTGCCAAGATAAGCTGCGTATGATGGCGATTTCGATACACTCATGCGGAAACCTTTCACACTATGGAATCCGTTCTATGATCATGAACCCGTGTATCAAAGCGGTCGCTATCGTGGGCTGCTGCTACAACTTGCTCACCGAAAAGCTAGGCCCTCCCACGTACAAACCTCCTTTTAGTCGTCCAAGCTTGCAGCCCATCAACCCTCGCGTTGCCAGGGAATCAGAAAGGCGAGATCCCCAGGGCTTCCCGATGAGCGAGAAGGTCTCCACGTACGGCGGCGATGGTATTCGGTTCAATATCACGGCTCGAATGATGGCATGTCAAGCACCTCAGAACTGGACTGACCAGGAGAGCGACGCGTTCTTCACCCGTCATTTCTACCGCGCTGTCCTGCAAAAGATCTTCTTGGACAAGGGGGTCATTTCACGCGTCTACCACGGCGAGACAGCCAGCGCGGCAACACCGTTTAATTCGAGCACAAATCCTGTCATTATTGGGTCTCTTCGCAAGCAGTGCTACACATCGTTTAACGCCTATGTGCGGGGAGCGATCACCAAATTGACCACGCACCCCGACTTCAGCCAATACCACCAAGTCATCCAGGAGAAGATGGGTGACATCACTGATGAGGAGATTGCGTCGTACGAAGAAACTTTCCGATACCGGAAGCGGGAGCTCAGTGCCGTCTGGAGCTTGATGGCTTTCAGCGCTTGCGTCGTTGAATCCGTGATCGTGACTGATCGGTGGCTGTTCCTCCGCGAGCACTCCGATATCGTTTGCGACTGCTGGGTAGAGACGGTTTTTGACTACAAGCAAAGCCCCCGGAATTTGGTTGTTGTCGGCATCAAAAGATAAGCCAGCGGTTTTTGCTGGTTCAGTAACCGATCTTGGAATCTTCGCTCCGACCCTGTGTTGGTTGCAGCCGGATATCAGCGGCGCACTACGGTTGGCCAGGCAGCGCAGCGCCGCCGGCCTCGGGCTTGCACAAAAGCGAGCTCCAGATCTCTGCCAGTCTCGGCCTTCCACCAGCCCGTTCTCGGGCCGGGTATCTGCAGCATGCCGGTATCCCTGCAGGTTCAAAACTGGGGGCCCGCAACCCAGCAACGGCCTCTCGACCCAGCTTGTACCGAAGAGACTCGACAGGCCGATAGAGAGATCACACGGGCCACAGGCTTACCTACGCAAGCCCGAAACAATGGGCGGAATTTGTACTTACTGATGACAGCTTGCACTCGCATGATTCGTATCCTAGGGTTCGGCCTTCGGAAGAGTTGGTTAACAAGTCACAACTCGAATTGTCTCGATTCGGTTGATTCAATCTCTCCTCTGGCAGATGCTACAACGTTTTGCCAAAGAAGTCAAGAGCGATGCTGTCACTCACCCAGTTGGCTTAGCTTAGCATCGAAATCACCTGAACACTGCTTGTGAAGACAGACGGTAGGGTGCTAGATAAGGCCCCCCCCCCGTCCGCACCCAATTGAAGGGTGCTAGCCGACATCACCT
>Ga0065720_1001345_pt1 | contig 18593 bp, 14 predicted proteins | sample Thericmetagenome_FD_59107 | JGI IMG/M metagenome (GOLD analysis project Ga0065720, IMG submission 59107) | Thermophilic microbial communities from the Joint Bioenergy Institute, California, USA of rice/straw/compost enrichment - eDNA_2 v2... | ecosystem: Engineered > Solid waste > Grass >...
GAGCGGCGCACCCTCGCCCTGGTGCCGACGATGGGGGCGCTGCACGAGGGGCATCTGTCGCTCATCCGGATCGCCAAGGCGAACGCGGACGTGGTCGCGGTGAGCATCTTCGTCAATCCGCTCCAGTTCGGCCCTGGGGAGGACTTCGAGCGGTATCCGCGGACCTTCGAGGCCGACCTGGCGGCGTGCCGTACCGAGGGGGTGAACCTGGTGTTCGCCCCGTCGGCCGAGGAGATGTACGCGCCGGACCGGCAGGTGAGCGTCTCGGCCGGGCGGATGGGCACGATCGTCGAGGGCGAGTTCCGGCCCGGCCACTTCGACGGGGTGCTCACCGTCGTGCTGAAGCTGTTCAACCTGGTACGGCCGGACGTGGCGGTCTTCGGGCAGAAGGACGCCCAGCAGCTCGCCCTCATCCGCCGCATGGTCGCCGACCTCGACGTGCCGGTGCGCGTCATCGGCGCCCCGATCGTGCGCGAACCGGACGGCCTCGCCATGTCCAGCCGCAACCGGTACCTGTCGCCGGACGAGCGCGAGATCGCCCTCACCATCTCCCGCGCCCTGCGCGAGGGCGCGGCGCGGCGCACGCCCCGCGAGATGGTCGAGGCCACCCGGCGCGTGCTCGACTCCGCGCCGCTGAAGGTCGACTACGTGGTGCTCGCCGACCCGGCCACCTTCGAGGAGGTGGGGGAGGGCTACGCCGGCGAGGCCGTACTCGCGGTCGCCGCCCACGTGGGCACCACCCGCCTGATCGACAACGTCACCGTGACCCTGCCCTGACCGGGCGCCGCGCGGGCGAGGTACGGCCCGCCCGCGCAGCCCTGGGCGAGCACGTGGGTTACCTGGGGCGGGGCGGCCGAGCGTGATCGCGTCGCAGGCCGGCCGGACGCCGCCACGCCCCACGCCCGAGCGCCGCAACCGAGCCATGCGCTCGGCAGCCGGCGATGGCCTGTTCGTGTCCTCGTCGCCCCTGCGAGGGGTCGCGGCTCGCGGACCCGCTCGTCCTCGCCGCCGGGCCGCATGCGCCCTCATCGGCCCTGTTGCGGGTCGCAGCCCGTCGCCGCATGTTCNGGGCTGTCTCGGCGCGGCGGCTGCCGTACCGGGGCATGCGGCGCGGCCGTTTCACCCGGTTCGTGCCGGTTAACCCACCCCTGGGAATCTCCCCCCGAGGGGCCACGTTATCGTCATGTTGACGAATTCATGGTGTGATCTTGGAGGCCGTAGTGTCCGGCGCCCCTTCCCTTCCCCGACGGCTTACCGCCCCCGAGCCGGGCTGGACCGCGCATGCCGACGTCGTCGTGGTCGGCTCCGGCGTCGCCGGGCTCACCGTCGCGGTCCGGTACGCCGAGCTGGTACCGGAGGCGAAGGTCCTGGTCGTCACCAAGGACGTGCTCAGCGCCGGATCCACCCGCTGGGCCCAGGGCGGCATCGCCGCCGTCATCGACCCCGACGACACCCCGGCGGAGCACCTGAGCGACACCCTCGCCGCCGGTGCCGGGCTGTGCGACGAGTACGCGGTGCGGGTGCTCGTCACCGAGGGGCCGGAGGCGCTGCGCTGGCTCATGGCCGAGGGGGCGCGGTTCGACCGCGGGCCCGACGGTGAGCTGCGGCTCGGCCGCGAGGGCGGGCACCGGCGCAACCGCATCGTGCACGCCGGCGGCGACGCCACCGGCATGGAGGTGCAGCGGGCCCTCGTCGCCGCCGCCCGGGAACGCGGCATCGAGGCGATCGAGCACGCGCTCGTGCTCGACCTGCTCACCGACGCCGACGGCCGGGCCTGCGGCATCACCCTGCACGTGATGGGCGAGGGCGCGCGCGACGGCGTGGGCGCGGTACGGGCCGGCGCGGTCGTGCTCGCCACCGGCGGCATGGGCCAGATCTACGCCTCGACCACCAACCCGCTCGTCTCCACCGGNGACGGCGTCGCGCTCGCGCTGCGCGCCGGGGCCGTCGTGCGCGACCTGGAGTTCGTCCAGTTCCACCCCACCGTGCTGTGGCTCGGCGCGGAGTCCACCGGCCAGCAGCCGCTCATCTCCGAGGCGGTGCGCGGCGAGGGCGCNTTCCTCATCGACGTGCACGGCGANCGCTTCATGCGGGGCGTGCACGAGCTCGCCGACCTCGCCCCCCGNGACGTCGTCGCCAAGGCGATCACCANGCGCATGCACGAGACCGGCGCCGACCACGTGTACCTCGACGGCCGGCACTTCGGCGAGGAGATGTGGCGCGCCCGCTTCCCCACCATCTACAACGTCTGCCGGGAGCACGGCATCGACCCGGCCGCCGAGCCGATCCCGGTCGCGCCCGCCGCCCACTACGCCAGCGGCGGCGTGCTCACCGACACGCGCGGCCGTACCAGCGTGCCCGGCCTGTACGCCTGCGGCGAGGTGGCGAGCACCGGCGTGCACGGCGCGAACCGGCTCGCCTCCAACTCGCTGCTCGAAGGGCTGGTGTTCGCCTGCCGCATCGCCCGCGACCTCGCCCGGCCGCGTCCCCTCCCCGGCGCGCCGGTGCCCGACGAGCGCCCGCACGGCCTCGTCGACCCCCGGGTACGGCCCCGCATCCAGGCGCACATGAGCCGCGGCGCGGGCGTGCTGCGCAGCCAGGAGAGCCTCGACGAGGTGGCCCGCGCGCTGCTCGACGCCCGCTGGACCCCGGTCGCGGTGGAGCCGTGCACCGAGTCCTGGGAGGCGACCAACCTGCTCACCGTGGCGACCGTGCTCACCGCGGCGGCCCGGGCGCGGAAGGAAACGCGAGGGTCGCACTGGCGCGAGGACTTCCCGGAGCGGAATGATGCGGAGTGGCTGGGTCACCTCGACGTGACCCTGGATGGGGGGATGACTTTCGTGCCGCACGACGACGCCGTGCTTCCCAGGCACCTCGACGCCGACCTCACCGCCGCCGGGCTCGACCCGGCGGACGTGCTCCGGATCGTCCGGACCGCGCTCGACGAGGACCTCACCGAGGCCGGCGACGTGACCAGCCGGGCCACGATCCCGGCGGGGCAGACCGCCGTCGGCGACTTCGTCGCCCGCCGGGACGGCGTGGTCGCGGGCCTGCCCGTCGCCGAGGCCGTGCTCGCCGTCGTCTCCGGCGGCCGGGTCACCGCCGTGCGGCACGTCGAGGACGGGGACACGGTGAAGGCCGGCGAGGTGCTCATGACCGTCACCGGCCCCACCCGGGACCTGCTCACGGCGGAGCGCACCGCGCTCAACTTCCTCACCCACCTGTCCGGCATCGCCACGCTCACCGCCCGCTGGGTCGCCGAGGTGGCCGGGACCAAGGCGAAGATCCGCGACAGCCGTAAGACGCTGCCCGGGCTGCGGGCGCTGGAGAAGTACGCGGTGCGCTGCGGCGGCGGTGTCAACCATCGAATGTCGCTGTCCGACGCGGCCTTGATCAAGGACAATCACGTGGTGGCCGCGGGAGGGGTGGACAAGGCGTTCCGGGCCGTNCGAGAGGCGTATCCGGAGCTGCCGATCGAGGTNGAGGTGGACCGCATCGACCAGATACCGCCCGTGCTNGCCGAGGGCGCGGAGGAGATCCTGCTGGACAACTTCAGCGTCGAGGCGCTCGCCGAGGCCGTNCGGCTGGTGAACGGCCGGGCGCGGCTGGAGGCCAGCGGCGGTCTCACCCTGGAGGTGGCCCGCGAGGTCGCCGCCACCGGTGTGGACTACCTCGCGGTGGGCGCGCTCACCCACTCGGCGGCCGCTCTGGATATCGCGCTCGATCTGCGGAGAAGTTGATGCTGCTCACCGTCGATGTCAGCAACACCCACACGGTGCTGGGCCTGTTCGAGGGGGAGGAGGTCATCGAGCACTGGCGGATCGCCACCGACCCGCGGCGTACCGCCGACGAGATCGCCGTGGTGCTGCAGGGGCTGCTCGGCCAGTCGCCGCTGCTGAAGAACGCCGACATCAGCGGCATCGCGATCTGCTCGACCGTGCCGTCGGTGCTCAACGAGATGCGGGAGATGTCCCGCCGCTACTACGGCGACGTCACCACGGTCGTGGTCGAGCCCGGGGTGCGCACCGGGGTGCCGGTGCGGATGGACAACCCCAAGGAGGTCGGCGCCGACCGGGTGGTGAACGCGCTCGCCGCGATCCACCTGTACGGCGGGCCGTGCGTGGTGGTCGACTTCGGCACGGCCACCTCCTTCGACGCGGTCTCGGCGAAGGGCGAGTACGTCGGCGCGGTGACCGCCCCCGGCATCGAGATCTCGGTCGACGCGCTCGCCTCGGCCGGGGCGCAGCTGCACAAGGTCGAGCTGATCCGGCCGCGGTCGGTGATCGCCAAGAACGCGGTGGAGGCGCTGCAGTCCGGCATGATCTACGGCTTCGCCGGGCTCGTGGACGGCATCGTCGAGCGCATGACCGCCGAGCTCGCCCCGGACCCCCGGGACGTCACCGTCGTCGCCACCGGGAGCCTGGCGCCGCTCGTCGTCGACGAGGCCCGTTCGATCGACATCCACGAGCCCTGGCTCACGTTGATCGGCCTGCGGCTCATCTACCAGCGGAACACCCAGTAGCGGTCGGCGACGTCGCCGGTGGAGCGGGGCGCGTCCGACGGTCCGGATGCCGGGAGGGCTCGCGTGAGCGTGGCATGGGGCGGGGCGGGTGCTGCCGGCGGGCGGGGGCCCGGTCGGCCGGTCCAGATCACGGGTGCGTCCTCGCTACGCTTAGGCGTGTGACCGAAGATGTGACGACGACCTCGCTTCCCGAGCAGCTTCGGGTGCGTCGGGAGAAGCTGGAGCGCCTTCGCCGTGAGGGCATCGATCCCTATCCCGTGAACTTCCCGCGGACCAAGACCATCGCGGAGATCCGGGAGAAACACCAGGGGTTGGCGCCGGACACGGCGACGGGCGAGCACGTCGGGGTCGCCGGCCGGGTCATGCTGTCGCGGCAGGGCGGCAAGTTGTGCTTCGCGACGATCCGCGACGGCTCGGGCGATCTGCAGATCATGCTCTCACTCGACCGGGTGGGCGAGGAGGCGCTCGCCCGGTGGAAGCGGGACATCGACCTCGGCGACCACATCGGCGTCGAGGGCGAGGTGATCACCTCGCGGCGCGGTGAGCTCTCGATCATGGTGGATCGGTGGGTGCTCACGTCCAAGTGCCTGCGCCCGCTGCCGGAGAAGCACCACGGGCTCACCGACCCCGAGGCCCGGGTGCGGATGCGCTACGTCGACCTCATCGTCAACGACGAGGCGCGGCGCATGGCGCACATCCGCAGCGCCGCGGTGCGTGCCGTACGGGACTTCTGGCACGAGGAGGGGTACCTGGAGGTCGAGACGCCGATGCTGCAGCCGATTCACGGCGGCGCGGCGGCCCGGCCGTTCAAGACCCACATCAACGCCTACAACATGGAGCTCTACCTGCGCATCGCGATCGAGCTCTACCTCAAGCGGCTGGTGGTCGGCGGCATCGAGAAGGTGTTCGAGATCAACCGGAACTTCCGCAACGAGGGCGCCGACGCGACGCACAACCCCGAGTTCACCATGCTCGAGGCGTACGGGACGTACCTCGACTACAACGACATGGCGCGGCTCACCCAGCGCATGTACCAGCGGGCCGCGGAGGCCGCGCTCGGCACGACGGTCGTGGTGCACGACGGCAAGGAGTACGACCTCGGCCTGGAGGAGTGGCCGCGGGTCACCCTGTACGGCTCGGTGTCGGAGGCGCTCGGCGAGGAGATCACGCCGGACACGTCGGTGGAGGAGCTGCGGCGGTACGCCGACAAGCGGGAGGTCAGCTGGGACCCCAAGTGGGGGCCGGGCAAGCTCGTGCAGGAGCTGTTCGAGGCGCTCGTCGAGCACACCCTCGTACAGCCCACGTTTGTGATGGATTATCCGCTGGAAACCTCACCGTTGACCCGGCAGCACCGTGAGGATCCGCGGCTGACCGAAAAATGGGATTTGATCGGTTTCGGAACTGAGTTGGGGACGGCCTATTCCGAGCTGATCGACCCGATCGAGCAGCGTCGCCGGCTCACCGAGCAGTCGCTGCTCGCGGCCGGCGGCGACCCGGAGGCGATGCAGCTCGACGAGGATTTCCTGCGCGCGCTGGAGTACGGCATGCCCCCGACCGGCGGCGTCGGCGTCGGGATCGACCGGATGATCATGGCCTTCACCGGCAAGAACATCCGGGAGACCATCCTCTTCCCGCTGGTCAAGCCCACCTCGTGAAACCGGTCGGGAATTACCCCATACTTTTCGTGAAAATTTGAGAAAGCGGCCGAGAGGCGTGGCGGAGAATACGATCATGCCTCTCGGCCGTGTGTTTGCGCGCTGATCGTGCAATCGTCACCGAGCGCTTGACGACCTTGATCGATGCGTTTAGCGTTCGACACGGAGCGGGCCACGACAATCTGACTTCGCCGAGACCGTCGTGAGGGAGGTTTCCCGATGGCGTTTCCCGATGTGGTTTCCCAGAAGGGTGATCGCGTCGCCGGTGCGGAGGGTGCGAATCTCACCGCGGATGACCTGCTCCTGCTGTCCGAGCTCGCCAAGGGCGTGACCGTGGACCGCGTGGGGCGGCGGCTGGACGTGAGCGGGCGCACCGTGCGCCGCAGGCTGCGCGGCATCTGTGACCGCATCGGCGTCGCCACGGCGATCGAGGCGGTCGCCTGGGCGGCCCGCCGGCGTCTGATCTGAGCGCCCCAGGGCCCGATCAGCGGCTCCCAGGGTCGTTACAGGCCGCCTGCGGGCCGGGCATGGGCCATCGGGGCATCCGGAGGTGTCCGAGGGCCGGTTGCGGGCACGGCGCCCGGCCGCGGTTCCACGGCCGGTACGCCGCCTCGTCGTCTCTCCGGTCGACCGGCTACCCGGGGATCACTCGGCGATGCGGACGGCCCCGGCGAAGGGGCGGTTGTTGATCGACGCGACGCGCACCACGTCACCGGTGCGCGGGGCGTGCACCATCAGCCCGCCGCCGATGTAGATGCCGACGTGGTGCAGGTCCCGGTAGAAGAACACCAGGTCCCCGGGGCGCAGCTGGTCACGCGGGATCTGCCGGCCGGCGGTCCACTGGCTGCCGGTGTAGTGCGGCAGGCGGATGCCCACCTTCTGGTAGGCCCACATCACCAGGCCGGAGCAGTCGTAGCCGTGCGGGCCCTCGGCGCCCCAGATGTACGGCTTGAGCTGCTGGGTCATCGCCCACCGGGCGGCCTGCGCGGCCTTGCCGTTCCCCACGATCGGGATGTTCATCCGGGTGGCCCGGCCGGCGGCGGCCCGCAGCTGCTCGTTGGCGCGGCGGTAGAGGCTGCTCTCCGTCCGCTTGATGAGCCTGGTGATCTTGTCGCGGCGGGCGTCGAGGTTCTTGACGATCTTCTCGACCTCGGTCTGCTGCTGCTGCGCCTCCTTCTTGGCGCGCTCGGCCTCCTTCAGCAGCGCGCTGAGCTGGTTCACCTCGGCCCCGCGCTCGATCTGCAGGGCGTAGCCGGTGGCCGCGCCGTCGAGGTAGGCGTCAGGGTCGGTGCTGCCGCCGGCGGCGAGGGTGGAGCCGAACCCGCCGATCATGTACGCGCCTTGCATGAGCAGGCCCGCGCGCTCGCGCCGGATGGCGAGCTTGTCCTGGTTCTCGCGGAGGACCTTCTGCGCCCTCTCGGCGGTCTGACGCGCCTTCTTCAGCCGCTCCCGCTCACCGTTGTACTGCTCGGTGAGCTTCTCGATCTCGACGTGCAGGCTCTCCAACTGCTTGGTGAGCCGCCCGAGGCTGGGTTCGGGATCGGCGGTGGCCGACAGGGCCGGTGTACCGAGCGCCAACGCGGCGGCGAGGACGCCGACCAGGCACGTGCGCAGCAGCAAGCAAGCTCCTCTCCCTGGCCGCCTACCGGGTTAGCTGACGGGTTCGGGCCGGAGCAGCCCTACCGTCGGCCCTGGTCGGTCGCTCACCAGAGCCTTTCGGATTCACCCCCGATGGGTTGGGTCCCCGGTTCCCCTCGCCGGTGCGGGGGCGACGGGGATTCGGCGGATCGGCCGCTGTCAGGCAGCCGACGTCGAGGGTGGACATTAATGCACGCCGGGATCGCGCTCAACCAGAACTGCGATTTCGTTGTGGTTTGACAACTGGTGAATCACGGTCCGGTCACATCGGCGTACCGTTCCAAACCCTTGAAGGGCGGCGGTGACGAGGGCAAGGACGGTGAACAGTGCGTCCAGCTCATACCGAACCGCACCGCCGGACCGTTCCCGGTGCCGCTAACCGATCACATCACGGAATGGTTCGGGATAACAGACCAACCGATACGAGATGGCTCGGGCAGGATACTCTGACCTGTCATGGAGCAGGTCGCGGAGTTCACCCCGCTGGAGAGCGCGGTCGTGGTTCGACGTGCCCGCACTCCGGACGTGCGGGCGATCCGACGGCTTGTCGATCTCTACTCGGGCGTGGGGCCGCGGCTGCTCAAGAAGGCGACCGTCACCCTGTACGAGGACGTGCAGGAGTTCTGGGTGGCGGAGCACAGTGGTGTCGTGGTCGGGTGCGGAGCGCTCCACGTGCTGTGGGAGGACCTCGCGGAGATTCGCACGGTCGCCGTGGACCCGGAATACCGCGGCCAGGGCATCGGCCACCGTATAGTCTCCGCGCTCATCGACACCGCGCGGGAGTTGGGACTTCGCCGTGTCTTCTGCCTGACCTTCGAGGTCGGGTTCTTCGCCAAGCACGGTTTCGTCCCGATCCAGGGAACGCCGGTCTCCCCCGAGGTGTACGCGGAGTTACTTGCCTCCTATGACGAAGGGGTTGCCGAGTTTCTCGATCTGGAGCACGTCAAGCCCAACACGCTGGGCAACACGAGGATGCTGCTGCACCTGGAGCCGCGATCGGACCCGACGGACGGCGCCGGCGAAGGTGACGGCTGATCTCTCGGGTCCGTAGGTTGGGTAACGGCCAGCATGTGCCTGAATGCGCCACATGCTCTCTCGAAGTGAGGTGACACGGTGAGCACCGGACAGCCACCGTATCCACGGGATGAACCGGAAGGCGCGTCGCCGCCGGGCATGCCGAGCTACCAGCAGAACAATCCGCAGGCCGCCGACGGGTACGACCCGGACGTGACGGTCGTCAGCCGCCGATCCCCCGACCAGCAGGGCCACGGCGGCCAGCAGGCCGCCCAGGGTGGCTACGGCCAGCAGGGGGCGTACGGACAGCAGGGGGGTTACGGACAGCAGCCCGGCCAGGGGGGTTACGGGCAGCCGAGCAACCCCGGTTACGGCCAGCAGCCCGGCTACGGGCAGCAGGGGCAGAGCGCCGGCCAGTACGGCGGCTACGGCCAGCCGGCGGGCCAGCAGGGCGCCGCCCAGCCGTACGGGCAGGGGGGCCAGCAGCAGGCCGCGCAGGGCGGCTACGGCCAGCAGGGGGGTTACGGCCAGCAGCCCGCGCAGGGCGGGTACGGCCAGCCGAGCAACCCGGGCTACGGACAGCCCAGCAATCCTGGTTACGGTCAGCCGAGCAACCCCGGGTACGGCCAGCAGGGGGGTTACGGCCAGCAGCCCGCGCAGGGCGGGTACGGCCAGCCGAGCAATCCCGGTTACGGTCAGCCGAGCAACCCGGGCTACGGCCAGCCCAGCGACCCCGGCTACGGGCAGTCCAGCAATCCTGGTTACGGCCAGCCCGGTAACCCCGGCTATGGTCAGCCGAGCAACCCCGGCTACGGGCAGCAGCCCGGCCAGGGCGGCTACGGCCAGCAGGCGTACGGACAGCAGGCGTACGGCCAGCCCGGCGCCCCCGGCTACGGGCAGCCCGCGCAGGGCGGCTACGGCCAGCAGCAGGCCGCGTACGGCCAGCCGGGTTACGGTCAGCCCGGCGACCTTGGTTACGGCCAGGGCGGCTACGGCCAGCCCGCCGCCTACGGCCAGCCGGGCTTCCCCCAGCAGGGCTACGGGTACGGCCAGCCCGCCTTCGCGCAGGGCCCGGTGCCTCCGGGGGCGCCCGCACCGCTCGCCGAGTGGTGGCAGCGCCTGGTCGCCCGGCTCATCGACGGCCTCNTCGGCGGGGGGTTCGCCCTGATCGTGGGGTTCATCCTCAACGGCATCTTCGTGACCTCCGNCATCACGGCGAGGAGCCTGGCGGAGCTGAGCACCCAGCTCTTCATCGTCGGCCTGATCTCGGGCATCCTNATCGCCGCGTTCATGGTCGGCTACGAGTTCTTCATGCTCAGCCGGAACGGGCAGACCCTGGGCAAGCTCGTCATGGGCATCAAGGCGGTCCAGGTCGGCGTCCCCCTCGGCCCGGAGGGGCTGCCGAAGGACGTGGCCATCAAACGCGCCGCGGTTTTGTGGGGCCCCTACGCGCTGTCGGGCATTCCGTACCTCGAGTACCTCGTCTACATCTTCGTTCTCGTCAACCTGCTGTGGCAGTTCTTCGACAAGCCGCTGCAGCAGTGCCTGCACGACAAGGCCGCGGGTACGGTGGTTGTCAAGGTTAAGTAGTGCAAGAGGACGGGGCCGAAGGTTTACAGCCTGTCGGCCCCGTTTTCGTGTGTCTGAAGTGGGTTGCGTCCATGGGTACCCACTTTGGGAGAATCTTGACCGCCGGGTGGGGCCTTTCGCTTTGACGGGCCCGAAGGGACGGCTAAACCAAGATCTCGTGACCCGGCCGGCGAACCCGGAACCCCTGTGCCATCGGGGTTCCAGCGCGCCGGGGCCGCTTTCCGGCCGCTTTGTCGGTGATCCGGTAAGAAGCCCGGAGGGACGGCCATTAGGCTGGTAGTAGCCGCAGGGGCGTCCGCGCCGGTGGCGTCCCGATTACCCGGAGCGGGGAGCGAGGGACCTATGTCAGAGGTATTGTCCGCCTTGATACCCCCAGGAGTCACGGCGGCCGTCGTCATCTATGCGGTGGTGAAGTTGGTTCGCGCCGAGGGTCCCGCCGCGACGCGCGCCAGGGATCGCGCCGCGAAGTCACGGGAAGCCGCCGAGTCATGACCGCCGGTCCTGGAATCCTGCGAAGGAGAGCGAATTGCTAGCGCAGAAAATTGGGTATATGTTTGGCTAGCGAATCAAACAATGACTCTGCGAAAGGAAAGCTCTAGGTGGCCACGCAGATCCAGAAGATTCTCATCGACGACCTCGACGGCGGCACGGCCAATGAGACCGTCACGTTCTCGATTGACGGAAACCATTACGAGATCGACCTGAGCAACGACAACGCCAAGAAGCTCAGGGAGGCGCTCAGTCCTTTCGTGTCCAGCGCCCGTCGCGCCGACCCTCAGCCGTCGCGNCGCCGGCGCGGGTCNCAGCGNTCGATGTCGCGCGAGAAGAGCGCGGAGATCCGTTCCTGGGCGAAGGCTCAGGGNCTGCCCGTCAGCGAGCGCGGTCGCATCGCCTCGTCGGTCGTGGAGCGCTACGAGGCTGCCCACTAAGTGGTACGACCGTGCGGTTATCCCGGCCGTTGCAGACCCCCGACGGCCGGGATAACCGCATGATCCGGTTTTGCGTGCTGGTTAAACCTCGTTCGCTTGCGGCGTAGCGGGAACACCTCACCCCCGACTAGTAGTTGGATGGGGGTGAACGCCCTGCTCTCGGGGAACGTCTCTTGCTTAGGAGCGGTTGCCGGGTCGGGGCTACCATGCGGGGCGACGGGCCCGGATCTCCTGGACCCGCCTTGACCCGCTCTGTGAGGAGCGACGAGATGTTCGAAAGGTTCACCGACCGCGCGCGGCGTGTTGTCGTCCTGGCCCAGGAAGAGGCCAGGATGCTCAACCACAACTACATCGGTACTGAGCACATCCTTCTTGGCTTGATCCACGAAGGTGAGGGCGTTGCCGCCAAGGCTCTGGAGAGCCTGGGCATCAGTCTTGAAGGTGTGCGCCAGCAGGTCGAGGAGATCATCGGCCAGGGGCAGTCCGCGCCCTCGGGGCACATTCCCTTCACCCCGCGGGCGAAGAAGGTCCTTGAGCTGTCGCTCCGAGAGGCCCTGCAGCTTGGCCACAACTACATCGGCACCGAGCACATACTGCTCGGCCTCATCCGTGAGGGTGAGGGTGTGGCCGCCCAGGTTCTTGTGAAGCTGGGTGCCGACTTGAACCGGGTGCGGCAGCAGGTCATTCAGCTGCTCCACGGCTACCAGGGCAAGGAGCCCGCGGCGGCCGGCGGACCGCAGGAGACCACGCCGTCCACCTCCCTTGTGCTTGATCAGTTCGGTCGCAACCTGACCCAGGCCGCCCGTGAGGGCAAGCTCGACCCCGTCATCGGCCGGGACAAGGAGATCGAGCGGGTCATGCAGGTGCTGTCCCGCCGGACCAAGAACAACCCGGTCCTGGTGGGCGAGCCCGGCGTCGGCAAGACCGCCGTCGTCGAGGGCCTGTCCCAGAAGATCGTCAAGGGTGAGGTGCCCGAGACGCTCAAGGACAAGCAGCTCTACACGCTTGACCTGGGCGCGCTCGTGGCGGGCTCGCGGTACCGCGGTGACTTCGAGGAACGCCTGAAGAAGGTGCTGAAGGAGATCCGCACCCGCGGCGACATCATCCTGTTCATCGACGAGCTGCACACGCTGGTCGGCGCCGGCGCCGCGGAGGGCGCGATCGACGCCGCGAGCATCCTCAAGCCGATGCTCGCCCGCGGTGAGCTGCAGACGATCGGCGCCACCACCCTGGACGAGTACCGCAAGCACCTGGAGAAGGACGCCGCCCTCGAGCGGCGCTTCCAGCCGATCCAGGTGGCCGAGCCGTCGCTCAGCCACACGATCGAGATCCTCAAGGGCCTGCGCGACCGTTACGAGGCGCACCACCGGGTGTCCATCACCGACGGCGCCCTGGTGGCCGCCGCCCAGCTCGCGGACCGGTACATCAGCGACCGGTACCTGCCCGACAAGGCGATCGACCTCATCGACGAGGCCGGCTCGCGGATGCGCATCCGCCGCATGACCGCGCCGCCGGACCTGCGCGAGTACGACGAGAAGATCGCCCAGGTGCGGCGGGAGAAGGAGTCCGCGATCGACGCGCAGGACTTCGAGAAGGCCGCCGCCCTCCGGGACCAGGAGAAGCAGCTCCAGCTCAAGCGTGAGCGCCGGGAGAAGGAGTGGAAGGCCGGCGACATGGACGTCGTCGCCGAGGTCACCGAGGAGCTCATCGCCGAGGTCCTCGCCACCGCCACCGGCATCCCGGTCTTCAAGCTCACCGAGGAGGAGTCCCAGCGGCTGCTCCGCATGGAGGAGGAGCTGCACAAGCGGATCGTCGGGCAGGAGGACGCCATCAAGGGCCTCGCCCGGTCGATCAGGCGCACCCGCGCCGGCCTGAAGGACCCGCGCCGCCCGGGTGGCTCGTTCATCTTCGCCGGCCCGTCCGGCGTCGGTAAGACCGAGCTGTCCAAGGCGCTGGCGGAGTTCCTCTTCGGCGACGAGGACGCGCTGATCCAGCTTGACATGTCCGAGTTCATGGAGAAGCACACCGTCTCGCGGCTGTTCGGCTCCCCGCCCGGCTACGTCGGGTACGAGGAGGGCGGTCAGCTCACCGAGAAGGTGCGGCGCAAGCCGTTCTCCGTGGTCCTCTTCGACGAGATCGAGAAGGCCCACCCGGACATCTTCAACTCGCTGCTGCAGATCCTGGAGGACGGCCGGCTCACCGACGCCCAGGGCCGCGTCGTGGACTTCAAGAACACGATCATCATCATGACGACCAACCTCGGTACCCGGGACATCTCCAAGGGCATCGGGGTCGGGTTCGCCAAGTCCAACGACGTGGAGAGCAACTACGACCGGATGAAGGCGAAGGTCCAGGAGGAGCTCAAGCAGCACTTCCGGCCGGAGTTCCTCAACCGCGTCGACGACATCGTGGTGTTCCACCAGCTCACGCCGAAGGAGATCATCGCGATCGTCGACCTGATGCTCGCCCAGGTGGACGCCCGCCTCAAGGACCGCGACATGAGCCTGGAGCTCACCCAGGCCGCCAAGCAGCTCCTCGCCGACCGGGGCTACGACCCGGTCATGGGCGCCCGCCCGCTGCGCCGGACGATCCAGCGCGAGATCGAGGACACGCTCTCCGAGAAGATCCTCTACGGCGAGCTGCGCGCCGGCCAGGTGGTGAAGGTCGACGTCGAGGGCGAAGGCGACGAGGCGAAGTTCACCTTCGTCGGCGTGAGCCGCAACCAGGTGCCCGACTCGGCCGCGGCCATCGCCGGTTCGATCAGGCCCTGAGCGGCAGCGACAACCGCCGCGTAAGCGCGTAAGAGAACCCCGCGTGATCCCTCACGCGGGGTTCTCTCATGTGTGGAGACCTGGCGCCGGGGCCGTTCCGCCCGTGCCCTCGCCGCCCGTGCCCACCCGTCGCCGACCAGTCGCCGATCAGTCCACCCGGCTGCCGCCTGTCTGCCGCCCGCGCGTCGCCCCGCCGGATACCCCGCCGGGTGCCCCGCCGGATGCCGGAGCCTCGTCCGCGTGCGCCGCGCATGTGTCGTCCAGGTAACGGAATGCGCACGGTTGGCTTTCGGCGGGCATGAGATTGCCCATTTTCGCCACGAGTGGTAGTACTACAAGTTGTAGAGTATCAACCTGCCGATGTACCTCGAGATCGGCCGCACGGGTGACGCGCCGGGCGGGTCGTGCCGGGCACCATCGTGCGAGCCGGGCCGGGAGGCGCCGGCCGCGAGGGAGACCGGTGTCCTTTCCGCGATCGCCGCACCGGTCGCATGAGGGCGACCAGGGTCGCATGCACGGGAGAACTGGAGGCACGGATGCGCCTGCGTCACGACGAGGGCACGCTCGTACACCTGGCATACAACGCGGGTGTGCATCCCGCCGAGGACCTGGAGAACCTCATCGCCCACCTCACCCGCTACGCCGTACCGGTGCGCCGCCGGCTCGGCGTGGACCGGCTCGGCGTCGGCCTGTGGCTCGCCCCCGCGGTCGCCGACCACCTCATCGCCGACCGGATCGAGCTGGTACGGCTCCGCCGCTCCCTGGAGGAGCGCGGCCTGGAGGTCGTCGGCCTCAACGGCACCGGCGGGCGCGACCGGGAGCCCGGCCCCGACTGGGCGAAGCCGGAGCGCTACCGCTACACGATGGCCCTGGCGAAGATCCTCGCCTTCCTGCTCCCGGACGACGTGCAGCACGGCTCGATCTCCACGATCCCGATCGGCTGGCGCCGGGAGTGGCCCGCCGACCTGCAGGCGATCGCGAACCGCCGCCTGGAGCGCCTCTCCCGGGAGCTGCGCGGCCTCTACAGCGTCACCGGCAAGATCATCCGCGTCGGCTTCGAGCCCTGGCCGGGCTGCGTGATCGAGACCACCGAGCAGGCGCTGGAGCGGGTGAGCGGCATCGACCCCGAGCACCTGGGCGTCTGCCTCGACGCCTGCCACCTCGCCGCGGGCGAGGAGCAGACCGGCGAGGCGCTGCGCGGCCTCGCCCGCGCCGGGGCCCCCGTGGTGAAGCTCTGCCACGTGCACGACCACGACCTCGCCCGCGACCCGGGCGGCGAGCTGCCGAGCACCCGGCCGGTGCTCCAGGACACGGTGACGGCCCTGCTCTCCGGCTCGGTGAACGGCAGCGCGCACATCGAGGTGGAGTCCCACGACCTGTCCGCCGTGCGGAAGTCGAAGGGCCCGGCCGCCCTCGTCTCCCGGATCGCCGACGAGCTCGACTGGACCCGGCGCAACCTCACCGCGATGGGCTTCAAGCTCGCCGCCTGAGCCGCCCGGGGCCGCCCGTACGGCCGAGCGCCCCGGGCCCGGCGCGGCCGTACGACCGGCCGGGTCAGGCGGGCAGCCGGTAGGTGCCGTCGTCGAGCACCTCGGCGAGGCCGTCGGCGACGAGGCCGTCGAGGGCGCGTTCCCGCTGCACCGGATCGTCCCAGACCGCGTCGAGCGCCGACTTGGGCACCGGGCCGTGCGCCTGGCGCAGCACCGCGAGCAGCCGCCCCCGGCACTGCCGGTCGGTCCCGGCGTAGCTCTGTCCCCGGCGCGGCGGCCCGTCGTGCTCGGGCCGCCCGGCGAGCCGCCAGGCGCACCGGTCGGCGATCGGGCAGTCCGCGCAGCGCGGCGAGCGCGCGGTGCACACGAGCGCGCCGAGCTCCATCACCGCGACCGCCCAGCGCGGCGCGTCCACGGCCGGGAGCAGCGACTCGGCGAGCCTGCGCTCGGCCGCCGTGGTCGCCTTCGGCGGATACCGCACCCCCGTCACGGCCCGCGCCAGCACCCGCCGCACGTTCGTGTCGAGCACGGCGTGCCGCCCGCCGTAGGCGAAGCTCGCCACGGCCGCGGCCGTGTAGTCGCCGATGCCCGGCAGGGCCCGCAACCGGTCGTACTCGGCGGGCACCCGGCCGTCGTGCTCGGTCACGATCGCCCGCGCGCAGGCGTGCAGGTTGAGCGCCCGCCGCGGATAACCCAGCCGCCCCCACGCCCGCACGGCCTCCCCGGGCGGCTCGGCGGCGAGATCGGCGGGGGTGGGCCAGCGCCGCATCCACTCCGTCCAGACCGGCAGCACGCGGGCGACCGGGGTCTGCTGGAGCATGATCTCGCTCACCAGGATGCCCCAGGGCGTGGCGTCGGGGCGCCGCCAGGGCAGGTCACGCGCCTTCTCGGCGTACCAGTTCAAAATGGGTTCGCGCAGTGACAGAGACACTCCAGGGAGCTTAAAGGACTGGCGCGTCACCCCCCGGCGGGCCGTCAGGCGTCACCATACTGCGCGTATGGATCCGGACACGTACCGTGGTGACGTCGAGGCGCCGGACCCGGATGTCTACTGGCGCCGCCGGGTGTCGGTGCTCACCGCGCTGCTCGTGGTGGTCGCCTTCGTGGTGTGGGCGTGCACCAGATCGTCGGACGAGTCCGCGCAGGCCCGTCCCGGCGACGCGACCCCGTCCGCCTCGGCCGCGCTCGCGCCCGACGACGGAGGTTCCCCCGAGGCGTCCGGCACGGCGACCCCGCAGGCCGCGCAGCGCCCGGGCGACCGGTGCCAGGACAAGGACCTCGTCGTCCACCTGGAGGGCCTGCAGGAGGTCTACCCGGAGGGCGTACGGCCGCGCTTCCTGGTCATGCTGGTGAACACCGGCGCCGCCGAGTGCACGCTCGACGTGGGGCCGCGCTCCCTGGAGATGCGCATCACCTCCGGCTCGGACCGCGTCTGGTCGAGCGCCGACTGCGTGGGCGGGGAGGACGCCACGCAGATCCGCCGCCTGGCGCGGGGCGTGCCGTTCGTGCGCTCGATCAGCTGGAACCGCCGCCGCTCCGGCCGGGACTGCTCGGCGAAACACCCCGAGGCGCGGGCGGGCACCTACGTCGCCACCGCGATCGCGGGCTCGCTGCGCAGCGAGAAGACCGTCTTCCACCTCAAGTGACCGGCGACCTTCCGGCGTCACCCGGCCGCGTCCGCGGGTCAGGGCGGCCGCGGGTCGGGGCGTGTGCGGGTCAGGCGTAGCGTTCGAGGAGCGAGGACTCGGCGACGCGGGTGAGGCCCTCGCGGAGGGCGCGGGCGCGGGCCTCGCCGACGCCGCCGACCGACTGCAGGTCGTCGATGCTCGCCGCGAGGAGCTTCTGCAGCGTGCCGAAATGGTCCACCAGGCGCTCCATGACGCTGGGTGGCAGCCGGGGCACCTTCGCGAGCAGACGGAAGCCACGCGGGCTCACAGAGGCGTCCAGGGACCCTCCCGGGGCGCTGTGGCCGAGCACCCGGGCGACCGCGGCGAGGTCGAGCAGCTCGGTGGCGGAAAGGCGGTCGAGGGCCTGCAGCGCCTCGCCGTACTGGCGCGGGCGGGTGCGCAGGTAGTCGCGCACGATGAGCTCGCGCTCCTCGTCGAGGCCGGCGACGAGCTCGTCGAGCTGCAGGGCGATGAGGCGGCCGTCGGTGCCGAGCTCGACGACGTAGTCCTCGATCTCGGCGGCGATGCGGCGCACCATCTCCATCCGCTGCACCGCGCTCGCCATGTCCCGCAGGGTGACGAGGTCCTCGATCTCCAGGGTGGAGAGCGCGCCGGTGACCTCGTCGAGCCGCTGCTTGTACCGCTCTAGGGTGGCGAGCGCCTGGTTCGCCTTCGACAGGATCTTCGCCGACTCCTCCAGCAGGTAGCGCACGCCGTCGAGGTAGAGGGCGATGATCCGCATCGACTTGCTGATCGACACGACGGGGTGGCCGGTCTGCCGGGAGACCCGCTGGGCGGTGCGATGCCGGGTGCCGGACTCGTCCGAGGGGATGCGGGAGTCGGGCACCAGGTGCACGGCGGCGCGCACGATGCGGTGGTCGTCGCCGCGGAGCACGATCGCGCCGTCCATCTTCGCCAGCTCGCGCAGCCGGGGCGCGGAGAACTCGACGTCCAGCTCGAACCCGCCCGAGCAGACCTGCTCGACCGTCTCGTCGTAGCCGAGCACGACGAGGCCGCCGGTACGGCCGCGCACGATGCGCTCCAGGCCGTCGCGCAGCGCGGTGCCCGGCGCCACCGCCGCGAGGGTGGCCCGCCGCCGTTCGTCCAGTCCCCTGTGGTCCATAGCGATTCGACCCCCCAACGGGGTCAGCCTAGTTCGGGGCCGCCGCCTTTCTCAGCCAACCTGCGCTTTCCGCCGTGTCACGTGGACGGCACGCACGGCACACCGGCGGCACACGGAGGGGCACACGCACGGCACGGGAACGGCACGCAGACGGAGGGTGCCCCCTCCCGCCGTCTCCCGGCGGTCTCCGCCGC
>Ga0065720_1019931_pt1 | contig 18586 bp, 12 predicted proteins | sample Thericmetagenome_FD_59107 | JGI IMG/M metagenome (GOLD analysis project Ga0065720, IMG submission 59107) | Thermophilic microbial communities from the Joint Bioenergy Institute, California, USA of rice/straw/compost enrichment - eDNA_2 v2... | ecosystem: Engineered > Solid waste > Grass >...
ACCGAGAAACACACGGATTCCCTCGATTTGTTTCAACAGGCAGCCGGAAGAGCCCTCCGCAGCCTTCCGTTATATCTCATCGTGCCGCTGCTGTTTTGGCTCGGGTTTCGGGCGGCGGGATGGGACATGGAGTGGAAAGCATTCGGCCTGGGGGCGCTGGGTTGGCTGATCGCGCTGGCGCTGCGCGGACCGATTGGCGCGATGGGCACGAGATGGAAGCAGGAAACCGTGAAAAATATCATGGCCGCCAGTTCCGGAGTGCTGGAGGAGACCGTGCGGCTCGCGCTTCTTTTGTTGACATCCGCCGGAACGTCGTGGGCGGTGTCCGTCGGACAAGGGTGGGCGGCCATTGAAGTGCTGTTCGTCATGGTGAATGTCGTCGCGATGGCTTCGCTGGGAAAGCGAACCGATGAAAAGGCGGTGCAAGCCCGGCAGCTGCTGGAGTCGCAGGGCACTCTTCATGTCAGTCCGCTGTGGGGAGTGCTGGAGCGCATATGGGCGTCCGCCTTTCATATCGGAGCCACGCTTGTCGTGGCCCGACATCCTTGGTCGGTGGCGCTGCTTGTCCCGCTGCACAGCGGTCTGAACTGGTTTGCGGTGCGCATCGCCGCCCGTTCGGTCCGGCAGTCGAGTCTGTTTATCGCCGTCGTCGGCACGGCTGTTTTGATCGTTGGCCTGGCACTGATGAGATAGTCTTCGGCCCGTGGAGTGTTTTGGACCATGTTGCCGGCGGAGGCCATACCCGGCATCTGGAGTTTGCGCTGGCACGCTGGGCGGCGTGCGGAGCGTTTCCTTTTCCGCATCGGGAACGCACGATGGTGGACACAGTGGAATCGCCCGCGGGCGATTCCACTGTGCGTTCGGGGGGAGCGGTTTTTGCCGTTCCAACCGCTTAATCATCCGCCGCGACGTTCGCCGAACGGACCGTGGCGGCGCCGTCGTCGGTTTCGAACGCGGCCAATACGGTGCTCCCGTCAGGCGAACCGCCATCAGGCGACAATTGGATTCGCTTCGTCCGACCCGGTGACAAATCGACCGTTTCGTAGGCGAGCGTTCCGCCGTCTTTCCAGAGGAACAGATGGGCGGTACCGGCGACATCAGCCCGCAGTTCGACGGTCACGTTTCCGCCCCGGACGCGCGGATCCGACACGAAGTGCAGCACGTCTCCGGCGTCGCGCCCGCCGGCAAGCGGGATGCCGTCTTCCAGCGACTGCAGGATGGACAGCGGCGACGTCACGCTGCGGGCGGCTTCAAAACCGATGCCACCGACCGCTTCATATCCGGACAATACGGCATGGCCCCAGCGATACGGATCGCCTTGCACGCCGCCCCATGTCGACCATCCGAGCCGCGTCTGGCCGGTTTTGTCCTGCGTATCCGAATCGTAAATAAAGATGTTCAGTCCCATGCGCTCCGGATCGACGGAGGCCGGCAAATCCGCAAACGGAATTTTCGCTTCTATCGTATACCCGGTGTAGGGTTCGTTGACGGTCGCACGGACGACCATCCCGGGAGCCGTCTTCGCGATCGGACCTTGCCGGTGGTCGGCGTCCCGGTAAGCGGCGGCGGGATTGCCGTTGGCCGCATCGTCCGTCGTCGGGAAGATGCCGACCTTGAACGTGGTGGACGTGTTTTCCGAATCACCGCGCGGATCGATGGCGATTTCGACCGAATCGGTGCGCCAGTGGCGCTTGGCGTCGTCCGGCGTCAGCACGGCGCCCAGCACGTCATCCGTTACGACGACCGCGAAATAGAGCGCATCGTCATGCCAGACGACGTGGGCAAATCCTGAAGCGTCCGCGGCGGACTCCGGCGCCTCGCCTTCCCACAGCCGGCTGATATCAATCGGGGTGCCGGGATATTCGTCCTCCGAAATGACGCCGTCAACGACCGGCGCCGTCTCCGCCTTGGCGACGACCGTGACCGGCACGAGATTGATCGCCGCGTTTTGCACGCTGCTGCCGCCGCCGCTTGTCGTGCGGACGGTGAAGTCGTAGTCGCCGCGATTTCCGCCTTCATTGGACGTTTTCAAATTCGGGTCTGAATTTCGCAGCTGGAAGACGATTGTTGTGCTTTGGCCCGGCTGCAGATTGCGGTATGCTTGCGCCGCGGGTTCCGCCTGAAATCCGTCGGGCAGCTGCAGTTCCACGTTGCCGCTCTGCACAATCCGGCTGTTGTTGCGCAGCTCTACCAATAGCGGCCGGGTTTCGCCGACGCCGATCGACAGCAACGGTTTGATCAAATGATCGAGCTGCGGTACGCCGACCGTTTGCGTCCAGGCCCGAAACTGCGCGACTTGAGGCAGCGGTTCGATCGCTCCGGCGACATCCGGTACGACGCTGACGACCCGGCTCGCGGTGCCTTGCATCGTTCCGGCCGTTACCGTCGCCTTCAATCGGACGCGTTTCAGATCCGCGTTTTTCGGCACGGTGACGGTAAATACGGCCGATCCGTCCCGCCCCGGCTCCAACCGGCGAATCGTCTTTTTCCCGTTCGTTTTCCAGCCTTTCGGCACTTCGAGCTGTACGACGGCTTCGGGCAGCGACTTTGTCGTGCCGTTACGGAGATGCGCCGTCACCGTAAACGTCTGCCCTTTGACCAGTTGAAACGCATCGGCGGTCAAAACCAACTCCGTGCCCAGCGGCAGTCCTCCCGGCAGCGCTTTCAGAGCGCCCGCCAACATGCCGTCGGTGCCGGCGATCCCGTCCATACCGGGGACGCGGCTGTCGAGTTCCGTGAAGTAATCGCACCCCAATTGTTCCGGATCGGAGGGAAGATCGGGAAAGACGGACCAACCTTGCGTCACATATTCGCGCATCGCTTCCCTTTCGACTTGCCCCCAGCTTTTTCCGTGCTGTTCCGAAAAACGCCCGTTCCATATTCCATACACCTGATCCGTCGGTTCCGCCGGTTGAAACGACGTTTCGCAGATGGCGCCGGTTTCTCCCGTTCCGTTGGCGTACCTCAAAAAGATTTTTTTGACCCGCCAAGGCGACAGTCCCTCTTCGGAGATTTGTTCGGGGAATCGATCCGGATCGGCCGCGGCGTAGAACGCTTCCACCGCCAGACGGGCCGCGTATTGGTGGTTGCCGTGATTGCCCGGCGTCGGCGACGGATTCATCGTGACGATGATTTCCGGACGCGCCATTCGCACGATGCGCACGATGTTTTCCAGGGTGGAATCGTGACCCCATATTTGCTCTGTCAGCGGCGCGCTGACCGTATAGTAGAAATCCAGTTTGTCGAGGTTGTAAATGCGCGTAATGCCCGCTTTGCCGACCGCTTTCCGCTCTTCCATTTCCCGGATCAGACCGAGCGCGGCTCCTTCTTCCGGGCCGGCGGCGTTTCCTCCTCCTTCCCCTCTCGTCACGGTGATGACGCCCGTGCGGACGCCTTCGTATTCGAGCCACTGGCCGAAGGTGGACAAACTTCCCGCTTCATCGTCCGGATGGGCGCCGATGAACAGCACATCCAGATCCGCCGACTCGTTGGCCGCCGCCGCAACATCGCCGAGTCCGGGCCAAACGGCGGCCATGACCAGCAGCAACGCCAACACGTTTGCCATCATGCTCCGCAACCGCCTTGCCGCATGAACCGTTCGTCTTCCCATCCCGCTTTGAAACGGCATCCGTCGTTGTGAAATCATCATTTTCGCTCCCTTCTCCTTTGAAATCAAATGGATAAATCTGATTTCACTATACGTTTACCGGCATTGGCAGAGCCAACGATAAATTGACTAAAAACTCAGATATTTTGCTCCGTCTAGAGGTCCAGATGGTTCCGTTCTGCCCGGAAAATGGGCGACATTGACTGACAATCATTGACAATCTGACATCGATAGATTAAAAATCTGAAAATCTATGTTATAATAGTAGACAAATATTTTCGTATCGGTGTCGTCGATTGACGGATCGGATGGAAGGATGGCGAGGCTGTGTCCGCCCCGGGCTGCGGGGCGGATGCGCCTCCTTCTTTCTGCAAACTATCGGTGTAAGGACGGACGGTAAACATGAGCAGTAGACAAACGAAATCAGACGTCATCTTGATTGGTGCCGGCATCATGAGCGCGACGTTGGGCACGCTTCTGAAAGAATTGGCCCCGGACTGGGAAATCACCGTGTTTGAGCGGCTCGGCGGGGCGGGAGAAGAAAGCTCGAACGAATGGAACAACGCGGGAACGGGACACGCTTCCCTGTGCGAGCTGAACTACACGGTCGAAAAGCCGGACGGAACGATCGACATTAGCAAGGCGGTACAGGTGAATGAAGAGTTTCAGGTGTCCAGACAGTTTTGGTCTTATCTGGTCAACCGCGAGGTGATCAAGAACCCCCGGGATTTCATCACCTCCGTGCCGCACATGAGTTTCGTGCAGGGAGAGCAAAACACGGCGTTTTTGAAAAAACGCCATCAAGCGATGACCGCCTGTCCGCTGTTTGAGCAAATGGAATTTGCCGACGATCCGGAACAGCTGACGGAATGGATTCCGCTGATGATGCGGGAACGCACGTTGGACAAGCCGATCGCGGCCACCCGCATCGAATCCGGCACGGACGTCAACTTCGGCGCGTTGACGCGCCTGTTGTTCGATCATTTGCGCAAGCGCGACGTCAATATCCGCTATCGGCATCATGTCGAAGACCTCCGTCGCGCCGGCGACGGCTCGTGGGAGCTGAAGGTGCGGAATCTCGAAAGCGGCACGGTCGAACGGCATTCCGCCAAATTCGTCTTTATCGGCGGCGGCGGCGGCAGCCTGCATTTGCTGCAAAAGTCCGGAATTCCCGAAGGGAAAGGCATCGGCGGATTCCCGGTCAGCGGGTTGTTTATGGTGTGCAGGAATCCGGAGATCGCCGCGCAGCATCACGCCAAAGTATACGGCAAGGCCGCCATCGGCGCTCCGCCCATGTCGGTGCCGCATCTGGACACCCGGATGATCGACGGCCGGCCGTCGCTTTTGTTCGGACCGTTTGCCGGTTTCTCGCCCAAATTTTTGAAGTTCGGTTCCATGTGGGATTTGTTCACTTCCGTCAAACCCCACAATCTTGCCAACATGCTGGCGGCGGGCGTGAAAAACGCCTCGTTGACCGCCTATTTGATCGGGCAAGTGCTGCTGTCCAAAGAAAAACGGGTGGAAGCGCTGCGGGAATTCGTTCCGACCGCCCGCGGCGAAGACTGGGATTTGATCGTTGCGGGCCAGCGCGTGCAGATCATCAAAGAAACGGCGGCGGGCGGCAAGGGCACGCTGCAATTCGGCACGGAAGTGATCAGCGCGGCCGACGGCTCGATCGCCGCCCTGCTCGGCGCTTCCCCGGGGGCATCCACCTCCGTTTCCGTCATGCTGGAGGTGATCCGGCGATGTTTCCCGCGGCAGCTGAAAGCGTGGGAACCGAAGATCAAGGATATGATTCCTTCCTACGGGGAGTCGCTGGCGAACAATCCGCAGCGGTTTTACGACATTCAGACGGCGACCGCGCGGGCGCTGGCATTGGCCGGCGATGCCCGGGAGCGCGATAAGATCATGGCGTATACTTGACAGCGGAGAAGGCGATAACCCGCCGCTGCGATATGTTCGACAAAAACTCCCGCCGGGTCGGCGGGAGTTTTGTCACTTTCGATCTTCTTGCAAGCCAGCGCGGTTGTGCGGGCGAGCAGCAAGCCGTGCTGGAGCTCGGCTTTCTGAAACAATCCATCGACGTGTCCGCGCTCGTCGACAATTCCTACATTCAAGGTCTTTAATTCCACCAAACGGACATTAGGCGCCCTTGCAGGGCGCCCTTCCCTTTTTTCGAGAGTTTTGATATATTAGGTAATACCTAATAAATTTAGCCGGTACCTAATTATTTGAAGGATGTGATAGTGTGCTGATCTGGAGGTTGCGGCAAGTGATGGCGGAGCGTGGGATTTGGACGGGAGCGGCATTGGCCCGGCTTTTGGCGGAGAAGGCCCATTATCGTCTGTCCGCGCCTTCCATCAGCGCGCTGATGACGCGGCCGCCGCGGCAGATGAAAGCGGAGACGCTGGACGCCTTGTGCACCGCTCTGGACTGCACGCCCAACGATTTGTGGGCGTATTCGCCGTCTCCACGCATCCCTGCGCGTAAAGTGGAGGGGGCCTGAAGATGGCGGTCAAGGAAATTTTGCCGTTTGGCGACCCCATCCTGCGAAAGACGGCGAAACCGGTCGGGGAACTGAACGACAGGGTTTTGAAAATGCTCGATGATTTGACGGACACCTTATATGCCAAGGAAGGGAGAGCCGGCCTCGCCGCACCCCAGATCGGTTATTTGCGCCGGCTGGCGGTTCTGGATTGCGGAGAGGGCCTTATCGAGCTCATTAACCCGGAAATCGTGGAAATGGAGGGAGAACAGACAGGCGCGGAGGCCTGCCTGTCGTTTCCGGGCTATTACGGCATCGTGAGGCGCGCCCAAAAGGTCAAGGTGAAAAGCATGAACCGGCGGGGGGAGACGGTCTTTCTCGAAGCGGAAGGATATGCCGCCCGCTGCATGCAGCATGAAATCGACCATTTGAACGGGATTTTGTTTGTGGATCGTGTCCAAGACCGTTGGTTGGTTCATGAGCAAACGAACGAGAAAATCGATGTGCTGGACGTCATCCGGCTCGCCGCCGCAAGCCGTTGAGCGGCCGCGCTTCGCGGCGCATGTGACTCAACGTTCTTGCCGGCGCCTGGCGATGACGTCGATCTCCACCAGCAGACCGAAGTTGAGTTCGCAATAGACCAGCGTTCGCGCCGGATACGGCTGGGGAAACAACCGGGAGTACACCTGATTGAACGTTTCGTAATGTTTGCGGTCGGTCAGAAACACGTTCACTTTCAGCACGTCCGCCAGCGTCAGTCCCCATTGCGCCAATATTTTTCGGATATTTTCAACCGTCCGTTCCGTCTGGATTTCAATTCCGCCCAGTTCCGCGTCCCTGTCGTCGGGGTTGAATCCTCCCTGCCCCGAAACGAAGAGCAGGGAGTCGGACGGCATTGCGGCGGAAAAAGGGATATTGTCCGTACCGTACAATTCGCGATTCCTTTTCAACCGGCATGTTCCTCTCCACGCTGAGTTCTTGGTTGGACCAATTACAGTCCTATGGCTGCGCGGGTTTCGGCGGCCAATTGATTGTATTTTTCCACGTAGGGGATAATATCGCTGAAGTTTCCGCCCTTGTTAATAATCGGATGAATTCTGGCCATGACGCTGTCTTGGTACTCCACGAGATTCATGATGCTCGGACCGGCGGAGTACTGGCCCATCCTCGCGCTCATGCGGACGACTTCCGTGTTTCTGCCTTCCCAGATCGGCACTTCATCGTAGTATTTCTCGAGTTCCGGCGTCAGCACCCATGCCGCCGATCCGTTTTCGATCATCACTTTTTGCGCTTCTTCGCTGAACAGGAAACTCATGAACATGAACGCTTCCTCTTTGTCCTTGGACGCTTTGGTGATCGCCATGGCTCCGAAGTGGCGGTACGTCACCTGACGCTCCTTTCCTCTCGGAAAAGGCAGGATGTCCCAGTCAAATTGCGCCCGTTTCATCGTCGTCAAGTTCCAGTCGGCGAGGGGAGCGAACAAAATGTTGCCGTCGGCGAACGCCGCGCCGTGATCCCCTTTGAGGCCGAACTCCTTGATCTGATCCTCGTTCGGGTGCACGTTCCATTTGACGACGAGATCCTGCAGCCACTGCAAATCGGCAATCACCTCCGGCGTATCGGCGACGCTCTTCAAGTTGCCTTCGCCCATCAGATAGAAATTGGCCGCGTGTCCGTTGGCCACGGGCAACGTGTGCAGGAACCAGCCGGTGGTCCCGTACATGCCCCACGTGTTGTTGTTCGGGTCGGTGGCGACTTTGGCCATTTCCAGCATTTCGTCATAAGTCCAGTCCAACGAAGGCATTTCCAGTCCGTATTGGTGCAGCAAGTCTTTGTTGACGCCGATCCACATCGGGACGTCGGTATACGGCATCGTGTAGATGCGGTCGCCGACGCGTTGCGATTCCAGCACGCCTTCGACCAAAGTCGCGTTTTGCACGCGTTCGTCCTTCTCAATGTAGGGAGTCAGCTCTTCCAACAAATCGTTGCCGCCCGAAATCCACGGGGACAATCCGGCGTCCAGGAAAATGATATCGGAATCCTCGCCCGCGATAATATTGTTGATAATGTACTGGTTGATCGATCCGTTATGTTTGACCGTAATCCAGGGATATTTTTGCTGGAACAGGTCGATGGTGGCTTGAATGCTGGGGCTGATGTACCACGCGTGGATCGTCAGCTCGACGGGATCCCTGTTCTCCGATCCTGATGGCGGTGTTTTGTCCGCATCGGATTCGTTCGTGTTGTTGGTTGAATCGGTTTTTCCGCCGCCACCACCGCCACCGCCGCCACTGCCGCTTCCGCCGCCCATGCAAGCGGACAACAGCAGCATGAAGGCCAGCAGCGCAATGACGGCATGCAGCCGTCTTCCCGTGAGGATTCCCATCTGACTTCCCCCCATAAAATTGCTTGTCTGAAGCGCTTTCCCGTTCCGGCTTCGCGAAAGGCGGCGACAAAGCGCCTGTTGGTTAAATTTTACCAAATGGTTTTTTCAAGTCAACAAATATTTTTCACATATGTTAAAAAAGGTGTGTGAATTTTAAGAAAACCTCTATCCAATTTGGTGGGAAATGGTTATAATTTCACGTATATAAACCTATTTCGTATTTATGACAGAAAAGTGGGGTGACTCCGTGGGAAGGGTCGACTTTCATCATGTGTACAAAGTATACAAAGGGGAGAGCAGGCCGGCGGTCAGCGATTTTCACCTGAATGTCGGCGACGGCGAATTTCTCGTGCTCGTCGGTCCGTCCGGCTGCGGCAAATCGACGACGCTGCGCATGCTGGCAGGGCTTGAGGACGTAACCGAAGGGGACATTTACATCGACGACCGGTTCATCAATTATACGCCGCCGAAGGATCGCGATATCGCCATGGTGTTTCAAAACTATGCGCTGTATCCGAATTTGACGGTTTATGAAAATATGGCGCTCGGCCTGCAGTTGCACAAGGTGGCCAAGCACGAAATCGAACTGCGCGTCAACCGGGCGGCGAGAATGCTGGAACTCACGCCGTTTTTGGAGAAAAAACCGGGGCAGCTGTCCGGCGGCCAGAAGCAGCGCGTGGCGCTGGGGCGGGCGCTCGTGCGCGAACCGAAGGTGTTTTTGCTGGACGAACCGCTGTCCAATCTGGATGCCAAACTGCGCACCCAAACGCGGATGGAAATCAGCAAGCTGCACAGCGAACTGAAAACGACGATGGTGTATGTGACGCACGATCAGGTCGAAGCGATGACGATGGGGACGCGAATCGTCGTCATGAAGGAAGGCACGATCCAGCAGGTGGCCCCGCCGCAGCAGCTGTATGACGAGCCGGCAAACCGGTTTGTGGCCGGATTTATCGGCACGCCGCAAATGAACTTTATCGAGGGATCGATCATCGAGGAGAACGATACGCTTTACTTTGCCACACGGCGGCTGAAGCTGAACATCCCGGAACATAAGTCGCACGCGTTGAAGCGGGTGAAACCGTCCGCCTGGCGGCACGTCGTCATGGGCATTCGTCCGGAACACGTATCCTGCGAGCCATGGGCGCTGGAACAGTACGGGCAATGGCGGGCGACCGCCCTCGTCGACATGCGCGAACCGACGGGAGCGGACACCTATTTGTACGCGCTGGCGGGTTCCCATCAGGTGACGCTGCGCACCGACCCCCATTCGCCGATCGGACCGGGCGACAAAGTCGACATCATTTTTCGCATGGACAAGGCGCATTTCTTTGACGGCGAAAGCGGCGTCAACATGGCGCTGCGGGAGGTTGGCGCATGAAGGGCTGGATGCGCGGAACGGCATGGTTGTGCGGCATCCTGCTCGTCGTCGCGGGACTGTTGACCGTTCGTTCCATGATGATCGGCACGCAAGTGTTTGAGCCGGTACCGGAAGAGGACTTGTTCCGGGTGTTGCAAACGGCGCAGGGAGAACCGCTGTCCTATATCCAATGGATCCGCGGCGAAGGCGTCCGCGATCTGGCGGCGGCGGACGGTGGGGAGGTCACCGTGCCGGCCGCCGGGTTCAGCGGGGCCTCGCCGGAAGCCGACGTCCGGGTGCGGTATGACGAAACGCTGCAGGCGGATGTTCTCGAATGGAGCAATGCGCGCGGATGGGTGGAATGGCGGGTGGACGCTCCGGAGGACGGCCTGTATGAACTGGCCTTTACATACGCCTCGTTGGGCGAAGGCTACGGAACGATCGTGCGCGGCGTCATGATCGACGGCGAATATCCGTTCCGGGAAGCGGAACGCCTCCGTTTCGATCGGTGGTGGAAAGACAGTCAGTATCCGTACAAGCGCAACAAGGCCGGAAATGAAGTGCGTCCGCTGCAGGTCGAAATGAAAGGGTGGCAGACCGCCCGTCTGACCGATTATTCGGTGTCGCCGGAACCGCTCCGCTTCGCGCTGACCCAAGGAACCCACACGATCCGGCTGGTCGGCGTCAAGGAACCCGTCGCGCTGCATTCGCTGTCCGTCGTGCCGCCTTCCCGCCTTCCTTCTTACGCCGAGTACGCGGCGCAGCATGCGGATGCGCCCCGATCCGGCGAGTGGTTTCAGCGGATCGAGGCGGAAGCTTTCTCCGCAAAGACGGAGCCCGGCGTGCGCACGATCAGCGTTTCGGAAGCGTTTGCTTCGCCGGATCCCGAGGGGAGAATCGTGTACAACGCGCTGGGCGGCATGACCTGGCGCAATCCCGGGGAAACCGTCGCCTGGGAATTCACCGTGCCCGAAACCGGTTTGTACGCCATCGATCTGAAAGTGTTTCAGGGATACAACGGTCGCGCGAGCGTGCATCGGACGATCAAGATCGACGGCGTCGTTCCTTTTCGGGAAATGTTGAGCTACCGATTCCCGTCAAACTCTTCCATGGAGATCGTGACGCTTTCCGATAGCGAAGGGAATCCGTACTTGTTCCATCTGACCGAAGGCGTTCACCGGCTGGAGTTGACGGCGGACAATTCCCCCATACGTCCGGTCATTCTGGCCTTGTTCCAAATCAACGAGAGGCTGACCGATATCGAACAGAAGGCCCGGGTCATCTCCGGCAACTACGGCTACGGCGGCGTCATGAATCTTGATGCGTCGCGGGTATGGGAGATGGAGCGGTACGATCCCGAAATCGGCGCGAAACTGGAACAGCTGGCGGAAGATTTGCGCACGGTAAGCGCTTATTTGAAAGGGGTGTACGGGAACACGACCGATTCCACCTCCGCCCTGGACGCCGCGGTCGACCAGTTGGAGAAAATGCGCGAGGACGTCAACAATTTGCCGAACGACCTCGCCGCCTTCGCCGAAATCAAGGCCAACATCAACAACTGGACGAACGCGATCGAAAATCAGCCGATGCATATCGATTATTTGGTCGTGCGCGCGCCGGACGCCGACCCCGGACATCGCATTCCGACGGTATGGGATCACACGGTGTTTGCGGTCAAAAACTTCCTGCGCACGTTCGTGCTCGATTACTCCGCGGCGCCCGAAGACGGCGAAGCGCTGACGGTCTGGGTGCATCGCGGACGCGATTATGTCGATCTCCTGCAGTCGATGATCGAGGAAGAATTCACGCCCGCGACCGGCATCGAGGTCAATGTGCAGCTGATCGCGAACCAGAACATGCTCTTGATGAGCGCGGCCGCCGGCAACGGGCCGGACGTGGCGCTCGGCGTCGGGATGGAAGTGCCGGCCGATTTCGCCATGCGCGGCGCGGCGGCCGATCTTGCGCAGTTTCCCGGTTTCGCCGAAGTGGCGAAACGGTTCAATCCCGGCATCCTGCGGTCGTTCGCCTATAACGGCAAAGTGTACGCCCTTCCGGAGACCGTGACTTACAACATGCTGTTCGTCCGCACCGACATCCTGGAAGAGCTCGGACTCGAACCTCCCGACACATGGGAAGACGTGCTGGAAATGCTGCCGACGCTGCAGGAGAACGCCATGACGTTCATGTACCCGAAACTTTCCGTCTATCAAGTGGCCGGCGCCTCTTTCATGACGCCGAAACCGGACTTTATCACACCGTATTACCAACACGGCGCGGAATTTTACACATCCGACGGACTGCTTCCGCAAATTGCGGACGAGGAAGGATATGCCGCCTTCAAAGAATGGACGGACTGGTACGGCAAATACAACCTGCCGCGGGACGTGCCGGAATTTTTCTATCATTTCCGCTTCGGCGACATGCCGGTCGGCGTCGGCGATATCAACACGTATATCCAGCTGATGACAGCCGCTCCCGAGCTGGCGGGCAGCTGGCAGATGCTGCCGGTTCCGGGTGTGGCTCGGCCGGACGGCACCGTGGCGCGCTGGTCGCAGCAAGGTCTGACTTCGGCGATGATTCTTGAGGCAAGCCGCAAGAAAGAACAGGCTTGGCGTTTCCTCGAGTGGTGGACCTCGGACGACGTGCAGACCCGGTACGCCAGGGATATCGAATCGCTGGCGGGCATCGCCTACCGCTGGCATACGGCGAATGCGGCCGCCTACCAAACGCTGCCGTGGGAGGAGCGGGAGCTGGCCGCGATCAACGAACAATGGCGATGGGCGAAAAACATGCCGTTCGTTCCCGGTTACTATATGCTGCCGCGCGTCATGGAATTCGCCTGGAACGACGTCCTTCTCAGCGGCATTCCGCCGCGGGAGGCGCTGGACGAAGCGCAGATGACGCTGATGCGGGAAATGCTGCGGAAACAGCTGGAATTCGGCATCGGGCCGGAAGACGATCTCGCCGTCGCGCCCTATGATCAACCATGGGAAGGGGTACAACCATGAAAACAATGCGGTCCGCCGAAATTACCCCCGTTCGGCGTCCCGGCTTCCTGCGGCCGGGAACGCCGCGCTGGGTGCGCAATGTCGTTCAATTTGCCAGGGAATGCTGGAAAACGCGGACGTCGTATTTGTTTTTGCTGCCCTTTCTCGTCTGCTTCGCGATCTTCATTGCGATTCCGGTGTTCCTGGCGGCGGCGCTCAGCTTGACGTCGTTTAACGGCATCGGATTTCCCCGGTTCATCGGACTGAACAACTTTGTCAACTTGTTCACCCAGGATTTCGTGTTCATGATGCATACGCTGCCGAACACGCTGCAATTTGCCGCGATCGTCGGCCCGGGCGGATACGTGTTGTCGTTCATATTCGCTTGGCTGATTCACCAACTGCCGAGATCGCTGCGCGATTTTTTCACGCTTGCGCTGTATGCGCCGTCCATGGCGGTCGGCGTCGGGCTGTCGGTCGTCTGGGTCGCGACGTTCAGCGGCGACCGCGCCGGCTATCTGAACAATTTGCTCATGCGCTACGGGTTCATCGAGACGCCGGTGTTGTGGCTGCAGGATCCGCGGTATTTGATGTGGATTCTGATCATTGTCTCCCTATGGACCAGCATGGGAGTCGGTTTTCTCGCCATGCTGGGCGGGCTGCAGACGGTCAACCCGGAACTGTACGAGGCGGGCAAAATCGACGGCATCAAAAACCGGCTGCAGGAAGTATGGTACATCACCATTCCGTCCATGAAGCCGCAAATGCTGTTCAGCGCCGTCATGTCCATTGTCGGGACGCTGAAGGCGGGCGACATTTCCAGCCTGCTGACGGGGATGACGGTCACGCCGAATTATGCGGGACATCTGATCAGCAATCATATCGAAGATTACGCCTTTCTCCGGTATGAATGGGGGTACGCCTCCGCCTTGTCCGTGTTTTTGCTCCTGCTCGGATACGGTCTGATGAGATTGAGTTATGTGCTGTTCCGCACGAAGGAGGATGAGTAAGTGAATCGTGCGCTGCGGAAGATCGCGTTTCCCCGTCTCATGCTCGTGCTGTTCTTGACCGGCATCGGACTGTTCATGTTCATTCCGATCGTGTTTTTGTTCAACAATGCGCTGAAACCGTTGAACGAGCTGTACCTGTTTCCGCCGACCATTTTCGTGCAGAAGCCGACGTTCCAAAATTTCGCCAATTTGTTTTTGCGGGCGGAATCGGGGACGGTGCCGTTTACCCGTTATTTTTTCAACAGCGTCATCGTCGCGGCGGCGACCATTTTGGCGGTGGTCGTCGTCAGCACCATGGCCGGGTACGTACTGTCCAAACACCGGTTTCATTTCAAGGCGCTGATCATGGGCACGATCATGATTTCGCTCATGTTTGTGCCGGAGATGGTTTTGATTCCGCGGTATCTGGTGGTGCATGGACTCGGGCTGGCCGACACGTACTTCGCGCATATTTTGCCGTTTGTCGCTTCCCCCGTGGCGGTGTTTCTGATGAAGCAGTTTATCGACCAGATTCCGGACGCGCTTTTGGAAGCGGCCAAACTGGACGGCGCCACCGACATGCACATTTTCCTGCGCGTCGTCATCCCGCTGACCGCGCCGGCGGTCGCCACCGTTTGCATCGTGACGTTTCAGGCCGTTTTTACGGACATTACCACATCCACCTATTACGTTATGGACGAAACGATGCGGACGATGGCGTACTTCCTGACGTCCGTCACGGTCAACATTCCCGGTGTGGCGGCGGCCAGCCTCGGCGCGGCGATTTCGCTCCTGATGTTTCTTCCGAACTTGCTTTTGTTCGTTTTCTTTCAGCGCAAAATGATTCAGACCATGCTGCACTCGGGAGTGAAATAGGATGAAGGGAAGGAAAATGGCCTGCTTTCGATTGATGGCGAACTTCGCCGCCGCCGCTTGTCTCGTGTGCGCGCTCTTCCCTTCGGCCGCCCGCGCGCAGCTGCCCTACGACACCTGGTACGTCGACCGGGAAACCGGCGACATGACCGTTATCCAGCCGCTGTATGTGCCGAAAATGACCGTTGACGGCAGCGGGATGGATCGGCCGCTGTCGTCGCCGGAAGATTTGTTCATCGCCGCGAACGGGCATGTGTTTATCGCCGACACCGGCAACGATCGCATCGTCGAACTGGATGCGTCCGGCCACTTTGTGCGCAGCATCGGCGAGGAGGAGGGGCCCGGCAAACTGACGCGCCCGGAAGGGGTGTTCGTGGCGGACGACGGCACGATCTACGCGGCGAACACCGGCGCGCGCACCATCGTGAAATACGATGCGGACGGCCGGTTTTTGCAGGCGTTCGGCAAACCGGAATCGGACCTTTTGTTCGACGATTACCATTTTCTTCCGTCCAAACTGGTCGTGGACCGGCGCGGCGTCATGTATATCGTCGTGAAGGACACGCATCAGGGGCTGTTTCGCATGAACGCCAAAGGCGAATTTACCGGTTTTTTCGGCGCCAACAAAACGAAACTCAGCTGGCTCGACCGGCTGCAGCGGGCGGTGTTGAACCGGCAGCAGCTGTCGAAGCTGGCGCCGAAATGGCCGAATGCGATCGGCAACGTCGCGTTGACCGACGACGGTTTTCTGATCGTGACCAGTTCGGGCACGGTCAGCGACGGCCAAATCCGCAAATTGAACCCCGGCGGGCTGGACGCGTTTCAGAACAAGGCGTTCGACCCGCAGCTCGTCGACACGGTGCCGGATGCCCAAGGGTTTCTGTACACCGTCAGCCGGCGTTTCGGGGAGATCGGCATCTACGATCCGACCGGGGAACTGCTGGCGCTGTTCGGCATGAGCGACACCGCCGCACGCCAGCTCGGCGTGACGGGGTTTCCGGCGAGCATCGGCGTCGGCGCCGACAACGACCTATGGCTGCTCGACAGCGCGCAGAACTTGATTCAGGTGTTCCGGTTGACCAACTTCGGCCGGACGTTCATGAAGGCGAACGAATTGCACTTCCGGGGAGAATACGAGGCCGCCGCCCCGTACTGGGAAGAAGTCATCCGGAACAACGGCATGATGAACGTGGCGTTCAGCGGTCTCGGCAAATACGAGATGAGCCGGCGGAATTACGGCGAGGCGCTGGAGTATTTCAAGGAAGCCCGCGATTCCCGCGGGTATTCGAGCGCATATTGGTATATCCGTTACGACTGGCTTCAGAAATATTTGGTTCCCGTGCTGGCGGGCGCAATTGCGCTGTTGTGGGCATGTTCCCGGCTGCTCCGCGCGCGCCGGGCGCTGGCGGGCAAAATCGGCTGGCCGCCGCTGCTCAGGAAATACGGAACCGACCTTCGGGACGGGCTGTATGTGATGTTTCATCCGTACGAGGGGTATTACCGGTTGAAGGAACGCAAAGTGTCGTGGACCGTCATCGCGCTGGTGGTGGCGGCGGCCGTCGCCGTCAATCTGTATTCCGTGTTCGGCGCCAGCCTGCTCGCCTTTCCCGCCGATCCCGCCACGGTCAACATTGCCCTCCGCTTGGGGCTGTTGCTCGTTCCGTGGGCGACGTGGGTCATCGCCAATTATTTGGTCAGCGCGGTGAAAGGCGGAGAGGGACGGTTCCGGGAAATCGTCCAGGCGAGCGCGTTCGCGCTTCTGCCGTACATTTTCATGACGGTGGCGATGACGCTCATCTCCCATGTGCTCGTGTATGAGGAATGGGTCGTCATGGAACTGATGCGGCAGATCATGTGGATTTGGATCGTCGTGCAGTTTTTTGTGCTGACGCAGGTGACGCACAATTTCGAATTTATGGAAACCGCCAAAAACATCGGCATCACGTTGTTTACGATCTGCGTCATCTGGATTTTCGCCGCCATCATGATTGCGCTCGGCGCGAATTTGCTCGATTTCATCCGGCAGATCTACAGGGAGGTGGTCTTCCTTGCTTAAGCGGATTTGGCCGGAAAGCGCGACGCGGCGCCTCTTGCATCTCGCGGCGCTCGCTCTTTTGTTGTGTGCCGCCTTGGCGGCGGTGTTCAGCGCTTTGAACCGGCTGCCCGATCTGGCCTCGATGAACATCGGCGATCCGCCGCGCCCGTCGTTCCAGGCCGCTTCCGGGGACCCTTGGGTACCCGCGGCGCTACGCTCCGACGGGTTCGCCGAGGTGGCGGCCAACGATCGGTTCGTGCTGTACCTGGATCCGAAGACGAGCCAGATCGCGGTGGAAAACAAGCGGAGCGGATATTGGTGGCGAAGCAATCCGACGGCGGAAGAACTCGCGGGGGAGACCGCCAAGGGTTTGGTGCTGCAACATTTGCAGTCCCCGTTTATTCTGGAATACGTGTCCGGCACGCAAATTCGCCGCCTGCAGAGCAATGCGCTCGATCCGAAACTGGCGGTGAGCTACGTTCCGATCGAAGGCGGCGTTCAGGTGACTTACGATTACCCGGAGCTGTCGTTGTCCTTCGCGGTGCAATATCGACTGACCGAGTACGGTTTCGAACTGCGCATTCCCGAAGCGGCCATGCGGGAAGACGGGGACATGAAATTTGTCGCGCTGAATCCGCTGCCGTATTTCGGCGCCGTGTACGGCGCCGGGGAGGAAGGATATTTGTTCGTGCCGGACGGCCCCGGCGGCTTGATCCGGTTTGATCGCACGCATCCGTCCCATGTTCGCGGGTACGAATTTCCGATTTACGGAGAGGACCCGTCCCATCTCAAGGATCGCGCGGTCGCGCCGAAGCGGGAAAATATCGCCTATCCGGTGTTCGGTCTCGCCCGCGGAGGCGAAGCCTACGCGGCGATCGTCGACGAAGGCCGGTACAGCGCCAATATCAAGGCGGTGCCGGCAGGCGTTTCCACGTCCTTCCACTCGATCAGCGTCAATTTCATCTATCGCCAGGAGTACGGACGAAAGGTGAGCGGGCTGACGGACGAGACGGTGAGAACGATGGAACAAGAGCGGGTGAAGGCGGACCGGCGCGTGGAATACCGGCTGTTGTCCGGCGACGACGCCGATTATGTCGGCATGGCGCGCGCGTACAGGCAATATTTGCTGGATAACGGCATGCTCGGCGCTCCGCTTGCGCCGGTCGAACATACACCGCTGTTGTTGACCATTATCGGCGGAGGGGAAAAGCGGAAATTCGGCGGCATGCGCTACGAAACGGCGACCACCTTCGCCCAGGCGGAAGAGATGGTGGAGGAACTGGAACAGCTCGGCGTGCGGAACTTGCGCGTTCACGTGCAGGGATGGCAGAGCGGCGGGCGCAGGAGCACCGACCGCCGATTTCCGATCGCCAAGGGGATGGGCGGTACGGAAGGCGCACGGCAGTTTGTCGACGCGATGAAACGGAAGGGCATTCAGGTGCTGTTTGAAGATTCGCTCGGATGGAAACACCCCGATGAAACCCGCTTTTCCATCAAGAAGGACGGCGTGCGCAGCATCGACTCCACCGTATTGCGCGGACGTTTCCTCTTCAGCGGCGGTTTCGAGGAGGCCCCGGGTCCGACCGACGAATTCATCGTGCATCCTGCGCTGGAAATTCGCGGGCAAAAAGAAGTGATCGACAAGCTGAAGGACATCGGCGTCGACGGCATCCATTACGCGGACGGTCCGGGCAATCTGCTGTTCAGCGACTACAACCCCGGTCAGCCGTTGTCCAGGGCGGATACGGCTCATTATTACCGGTCGCTGTTGGCGTACGCCCGCGAGACGCTCGGCGCGGTGAGCGTCGGCCGCGGCAACGATTACGCGCTGCGCGATGCGGCGCGGGTGGTGGAGCTTCCGTTG
>Ga0065720_1019934_pt1 | contig 18571 bp, 21 predicted proteins | sample Thericmetagenome_FD_59107 | JGI IMG/M metagenome (GOLD analysis project Ga0065720, IMG submission 59107) | Thermophilic microbial communities from the Joint Bioenergy Institute, California, USA of rice/straw/compost enrichment - eDNA_2 v2... | ecosystem: Engineered > Solid waste > Grass >...
CAAGTCTTGCTTATACTAGAGTATGAATATTAGTAAAATAGATTTACCTTCCTTAACTTGTTCCTGTATCTTACCAACAATTCTCTTAGGAATTTGTCTATTGGCTTAGGATTTAAATATTGAGGGATACCAATTATTCTAAATTTCAGTTTAGCCTCGGCTTCAACAGCTTTTTTAAATATTTCATCTTTCATTGCAGAGATATCATGGGATATTCTGAAGTTTGGTGTAATGATTAATTTATTATCTATAGGTTGGTTAGTGGAATTTAACAACCATATTACAGTCAAGGGTAAATGGAAGTATAGGCCTTCCAATTAATTTCAGCCTAGGATTATCATGTTTTTGCAACCCATGATCCTCTTTCTTATCCGTTGTTTTAACCATTTTTTTCCTGATGATCAAATTCAATATTAGATTTTTACTTTGAATACTGATCTCTTTTGAAATAAGGATTATCAAATGTAATATCGATCTTCAACTCAAACGTAGTAAGTAGATAAGTTGGTATCATATGACTAAACTATGTTATTTTAAATAAGAAAATATTACTATGGTTTCTTTAAATCTCCTTCTTCTTTTAAGCTTAGAAATTCCTTAGGGAACTTCCCATTGAAGTTTTCAGAAGCCTGTAACTGGGATAAGATGATACTTTTTGTCTCATCATTAGGAGGGGCATTAAGTATATCGTTTAGCTCAATTGATTTCATTGACCTAAGGGTTTTTGACTTCGAAGAGGTAGTTGGAGGAGGAGGTTGAAATAAAGTGTCTTTGAACTTTAAAACCTATCCAAATTATAATAGACTACTAGCTTTTACTTGAACAACATGTTTGTCAAATTCATTGTTCAACATATGGCGATATGCAACCATTCTTTCATGTACCCAAATTAAGAAGTTTTTCACGCTTGAATTGTTATTATCGCAATCACATAACTTACTTTATTATCTTTGTTCTGAGTAGCACAAGCCCAATCATAAGCTTTCTTTTTAGCCTAAGTCTTATGAACCAGAAAAGAATCTTCTTAATTCTCTTTCTGGTTCTATATTCCTGGATCATTTGCTTGAGCAGAAGCTTCTTCCTGGTGGTAAACAAATTGCATATTTTGTTAATCTGAATAATTATATTATAATATTGAATAATTACTCTGTGCTTCTTATATGTGTTTTGAATGAGTCTTGCTTTCATGCTGAACAAAAATCTTTCTCTATGGAATTCCAATCCTTGAACTGCAGAAACTGTGATAATTTTGCACATAAGCTCAGTCATGAGATAAGCGTAGAATTTCTTTAATATTTTCTGCTTTTCTTCTTTGGCCTCTCTCTCTTTTCTTAATTGTATTCTATACTCAGCACTGTGCTTATTGATGACTTCTTGGGCTCTTAATTTCCTACCAATAACTTCAAGTTATTTTCTCTTTACTTTTCCTTCTCAATTTCTTCCTTTCTTGCAAAAACCTTCTGAATTTTTTCTTCTCTAACTTGAGCACTTCTCTTTACTGCCTCCTTCCAGTTCTGATATTTCTTAATATACTCCATCATTTGAATTAAATGCTCTTCTTCATTAACAATTTGGGTCTTATTCTTTTTTCTTTTATCATTCACCCACTCGCTAAAGAATTTGGCTTCATCAGCTGATTCTCTGAGATGATTCAATACATCAATGGAGTTAGGAATTTTCTTAATTAGCACTTCCTTTATATTTCTTGCATTTTTGATTAAGTCATTCTTCCATTGTTTCCAAATCTCTTCACCTCTTAGACCAAATTTCTTATGAGCTAGCTCTCTTTGTTCTCTCTTTCTCTTGAGTTTCTCAAGTTCAAAATCCCAGATATCGCTCTTCACTCCAGCAGGTTCTGTGATAATTAGTAAAAAAAGTATGATTAGATACCTCGTAGTAAGTAGTATAGGAATTCTTTCTCAAGGCCATTTTTGACCATCTCAATGTATTCGTATTTCAATGTTTCATTCTCTGATTTTATATCTTGCAACAATGCACGAGCGACCCTGTTATTTTGTTTGGCTAATTTAATTTGATTTAGCTCCAAAAGTCTCTTAGCCTTCTCCTCACCATCTTCAGGTACATTGAGCTCGGGAATTTTTCCTGACTTTTTGAATATCGACTCTTCAGAAGAATTGACTCCTATTGGTGGAAGTTTTATTGGGCCTTTTTTTCTCACATCTATTATATTTATTCTCGAGTCTTAAGATTTACCCGTAACAGATCTTGAGTTGGAAAGTAGATGTTTGGGAGAACTGAATGATGTAAGGATTTCTAATGTCTCTACTTGGCTCACATCTTTGCTTAAATCTTCCAAGAATTCTGAAGTCATCTGAACAAATTGTCCAAATTTGGCGTTTAATTCCTCCTTATCGCTTTTTGGGGAGTCTGAATCAGCAGTAGTCTTTCCAAGATACCCTTGTTTCAGATATGGTTCTTTGAAGTCAAAGACTTTAATGCCAGGTCCAGAACTTTTTGAGCTCGGCAAGTGAAGTGGTTCTTCAACTGAATCAAGTCTCGTCTTCCCTTTAGCTTCTTTTTCTTCTTCTACTTCATTATCAAGATTTGGACGAGATTGGATTTCTGAAGATTGTGAATTGCTCTGCCTTAGTTTTGCTTCTTTCTCTCTGGTTTTTCTGAGCTTCCTGAGAGCATTGAACTTTTGGATCATATTTGATTTATATTTTTGATGGAATTCCTCAGCTGGCTTACTTCTAAGATGCTCATCTGGGTTACAAACTAAGACATATGTAAAGTTCTCACCACAGCCGACATCCAAAACTCGAACATCTTTCAATCTTTCTACGTATCGTGGACTATAGACATCGTCAACTGCGGGATAGCCCAAACATTTATCAGTTCTATTCATTAAGAAAACCTCCCAACTGATTTACGCGTCTCCCCAGGTATAAAGTCTTCCATTTTGATCAATTGCTGCATTGTGAGTTGGCCCACAAGTAACCTTTATGAAGAAAGGCTCTTTCTTGTTTTCACTTTCTTTCTGATATACTGTTAATCTTTGAGGTGTAAAATATTCCTAGATGCTTAAACTTAAGAGACATAGAGAGTACTAAATTTTTGTAGGGAATCTTTTGTCCTTGGGTATTATTTGACTGAGGCTTACCCCAAGTATAGATTTCCCCTTGATCTGATAGAACACATGTATGTGAAATTCCACAAGATGCTGAAACAACTCTTATCTTTTCAAGGGATTTGATCTATTCCATTATTTTGTGACATGATAATAAGTACTCGTTGGGGATACACTTCGAATTTATTTAGATAGAATCCTCTTTCAATTTGCAGACCTAATTTACCATCTGTATTATCTCCCCACGAAAAAATATTTCCTTCATTATCCCAGGCAACAGAATGACTTCTCCCAGCTGCTGCTCCTTCAATTTTGATTTTCTAATCTAAGATAATTTTGTTAATGTATTACCTGAAAGGCAGTTATTTTCACAGGGCGATTCGTTGGTTTTGAATCAGGCCCTATTCCTAACCTTCCTATAAATTCAATGAGATTTACATTATCCCCTACCATTTTTGTCTGATCCAACAGCATAAACTCCCTGTTCAGAAACCTAACAATTCACTGGATATTCTTTTGGATGATACAAATAAAGTAAAGTCGCTTCCCAATGCAAAATCTATCCATTTATATTCAGGCTTTTTTAATGGTTGATTAGAAAGATCTAAAGATTCGAAAGCCTGACCCGAGTTATTTGTGGTGCTATTCCTACTTATTATTTTTATTTCTATACAAATTGCCTTGTATTTTTTGTCTTCTCTTTTATTGTTTCAGCGTATTCTGAACCCAAAATGATTGAATTATCTAAAGGTTTTGGCTTGTAAATTGCACTTTGATTATACACTTGCGTTTTAACATTCTGTGACAAAAGGTACCTAATTTTCCATCTGAGCAATCTCCCCACACAGTTAGGTTTCCATCTGAGGTCATACATACGACATAATTGGGACCACACTCATATAGCTGCACAGGTTTTATCAAATTGGAATTCTCAATTTTTGTTAGCGTATTTGCAAACGGCTTATCAGGCCCTTTTTTCATAAACATTTTGATCATATTCTCTTACCAAGACCAAGCTCTCCTGATGTTCCAAATCCAACTGAATATAATTTCCCAGAATCTTAAAGTTATATCTCACTCGAACTGGATACTGTCTTGAAAAATGGCAAATCGATATCCACATTTTACAGTCACATAAATAATAGGTTGTTTTATCTCCTCTTCATATTCCTCAACTTCGTTTTGTCTAGGAGACTGAGGCTCATTTTTAGAAGATGACTTTTGTTTGGGTTCTTCAGCTAGAAGATCATCCTAATTATATCAGATGTCATAATTGCAGAATCAACTTTCTTAGATTTCCACCGTTTGACCTTATATGTAAAGTATTTCTCATATGTCACTTTTCTCAGTCTATTTTTATATATTTTCCTGTCGAAAATTATTACACATCATCTGAAACATCCTTCGCTGTTGAAAGTGGGCATAACTTTTCGGAACCAAAATAGTAAACTAACAGGATCAATTAAGATGGTTTAGGATTACTGTCTGACATATTTTGGCTTTAAATTTATTGGAAAATGTATAGAACAGTTATTAAAAAATAGGTTTGCTGCCCAAAAAGTAATACTTGCTAATCCGTGTAGTTAAAAGGAGTTTGAAGACATTTGTTGTTGAGGCATTCTTATCTAATTTGCAATCCAATAATAAAATGCAGACCTGTACGATGCATTATGGCAAATTCTAGAAAAAGAATCGAATGTGGTTTAAATAAATTAAACATGTTATTCTTCTAGAATGTGTTATTACTTCACATTTTTTGAGGGATGATTTTCAAGATACATTATTTGAAGAAATAAATAAAAAATATTTTTGTTAAAAATGAAGAAAATTGAAGTTTATGCTTTTGTTGGAGCGATTGGTTCAGTTTTGCTTCTTCGTATTTTAAAAAATTCTTGTTCTAAGCTTTAGTACTTTATTATTTGTGGGCATTTATTCCGGACTCTATCATTGAGAATGCAGGAATAACTTTTTATCCAAAAAAACATTGGGCTTTAGCAATTCCATCATTCCTGGTCATGACATTTGTGTTTATGTATATCTTCAATATTGCTTTCAATCTCTACGGGACAAGACCCTTCAAGTCACTTTACTCAGTAAGAGGCAAGGATCGTAAAAATAACTTTGTAAATTTTAGATGAACACTCACGCCGGTTGATAGACTGTAGACCTACTTCAGAAGATGGTATTGTGAATAGTATAAATAATTAATTGGGAATAGGTTTGCCAGAAGTGTATGATATTCCAGTGGATGTTATCAATAATCTCCTGTTCTATCCTGGAGTCCAACAAAGAGTAATTAGTAAATAGTTATTTCTAAGTGAAAGAAAATAAACAAAAACTTCAGTGACGGCCAAAATGATTCTTTCTCAGAAATAGCTGCTAGAAGAAACACATCTTCCATAAACTAAAAAACATTTTTCTATTCCTTGTAAAATATCTTAGGAAATAGCTTGCCTTATGTGATCCTTTTGTAATTTATACATACCTGTGTATGTTTGTAAAATGAGAAAAAAGCAGGATTTGTAAATTTCAGTGATTACTATAGTTTTCGTATTTTATTCAGAATGGAATGAGCCTAAGTAGATATTGGTTCTTAAATGTCAAGTGAATCAACAAGTACATTGACGGTCCGGATAAGCTAAAATCAAAATAAGATTTTATTAGAAATCAAGATATGGATAAAACAACTGAACTAAGTGACAAGCCCATCGAAGATGTAAGCGAAGATTCACAAAGAGAAGGAAGTGACACCAGTGAATCTGTTAACCCTAAGATCAAGTATTATGAACCTACACCAGAAATGATTGAAGAAGCAATGAGAATTGTCGGAAGTGATACAAAAGCATTAAGTGAATTTTTTTATAACAAGTTCGAAAGGGAAGCCAAGAAGCACTGGGATATTTTCTACAAGAATAATAAAGACAATTTCTTTAAAGACAGACACTATATTGAACGAGAATTCAAGGAAATAAGAGAATATAAAGAGAAAAATGAAAAGTTTACTCTTTGTGAGATAGGTTGTGGAGTTGGTAATGCATTATATCCACTTCTAGAAAGCTGCCCTAATATTATCTGCTATGGCTTTGATTTTTCTCCAAGAGCTATCAAATTAATTGAAGAAAATGAAGTCACTCAAAAGAATAAAGATAGAATATTTGTGGAGGTTGTGGACATTGTTAAAGACCCATTTCCTAAGCACTTCCCTGCTCCTGATTTAGCAACTCTAATTTTTGTGCTTTCAGCGATTGCTCCTGAACATTTTGATGCAGTTGCTAAAAAGATCTCTGACTTTTTGAGGCCAGGAAGTGTCCTATTTTTTAGAGATTATGGCCGCTTTGATATGGCACAGCTCAAACTAGCTTCCCATAAGTCTGCTAAATTGAAAGATAATTTTTATGTAAAGTCAGATGGGACAAGAGTATACTATTTTACAAAAGAGGAAATTGCAGAAATTTTCACAAAGGCTGGCTTCGAGGTCTTAGAGAATGAATATCACTACAGATTAGTTGAAAATAAAAAATTAGAGCTTAAGATGAACAGGGTATGGCTCCAAGCCAAATTTGTAAAAAAGGAAATTAAAGCAGAATAAATTCAGTAATAGGAAATAAGTTGTTTAGTGAGTTTTCCTTGTTCTTGTCCGTGTCTGATAAGAGTTGTGTATTACCCAATATTGCGTTTGTAACATATGCAAGATAAATGCTCTAGCGTTATTCATTTCAAAAAACGATCATAATTTGACAAATAAACTTATCATATGTTATGAGGACAACTATTCTTTCTTTAATTCTTCTAATAACTGGTCTGTCAGCAGTATCTATCAGAAATCAGGCCCAGGTCTCATTGAATCATTATGAGAATGAACTTTATACCTTCTTTGCAGGAGACATTTATTCTTCATATGCTGACAATGAAACTTTAACCAATCCTCAGATCTGCAGCAACATCATTGAAGAGATAGTGGATTTCGGAAAAGAGTCTTTAGACCTGTATAAATCTTGTGATGAGAAATATTACTTGTTGGGAGAAAAACATCCATTAATCGAAGGAGAAAGACCTAATTGCTTTGTGAACCTTGTTAAAGCTTACTGCCATTATGAAATAGTTCAAAACTTTGATCATCCTCATCCTAATGATCTCAGAGAATTTGTTACACAAACCATTGCTGGATGTCTAAAGGTAATTATTAGATATGTCTTTCTGAAGCTTAGGGTGAAACACTTTTCGGAAATGAAAATTTCGAATGTCCAACTCTTGATATCTACACAAACCTCATTCAAGATGAAGAAAAGTTTTGCAGTTATATGGAAAGTATGAAAGAATATATAAAAGACTTTGATGAGAATGCAGATCCTCATGATCAAGAAGATCTTAACTATAGAGTTTATTCCTTCATAGGAAAAAATGTAAGATTCTTTATGCATCAATTGAGCTGCTAGACTGTCAAGCCCTGCATGGCAATAACAAGGATTTACAATTATTGCATGAATGTCTCCCAACTTCTGAACCTTGATGTGAAAAAATGTTTCAGAAGAGAATTCAGATTATATGATGATGGGTCATATGTCAAATTATATAATGATCGCACCTATGGAATTGTATCTGATTTCTTGATTGAATCATAATGATTAGTGTGCTAATGCGATAATGCCATTTTTGGCTTACACATCTTTAAAGCAAGATGTCTTGAGTCCTGCTGAGACAACCAATCTGTGTGATAATATTAACACTAATATCCAGGATGCCTACATAAAGAGACAAGACGTACAAATGAGTTATAGAAAAATGATTTGTTAGGAATTGAATGAAAAAATAAAGAATGTAACTGCGCACTTGAACTTCCTGAATGAATCACTTACTAATCTAACTGAGATTGGAAGTCATATTCCAGTTCTTATTAAAGATTTATATACAATTGAAGTAAGAATACTAGATAATGAAAATAAAATAAAAGGAATCATGGGGATATGTTTACCACAATATGACCATGTACAGATCAGCCAATATAACAGCTTACGTCACCACGGTGTTTATTAAACAGAATACTGAATTGTTAAATAATACAATTGCTGACTGGATAATGCAAGGAAGAAGCTCTCTTGAATTCTTCAGAGGGACAATTACTCCAACAGGTAAAGCCTTTATTCAACTTCTAGAAATAAATAGGCAACTTATTAGACTATACACAATTATTATTGGACAACTTTGCCAAAATTGAATTGTTGGCAACTCACATAAATGATTTTTGTGCTCACATCTTGGATTTGATGACTCAGGCTGTTGCCGATCAAGCCCAAATAAATATGGTTCCGGATGAAGGTAAGATTGATGCAGAAAATGAATAAATAATAGAACACATGATTCATCATGAAGCTTTGGATCAAACGGAAAAACTGCTTGGTGGTGCCAAAACAAGTAATAAAATTGAGAGATTTCTTTAAATTATTAGCTTATGAAGAGTTTCTTACAGTGTTAAATAAAAGAAAAACTGAGCAACTTCAGGAACTAACTCAAAAACTAAGCGAATCTCAAACCGAATTAGATAGATTGAATAATGTTCTTGATCAATTCACACATCAAATGGAATTAGTTTATGAATATCTGGCATAAAACTCCTTGTCAGTTATTGTAGTGCTGCATTTGTAATATAATTTTGTTTTTATCTTTCGAATCATACAAGCACACAAAATACTAATCTCCCTCTACCTCATACAATAAACATTTAGCTACAAACAATTCAACAATCAAATTTTAAGCATTGTATCCCTTTTTGGCTTTCTTTTCTAATTTTTCTTGTCTTTTCTGCTTAACTAAAAGATTAACATTAATTATTTATTCCTTACAGAGAACATCCTGCTCTTGAGCTTCTTGGAAGCTTTTTTGCAAAATTTCTTGCTCTTCTTGGGTCAAATGAGCGACCAACTCTTTATAAGCATCAGGTTGAGTGCTTTGAAGGACTATCAACGTTATTTAAATCTTCAATTTTGTTACGCTCCAAACTTTCTTTGAAGAATAGAATTTCACAAACATCGAGCAAGGGTGAATCATAAATTTGAGAAACAGCAACCCATTCAAGAACATCATATTCAGGATCCATGTCATCATCATCATCGTCAAAATCTTTATCGTGGATTCCACCTCTTTTGTTGTTAAATTTTTGCAATTTCTTAATAGTCTTTTTAAATTCTTCTTCATTCTCCTCATCGACTTCCTCTTCTTCTTCATCTTCATAATCAGCGTCTTCTCTGATCTCGAGAATCTTCTTAGTTAGCTTAGTCATTTCGTGGAGGAGACCAGGGAGAGATTCAAGAACGATCTGAGGAAGTTCAGTCAAGTTAACTCTCAAAAGAGATGCAAATCCGAACATAATTCTTCTCAATTCGAAGTCTGCGTTGAATTCAGGCAAAAGTTCAATCCAACCTTTGAAGACATATTCAGTTCCTTGTTTTGATTCCAAGAATTGAAGAACGAGCTTTGTGTCGTACATGAGAGCTTGAGCAATCTAAAAGATTAGGATAATCATTTGAAAGTTACGATTTGAATATGCATCTTTCTCATCATGTTAGTTTTAGCCTTAGGGAGATTGACAGAGACTTTTTCAAGAATGTAGGTGACAACTTCGTCAATTTCCTTTGGATAGTTTTCGATAATACAGATATAGAGCAAGGAGACAACAACCATGTCAACATCAGTTTCTCCATTGTAGCAGATTTCGTAAATTCTATCGATAGTTCTGAAAAGGAGTTCAATGTAGGTCATGTTGAAGTAGGGATCTTTGACCTTGAAGATCACGTTTCTTCCCTTTTGAATGTAGTTTTCAAAGATAGGAACCATTTCGTTAATGTATTCATAAGCCCAACCTTCAGAACTTTGTTCAAGCAACAATTTCTTTTCATCACTAAGATTAGAAACATTTTGGACGCCCAATAATTGTTCAGGCTTTCCAGCAACAAGATAATTTAATAAGGGGAAGTATTCCCACATCTTTTCACTAATATTGTCAGAGAAGTAAACAACGGCTCCAAGAATTCTGAGGGCTTCTTCCATAAAATCGCAACCTTCTTCACTGAAACAGACATTGAAAATTGGAACTAAAATATCTTCCACTTGAGTGAGAGTTTCACGAGGAAGTTCAGCTTTAATGATAGATTCAATAGCTGAAAGACATCCTGCAGCAGCGAATTGCTTTTCCTCCATATCATCATCGTCATCGTCATCACCACCTTCTCCATCTTCTTTATTGGCCTTGAAGAAGACTTCAGCCAAATGTTGGACAAGTCCGACAGCATAAGGATGGATATCATCTCTGAAACGGTCAATTATGCCTTCAAGAGCATACACAAGTTCATCCTTGTCAATAGTATTGATGAGCTTCAAGTAGTGTTCGAGAACTTGGTTAAGACCTGGCTTGAGCATTTCAAGAGCTTCTTCTTGATTTAACAATTGATTAAGAGCAATAGCAGCTTTCACTTTGACAGGGAGTTGAGTATCAATAAGACATTTGTAGATACCTTCAACAGCAGCCTTGACAGTATCAGGGTTGCTGAATTTCAAACCACCAAAATGACCGAAGAGCCAGCATGCACGGGCTCTGAGGAAGCCAGCATGATTGGTGAACTCAGGGATGACGTACTTTTGAAGCAAGAATTCCATGTTATCTCTGATGGTTTCATTTTCCATGATGGATTTTCTGATGGTACCTATAATATGCATAATAGCTTCTTTGACTCTGAGGTCAGTTGGTTGGTTTGTTCTTGGATCGGTATTTGTTGTTAAGACTTGAGCAGCATATTTCATGAATTTCATTATATAGAGTTCTCCATCAGGAGCAGTCAAATTTTCCTCAGCGAATCTTTCCCACAAGTCTTGGGCAACAACCTTGCAGTTATTATTGGTGTCTGTAACATCTTCTTCCTTTCTGATGAATTCAATAGGATCATCTTGCCAATCTTCCTCATCCTTGGGAGTTAAGAACATAGCAGGGATCATATTTTCAAACATGATACCCTCAAGATGTTCATGGAGAAGTTTTCCAAGATTTTGGATTTTAAGGGCTCTGTAGATATATCTCAAGGCATGATAGTATACCTTGACATGAACATATTTTTCTCTCTTGTTAAGTAAGATACGGAGGAAAGATTCCAAGAATGGGACAGCATACTTGGCGTTGAATATCTGAGAAATACCAGTATTTTCCTTTCTTTCATATCTCCTGTCGGCGTACTTGTAGATAAACTTATCAAGAATTCTACCAGCCCACTTCTTATTCAACCAATAAATATTTTTTTGTCTCTGTTCAATGATTTTAGGATCCTCAGTGGGTGATTCTAAGTCGTTTCCAAGATCCTTGTCCAAAACAAGCTTGAAAAAGGTCATCCAGTTTTCGAGAGTCTTTTCATCCATCAAGTATTTGGGTATAACTAAATGAACACCGGCATAGAAAGTCTTAAGAATGGCATGGAGAGCATGAGCTTCTTGTTCATTGTAGTGGTCAAGGAGATTCTTGGCAAAGGTCTCCAAAAGAGGGAAGATGTTAGTGACGATAATTTCGAGTGGCTCTCTATCCTTTTCCAACAAATATTCATAATTCTCCACTAGATTTTTAAGGGCCAGAAGAGATCCAAACACTTCACTGAAACTGTTAGATTCCTTCAGCTTAACTACAGTAGCAGTGAGGAGAGATTCCCAACGTTCTGGGAACTCGTGCTGAGCCACATGATGAATAATCACTTCCATTTGTTTACTATACCATTATTGCAAAAGATAACTATCTTTTACTAAATTTTGGGGTAGTCAACGCACTTAATCAATGCTTCAAGAATGTTTTCTTTAAGAGCTTCTCTGTCGACTTCCGGAATTTGATGATCGTGATTTGGCTTGGGTTTCCAATATTCTTTCACTTCAATTGAGAGATCGACGATAGCAGATTGTCTGACAAGCTCAGGGACCTTTAAGTTAAGTCAGGGGAAACATTTCAATATACTTCTGGGTTGCAGGCGATCAACAAGAGATTTGGAATGAAGCCTTGCATCATTTTTGCCTAAAGATTTCTTTTGTAAAGCAGGAAAAACACTTACTTTAGCGAGTGCCTGTTCGGCAAGCCTGATTTCTTCTTGAGAACTTCCTGTTTGAAACTTAACTGCTTGTAACAGCTCGTTGATATCCATTTCTAAGTCAAGGAGATTTTGATTTAAAACTATTTAATGGAGTGATAGATTTACTGTTCACTTGGCAGAGTGATAAATCCAATAAATATTAAATCGGTATTTGAACAGGTTTTCTGATGGGAAACGTCTGCTCAACGACTCAGGAGACAGCCACAGAACAGGCAGAAACTCCTAAAGTGCTCTTAGAAAAGACCTATAAAGGAGTAACATTTGAGAATGCTAGGGGAGACATTTGTGAAGAAGAAGTTGATGCCTTATTAAATGCCGCAAATTATCAGCTCTCTCACAAGACCGGAATAGCCAATTCCTTTGTGAATAAGGGAGGTCCTTTAATTCAAGAAGAAAGCGATAAAATTGTGGAGGAACATGAAGAGGGATTAGAACTTGGAACTGCCCATGTCACATCTGCAGGTAATCTCAAGGCAAAGCATATCATTCATGTTGTTTGTCCTGTATGGATGGGTGGAGCTAATGATGAAGAAATTAAGCTTGGCGAATGTGTAATAAATGCTTTGAAAAAAGCGGATGAATTAAAATTGACAAAGTTGGCTGTTCCATCTCTTTCAAGTGGTGCTTTCGGATTCCCTAGAGATATATGCGCCAGAATCTTGGTGAGCAAGTGCATGGAATATTTCGATAAGAATGAAAATTCAAGTGTAAAATTGATTAAGTTCGTTAATACTGATACTCCCACCGTGAATGCCTTAGGCAGAGCCCTAACTAGTTTAATACAAGATGAGGGTCAAGTCGGTGAGATATCAACTGAAAAAGAAAGAACCTTTTAATTTATAAGACTTTATTTATAGAGTAAGTATATGAATGCATAGCTAGTACCCTTTCTAGACGGTGAGTCTAAAAATGGGCATATCAACTCAATTTGATCTCTTCTGTAGTTTAAGGGTGTTGAAAAGTAGTGTCAATCCGACAAAATTTTATTCGATTAAATAAATTAGCAGAAATAGAATAATGCCGAATTTCGGTGATCCTTCCTATTGGGATAAAAGATACACAGAACAGAAGAATAAAGTGTTCGATTGGTAATATTTGCTGGTTTATAGTTTATATTGAATAGGCTAGAAGACTATTATAGCTTGAAGCCGCTAGTGGAAAAGATATGCACTAAACAATCTAAGATCCTAATGTTAGGTTGTGGGAATTCAAGTACATTACTTCTTGTTTCAATTCTGATTATTTTAGCACTTAGTGAAGATATGTACCTTAATGGATATGAGAATATTTACAATATCGATATTTCACCGGTTGTGATTGAGCAGATGCGTAAAAGAAATCAGAACCTTTCTGCTATGAAGTGTAAGTAAAACCTCGCGGAGTAATAATCAAATTAGATGAAGTCATGGATTGCATGGATATGAGCTTTACAGTTGAGACTTTTGATGTTGTCATTGACAAAAGTAAGAGAGATTTTGAGAAAACTTACCCTAGGTACAATCGATGCTTTGCTGTGCAGTGATGATTCTTATATGAATGTAGCAAAAATGTTAAAAGTACAAGAAAAAGACTTTTCATAAAATTAAAGGAAGTGCAAAGAGTATTAAAAGTTGGAGGATATTACTGGGCTATCTCTTACGGAATACCACAAACCAGAATGGAACACTTTGTAAAAGATAACAAAAATATTCTATAATATTAGACTAGAAAACATCTTTCGTTCGATATTGAAGTTACAGCCCTGGAACCCAAAGATCCTAAAGCAGGAGTAATCATAAACAACATATGATATAATATCTAGACTCATTATTCATATATTTGCAAGAAAAAGCCTGATGCAGATGCAAAGTGCAATGAAAATTGGCACAAAGTACTAAAAAAATCATTAAATTGTAACATTTAAGGTCAGAGAAGAGATAGAAGCGGATGAATTAAAGGAGAAGATGCTCAAGTAACACCAGTTATATTTTCTTAAGTCTTTAGGTTGCCCCAGAGAATCAACTTGGATGCCAAGATTAAGATTCCAGTCTTTTCAGAAGATGATGAAGAAAAGGAGGAATATGAATATGAAAGAGATGAGAAAGAAGACGAAGATGATTTTGATCTACTTGGGATGACAAATGGACAACTTGAAGGATTATTAGCCCAGATCCAGCTTGAAAATGAGGAAATTGATAAATGGAAACCTCCTGTCGTTGAGAACGAAGCAGTCAAGTCGGAACGTTCTCATACAGCTGGGAATTCTGTTGAGGGCCATCTTAATGATCAGGAAAAGCCAAAGGAATCTGCTTTGAATACCCAACAAGAGTCAGAAACTCATCGGACCAATGAAAAGATTGATACTGAAGAAAAGCCTGAACAGCCTGCTAGCAGCAGCCAAATTGATGCTGAAAAGAAAAATCCAACTTCAAGTGATAAAGAATCTGACTCAAAAAATCCTAGCAAAATTCAAAAAGAAACGCCTGTCAGTAACAACAAGGTTACCACAAATAAGACGCCGTAGAATATGGTCATTTTGTTTGTCTTCCTGTTAATATCTTGATAGTAAAATATGATTCTTTCTTATGTATCCTAATTGATTGAAAACGAGCTGTATTTCGTCTATCAAAATGGTGTAAACAATGTCATTAAGTCATTAACACTCTAAAATTTCCAGGCCATTTTTGATGACATCAGCCAATATTTCGAGTTTATAGTCAACTACTATTAAAGTATAATGGATAAAGTAAAGATACTCTCTACACTAAATAGAGTAAAGGGGATATGTATAATACTAACAAAAGTGCCTGTTGAGCGGAGTAATATCACTTGAAGGTTTAAAACTTGAAAAGTATCTTTTTTCACTAGCCAAATCAAGGTTTTAATTTTTTGACTGAGTATTCAAAAAATAAACAAAAAATAAAATGGTTAGAGCAGATAGATACGGCTTCGAAGTACTTAAAGTCGATAGTTTGTCTCATGCTTTAGATAATTGTACTTGGGAGAGTGGGTGAATCAAGCGGAGGTGATATTAGAGATGCTCAGTACAAACCTTTAAGAGAAATAAGCACACCTACTGGGCCTTATGTGGTAGCACAAAGGGACCAAGAGTTTATTGTAAGAGAGAAAGCAACAATTCTTAATTTGTAGGTGGAAGTTCGAGCCACAAGCATAACTGAAGTGTATGGGGCTAGGCTTTGGATTGACGAGCAAGTATAAGTCTGAGAGAAAATTTTAAAATGTAGGAAATCATGTACAAAAAAACCTTCAAGAAGCGGGGATTTTTCATGGGATTCAAGTTGGGTGAAGGCAAATTTAGAGCTTTTACATTTGACACTCCAAATTATTTGTCTAATCACAATATGGGAATTGAACAATTAAAGAAGTCTGAGATCAAAGTCGAGTTCTTCAAAACCAAACAAAGATTACTATCAGGAGCTGAGATCATGAAAAGATCCATTAGAAAAGCAGAGGGTAAGTCAATTTGTCAAGAAAAAGTTGATGAGAATAGACAACTATGCACCTGGAGATATCAAAGAGGACAAAAAGTTCTTTAGGAAAAGCTTGACTGTCAAAGCAGGCGACTCTATTTTTAAGCCTTCTGTTGATAAGAAAAAGCTTTTTAAAAAGCTGTTAGATCCTAGAACACGAAGGTATGTCCTCTGAATCTCATATAATATCAAGATATCGAGACCATTTCATCCAGTATGAGCAACCAATTGAGACAATAACTCTGTATTATGGAGATTTTACTGCTCTTCAAATTCAGGGTAAGATTATAGCAATTTTGTCTTAGAATCTAGGGGTTCTGAGTTTATCAAACTACGACCATCTGCCTGCAATTCCGAGCAGGGAGATTATTGGGAACCCTAAAATTGTAGAGAGAATCTTGATTTGCATTATCAGAAAGAAGGAAGAAAATGGCCTTACTCTTAATGAGATTGAGAACGAGTTTAAAAATATCTTTAAAATCGACTTTGACAGTTTGAAGGTTGGGCCTTTACCAACGTACATTGCATTGAGAAATAAGCTGTTTAGTATCGATAATGAGTACAAGCTAAGGTAATTTTGTTTGAAAACATTCTTATAATTAGATGCTCTGAGAAAGCAAAGAATTTGTTCCTGGATATTAGAGATTTAGACCCCAAGAATGGAATAATTCCTGAAGACTACTACAAGACAGGGGCTGAGAAGCAATTACTCGAAAACTATAGCCTTTTAGGGCCTAGAGACAAAGATGTCATTAGGGAAAATAATATGACTGAGCTTATTGAGAGAAACAGAAGTGAAAAACAGCCAATCATGATTGATCTTACATTGGATTAGAGAGTTTTATAGCCTAACTACTGTATTCATTTACATAAAACTTAAATAGCCAAAGAGTATGAGATTCATGAAGATTATTTTGGTCTATACTATTTGGGAAACATTTAAATCCACTCAATAACTCTAAATCGACTAGCTCCGTAAAGTATGTAGGGGATTGTTCAACTATACGATAAAATATATGGATTTTATAAAGCTAAAACGAATCCCTTTAGAAGCATTTTCTGTGGACAATGCTGGGACCAGTTTCATCATATTCACTTCTAGAAACCCACAAGGTTTGGAATGAGCTCAAGGATGACAAGATAGATCCTCCGATCCAGACAGAGTATCTTCTTTCAGCAGGAGCAACGACCTTAATCTTAATAGTGGAAGGAGCGAGGGCAGTAATTTCCTTAGAGAGTCTCTGTTCAATGTTGGGGAACATTGTGGTACCACCAGACATAACGATGTTGGCGTAGAGTTCCTTTCTAACATCGACATCGCACTTCATGATGGATTGGAAGGTCAATTCGTGAATACCGGGATATTCCTTACCGAGCTTCATGGGTTGGAAGAGGGCTTCAGGGCATCTGAATTGTTGGCTTCCAATGGTGATGACTTGACCATCGGGCATGGTGTAAGTGACATCCTTGCTTGAGTTTTCTCCAGAGTTCTTGAGTTCAGTGTCGAAGTCAAGGGCGACATAGCAGTGCTTTTCCTTGATGTCTCTGGCAATTTCTCTTTCAGCAGAGCTTGAGAAGCTGACACCAACTTCAGTGAGAAGCTTAACCATGTAGTCAGTGAGGTCTCTACCGGCAAGATCAATTCTCATGATGGAGTGAGGAAGAGAGTAACCTTCGTAGATAGGAACAGTGTGAGTGACACCATCTCCTGAATCTAAGACGATACCAGTGGTTCTTCCTGAAGCATAGAGAGAAAGGACAGCTTGGACTGAAACATAGAAAGAGGGAACGCTGAATGATTCGAACATGATTTGGATCATCTTTTCTCTGTTGGCCTTAGGGTTCATGGGGGCTTCAGTGAGGAGAGCGGGATGTTCTTCAGGGTGAACTCTAAGTTCATTGAAATAACAGTGATGCCAGATCTTTTCCATATCGTCCCATGAGGTAACAATACCGTGCTCGATGGGGTATGAAAGCTTGAGGACACCTCTCTTAGCTTGAGCTTCTTCTCCAATGTAAACATCCTTTTGTTCAGTACCAATCATAACTTGGCCTTGTTGCTTAGGTCTTCCGACGATTGAGGGGAAGCAGACCTTGGGAGCATCTTCTCCAGCAACTCCGGCTTTGCACATACCAGAACCATTATCAATAACGACTGCGTTGACAACTTCTTCGCTCATGACTAAGATGTGTTAGCTTATATATTTTTTATTAAAATTATGGATTTAAGCACTTCGACGTATATAAATGAAAAGACCTTGTCTTAAAATGCTATAGATATCTAAAATATATGTATTAGTCAATCTCTTTATTATTCAGATTCACGCTTGATCTTTATAACAATTATGCCCGTCATTCAGAACTTCCTCTCATGATCTATGCATTCTGACTTCACGAAACTGTGTTCTTTCCGCTATATTTCTATTCACCAAGGATTTGTATTCTTCGAAGGCCCTGATCACTAAAAAATTTTGCCAACCAAGACTGTCCTAATTTCGATTACTTAAGATGTGATAAAGAGATATCTTGGGGAATCATTGTCAGTTTAAACTGCTTTGTTGTCATAAGGATTTACTTTTTATACTGTTTAATTCATAAAATACTCATATAGTTAATAATTTATAATGAAAAAAATGACGTGTTATTAGATTTTCCTTTTTCACCTAGGCTTCCCAAACCAACTTTCTTTATGTATAATTTTTATCTAAAACCGTTTCTTTAAAGAAATGTTCATCGATTTATGCATTTCAGGGTTCAAATGCTGCGTACGATTTCGTCAAGCAACTAAACACCAAAATATCTAGTGACTAAGTTATATCCGCGAAATTGATATTAAAAATGTGCCAAATTGTACCTATTTATTAACTTGCGCCAATTTTGATAAAATTAAGATTTTC